>WFLX010038922.1_pt1 | contig 14431 bp, 11 predicted proteins | sample 4967041 | NCBI WGS metagenome assembly WFLX01 (sample SAMN12857096, study PRJNA449069) | gut metagenome | isolation source: stool from male and female vole | host: Microtus ochrogaster | place: USA:Florida | collected 2017
ATAGCGTTCAGTTTTTGCTCGACGAAGAGACCTATTTGTCTGACGATACCCCCATGCTCGACCCCGAGTTTAGCACAGTCGGAGAAACTGATGATGCACCCACTCCCACCAGCGTGAAGCACTTCAAAGGTGCTGCGGTGCTTGATGAGGACATGAAAATCACCTCTTTGGTGCTGCGTCGGTGAGGCGCAACTGATTCACAGCCGATTACCCTACGTCCGCACCCTGCGTGGATGATTTCAGACACCCTGCGCGAAATAATACGCGCAGGGTGTCTGTGTTATTTCGTGCAGGGTGCGCACAAAGTGGTGCGCTTCGTGTGCGCAATGTGTTTGTTGAGTGACGACAAACTTCCCTGCCGAGTGAAAGCTGATGGGATGGTATCTACCTGTATGTGTGTGCTTTCTCCATGGCGTGTTTTCTTGGTCTTTCCCGTCTTTTTTGTCTTCAAAGCCCTTTTATTGTGAAAAAATGTTGTACAAAATTCTTTTTCTTCTTATCTTNNTGCCTNATATTGAGTTATCATACTAACATTTTATTTATTCATTACTAACTTTACATTTTCTTATGAAGAAACTTTACCCCCCCCTCTTGGCAGCTTTGTTGCTATCGCTGCCACTATCGTTGTCAGCGCAGACAATGACAGACGAGAATGAGACGCTCGCCGGTTATGAGGATGGCTATCGCCTTGAGAAAGACGTGAACTTTGTTGACGCAACTGTCAATGGCGTAGCAATCGAACCTGCCTATTCGCTTGAGTATGGTACAGAAGTTTCAGGTGTGAAAGTCAATGGTTATGTGCCACAGTATCTGACGAATTCTGGTCTTGAGTTCATGTCCGTTCAACTGCCGGGAAATGGCATTGATTGGCCTGCTGATAGAGCGCTTCGTTCCACAAAAAATGAACGCTGGATTGGTCTTCATGGTTTGCGTGAAGGACAGATTGTCGTCTTCGAAGTGTCGAATCAGGATGCTGCGTCGTTTGTGGTGAACTCTGTTGCATGTAATGGAAATACAGGTTGGGNAGATACTCCNCAGGAGCCNCTTGNGCTTGNAGAGATTTCGGAAGCNATCNNCGGTCTTNAAGACTTGGCAACTCCAGAANCAGAAGNANGCGAGGAGCCTCAGAGCGTTGCAGATGCTTTCCGCTACTTCAAGGTGATTGACAGTGGTGCTTGTTTCATTAAGTTCAATGGCAAGACAACTAATTATTTGTATCGTTTCCAAATTTGGTCTCCAGCAGGTGAGGCAGAAGTCGTTTCGACTCCATCGCTGAAGGTTGTAGGTGTGGATGGTGAAGCTCGTCAATTGGAGTTCAAGCCAGGTGAATCTACTTTCGGAAACAAGGTGGTGACATACTATTCAACGGATGGTGATGATCCTGTATTCTTGAAGGAGTCAGAGGAAATCGACCACTATGATTATGTTTATGAGACTGATGCAGACGGCAATACCGTGCTGGACGGAGAGGGCAAGCCTGTTGTAGTGGAAGAGATTCCTGTTTACAAGAAGGTGCTTGACGAGAGCCAGTTTGTGACTGATGACGAAACAGGTCAGGTGTTCTTCGGTCCTAATGCACCATTCAATGTTGAGGATGGATATATCTCAGTTGACGCAAGCGACGACGAGGAAGATGGCAACCCTGATGGTAAGGTGACTGTGAAGGCTGTTTCTGTATCGGAATCTACACGCGTGATTTCAGAAGTTCAAGTGATTGAGGTTTCAGTGGGCGAAATTCAATTGAATGCTCCAACACTGACTTTGGTCGGCATCAACGGCAAGGAGCGCACTTACAAGATGGCATGGAACAACAATACGCTCTGTGGAGAACGCTATAAGTTCATTTATGAGAATGGTGAAGGTGTGGTTATCGAGCACGAATGGGATGATGAGACCAACAGCAATCCTGCCTTCAATGAGCCGCTTTCTTCTGAGTCTTCTGTCAAGGTGACGGTTGAAGTGGATGGTTATCTCCCAGGTGTGGTTGAAATGGATGTGTTCGAGCCAGGTGAGAACTATGCTCGTAATGACGAGGAAACTGAACATGATTGGGATTTCCAGAATCTGACAGATGAACAGTTGGCACTGATTAACCAAGAGGTGATTGATCACTACTATATTGAAGACGAGGATGGCAATGTGAAAGCCACCTATACCATCGAAGAGTTCGAGCAGGGTATTGGCGAAGACGGTACAGATTTGACAGGTGATGATGTTCTGACTGCATACGTTGCTTGTGGCTGGGATGGCTCGGATAGCCGTAATGCAGCCCGTCACTGGAGAACTTGGATTCCTACTTACGAGTTGGATGAGAACGATGTTCCGACAGATGTAATTGCCAGCAGCGTTTATGCCGAAGACAAGACTGGTCTCTTTGAAGGTTTGACAGTAGACAATTCTCACCCATCATACAGCACAATAGCTATCTTTACTGATAAGTCAGGTTTGATGTTCTTGTCAAAGGGCACATTGAAAGTTGATAATGTGAAATATGGTGAGATTGTCGTTCTTACCACAAATAATGGTGTAACTGTTGCCAAGGTGACAGACGCTCCTGAAGGTTATGAGTTTGGTATTGGTGCGAATGTTTATGTTTACAACATTGACATCTTCACGCCAGATGTGCTTCCCGAAGTGCCAGAAGAAATCGTTGGCGTAGAGGACATCAAGACTCCTGTTGCCAAGACAGGTGTACGTTACAACCTCGCTGGTCAGAGGGTAGATGCAAGCTACAAGGGCATCGTCATCATCGACGGCAAGGCTGTTCTGGTGAAGTAATTTTACAGCACATACACGTCTAATCATTATTAGATATAAAAAAGGTGACGGGCACTCCATGTAGAGTGCCCGTCACCTTTTTTACTAATCCTCTTGTGCGTTACAAAAAAAACATGTTACTTTATTATGAAGAATGGAAAGGAGGAAACTATGAAATAGGTTTATGATGAGTTGTTGCTTATGGTTCGTCGTATAGTTCGGGGTCTCCTTTGGAATCAAGAAATTCCTCATCATATTCCTCGCCAGGGAACAAGTCATCGAAATCAGGATTGTCGTAAGGGTCTTCGTCTAAGTCATCATCGTCTTGTTCGTCATCGTCTTTAATCGTTTCTATTTGATAGACTTTGCCTGTGTTGGTCTTTGTCTTGTGTGCTGTGGTGTCGGACTTGGATGGTGTAGGAATCGATTCTCTGTTGGGCGTGTTTTCTCTCTTGTTCCTTGTATTTGGCAGACATGCCAGTATAAAGAAGAACAGGGCGGGTATGAGAAAACATCCGACACCTATTTTCTTTTCTGCCTGAGCCTTTTTTCTGATCTTTTTCTTTTGAATCTGCTCGTTATAATCGTTATCGTAGTAAAACACAAATGCTAAGAAAATACATAACATGGCAAAGACGGCGGAGTATGTAGCGACTTCGTCCATGTCTAAGACCTTGATACAGATAGCGGCGGTCAGCGTTTCTACTGCAATGCTTGCCAAGCATCCCAACACCCCTAAATATCCCTTCTTTCGTCGTTTCATCGTTTGCCTTGCCATATCATCGGCAAAGGTATGAAGAAAAGGTGGGAAAAACAAAACTGACCTAATTTTTATGCCCTGCTCGTCAAAGTGCTGTTATGCTTTACTTTTTATACACAAAAAAATGATGGGCATCTCGCATGGAGGTGCCCACCACTTTTTTGCTAATGTCTTTGTCGGTTACAAAGCGGTTTGTTAGATAGCGTCTTCACAAGGGTCGATAGTCAAACCATCGCTGAGAGGACCAGTCTCGAGGTTCTCGGCTTTCTTCAACGAGTAGCTGCCATCGGTGGCGACTTTCAGCTCGAGGGGATAAGCCATGTCGGAAGTCACGTCAGGGTCTCCTACGGTGATGATGAAGTAAAATGCGGAGCGGTCTTCTTCGCGTTTGTTGAAGTTGTAGTTGACGCCCACCATCGTAGAGTTTTTCAGGAATGTATCCGGCACGTACTCATGGAGGTTGTTTTTGTGGAATGTCTTTTTGAACACGTTGGTGCTGTCGCGGCGGATGGCGATGTTGACTACACTTTCGTGGTATTCGATTCCTTGTGGGTTGATGAAACTGGGTTGTGATTCATCGTGCGTGAGGGCGCAGGTGTAACTGTACAAGCGTCCGCCAATGGTGATGGTATCTTGGAGCGTGTAGTCGCGCAGGGCTTGGATGCTTGCCTCAACATAGCCTCCTTGCGTGGCGGTCTGTTCTGTATGCTTTGGTTGATTGCCGTCACAAGCCATAGTCATCAGTGCTAACAGGACGGCAATACTTGTTTTCAATGTTTTCATTTGTATGTTGTTTTTAGCATTTCCTTTGTGCAAAGATAGAGAAAAAAGTTGTACCTTTGCAACTAAATCAGAGAAAAGAAACATAAGCAATGGGATTGTTGAAGAAAAATCCAAGAAACTGGCACGTGAAGAGCGGACAGCCGTTGACGGAGCTTGACAAGAAGATTCTGTATTTCCAGAACAAGGGTCATCTTGTGCCTACACGTGAACTGATTAAAACCCCAGAACAGATAGAGGGCATCCGTAGGGCTGGCAAACTCAACACAGCGGTGCTTGACCTCGTGCAAGAGAAGATTCGAGAGGGCATGTCAACATTGGAGATTGACCAGTTAGTGTATGACTTCACCACTAAGCATGGTGGCATTCCTGCACCGCTCAACTATGAAGGTTTCCCAAAGAGTTGCTGCACCAGCATCAATGAGGTCGTGTGTCACGGCATTCCTGATGCCGAGGAAATCTTGGAGGAGGGTGACATTATCAATGTGGATTGTACGACGATAGTGGATGGCTATTTCGCCGATGCCAGCCGTATGTTCATCATAGGCAAGACTACACCTGAACGTGAGCGTTTGGTGCAGGTGGCCAAGGAGTGTATGGAGATTGGTGCAGAAGCTTGCAAACCATTCACTTTTGTGGGTGACCAAGCGGCTGCCGTGACGAAACATGCCCACAAGAATGGTTACACTGTGGTGCGTGACCTGTGTGGGCATGGTGTGGGCAATGCGTTTCATGAAGATCCCGACATGGAGCATTGGGGCAAGAAGGGCACGGGCATGTTGCTGGTGCCAGGCATGGTGTTCACTATAGAACCGATGATTAATGCGGGTGGCTGGCAGGTGTTTGTGGATTGCGAGGATGAATGGACCGTGGTGACAGAAGATGAAAGCGATTCGGCGCAGTGGGAACATACCTATCTGATGACCGAGGAGGGGTTGGAAATACTGACTTATTAGTAACATTAGGAAGTAAGGATGTATATACTTGCCATAGAGAGTTCGTGCGATGACACGAGCGCAGCGGTGCTGCGAGACGGCATCTTGCTGAGTAATGTGACGGCTTCACAGGCTGTGCATGAGGAGTATGGAGGAGTGGTGCCAGAGTTGGCAAGTCGTGCTCATCAGCAGAATATCGTGCCAGTGGTGGATGCTGCTATCAAGCGGGCTGGCATTACGAAGGAGAACCTCAATGCTGTGGCGTTCACGCGAGGACCAGGCTTGATGGGAAGTCTTTTGGTGGGTGTCTGCTTTGCCAAAGGCTTTGCGCGGAGTTTGGGTATTCCGATGATAGATGTGAATCACTTGCAGGGACATGTGTTGGCGCATTTTATTAGGGAGAGCGAAGATGATTATGATCAGCCTACATTCCCGTATCTGTGCTTGCTTGTCAGTGGCGGCAACAGCCAAATCGTGAAGGTTAATTCTTATAAGGACATGGAGATTTTGGGGCAAACCATCGATGATGCTGCAGGTGAAGCGATTGACAAGTGCTCGAAAGTGATGGGGCTTGGGTATCCTGGTGGTCCTATCATTGACAAACTGGCGCGTCAAGGCAATCCAGAGGCGTTTGAGTTCTCGAAACCCGATATTGCTGGTTACGACTATAGTTTCTCGGGTTTGAAGACCTCGTTTCTCTATCGTTTGCGGGATTGGATGAAGGATGACCCTGATTTCATCGAGCATCATAAAGAGGACTTGGCGGCTTCGTTGGAGAAGACCATTGTGGATGTTTTGATGAAGAAACTGCGCAAGGCTGTGAAAGATACGGGTATCAAACAGGTGGCGGTGGCTGGTGGTGTAAGTGCCAACAATGGGCTCCGCAATGCGTTTCGTGACCATGCCAAGCGTTATCACTGGAAAATCTTCATCCCGAAATTCTCTTACACCACCGATAATGCTGCCATGATAGGCATCACGGGCTACTTCAAGTACCTTGACAAGGATTTTGCCTCTATCGACCTGCCTGCATACGCACGAGTAAGTAACTTGCATGTTGGATGATGGTTGCCATCCGAATCGTCTAACTCGTTATTGCTTAATGAAAGAAGTTCGTTTTTTCTATGTTCCCGACGCATCCAGCGTGTGTGAGCTTCCCGAGGAGGAGGCGCAGCATGCTGTTCGTGTTTTGCGTATGGAAATGGGTGATAAGATGATGTTAATGGATGGGGAGGGGACGTTCTATCGTGCTGTTGTGACCGAGGCAACGAAGAAGCGTTGTCTGTATCGGATAGAGGAGATATTGCCTAAAGAGCGGCAGTGGTTGCCATTGTTGCATTTGGCGATGGCACCGACGAAGAACATGGACAGAACGGAGTGGTTTGCTGAGAAAGCCACTGAGATTGGTTTTGACGAACTGACTTTTTTGAAATGTCGGTGGTCGGAAAGAACCGTTATCAAGACGGAACGCATTGAGAAGATTTTGGTGTCTGCCATGAAGCAAAGCCACAAGGCGTGGAAGCCTGTGTTGAATGGAATGGTGGATTTCAAGGCTTTCTTGCAGGAGATAGGGGAACGGGAGAAGGTGAGTGGCAAGTCTATGCAGAAGTTTATCTGCCACTGCTACGAAGAGAAAGGACTTGGCGAGAAGGTGGCGTTGAAGGATGCTATCAAGCGTGGGGAAGATGTGTTGGTGATGGTGGGACCTGAAGGCGACTTCTCCATCGATGAAGTGAAGTTGGCTGAGTCCATGGGATTCCAAAGTGTCACACTGGGACAGAGCCGCTTGCGAACGGAAACTGCGGCGTTAGTGGCTGTTCATCTCATGAATTTAGTCAATCAATAACGAACCTAATCAATCACAAAAGCATGAAAAAGATTCGTTTTGTTTTTATGTTGCTGTTGGCAGTGGCTGTTCTTTGTTCCTGTACGAATGTGGATTACCAGACAGCCATTCCTGCTGATGCCTCGTTGGTGATGAGAGTGGATTTGGGTGGTATGTTTAGGAAAGCTGATTTCCTGCATTCGGAGACGATGAAGACACTGGAGCAGGCTTTGTCNATAGCTGTGAAGAANGATGATATGAAGGGGATGNAANCATATATGGNAGACCCGTCTGNCATGGGGNTGGACTTTGGTGCACCTGCTTACTTCTTCATGGTAAACAATGAATTAGGCGGAATTGCCATGAAGGTCAGCAAGAAAGATAACTTAAACAAATTCTTTCAAAGTTTGCAGAAGCAAGGTCTGGCTACGAAGCCTGTAGAGAAAGATGGGCTGTTGTGTGGAACCTTGTTTGATGAAATCTCTTATTCTTATAATGGTACCGCATGTCTGCTTATGGCATCGCCCAAGGGACGTGGCAAGGTTACTGTAAGCCGTTTGGCACGTGATTTGATGAATCAGAAGGAGGATAATAGCTTCGTTAATACTACGGCGTATAGTCGCATGAGTGATGTGAATGGCGATGTGGCACTTTACTTGAATGTGGCTTCTTTGCCTCAAGAGGCGATGACTCCTCTCATGTTGATGTTGCCAGAGAAGCTGAATCCCGCAGAGGTGGATGTCGTGGCAGGCTTGACGTTTGAGGATGACGGCAAGGCGTTGCTCAAAGCTCGTATGATGGGAACGACCGATGAAGCTGACGAAATCATTGATGGCGCAGATGATGATTGGGATGAGATTGATGGCGAGTTTATCAATAAGGTGTCTGACAAAATGTTGATGTGGTTTTGTGCTAATGTGAAAGGTGAGTGGCTGCTTGAACGTATGAAGAGTAACCCCACCTGCAAGGAGATGCTCTTCATGATAGAGCGTGCCATTGACATTGAGCAGATGCTGAAGGCGGTAGATGGCGATATTGCTGTGGAACTCCAGAATGGTTATCGCCAACCCGAATATGTGGCTTATGCAGAACTGAAGAACGCTGATTTCCTTGAAGATGTTGACTATTGGAAGAGCAGTATGAAGGACTATGGCATTACCATGACAACGCTGTCCAAGGATGTGTATAAGCTTAATATAGAGGAAGATTCTTATGTGTGGGGTGTGGAGAAGCAGAACCTCTTCATGGCAACAGCCTCGGCTGAGCGTCAACATGTGGGGCAAGAGAGTGTTCTAAGAACATACGTCAAACAGATAAAGGAGAATAAGTTCTTTGGATACATCGACTTGGCATCTATGGCGAAAGAGGGTCTGAAATGTCATAGTGGAGGGGACACCGTGGAAGCAAAGATGATGAAGGCTATGAAAACACTTGTAGTGACGGCTTCTTCTGCCAGGGAGATAACGCTGACGTTGGAATTGCAGAATGGCAATGAGAATTTCTTGAAACAACTGTTCTAAACTTTGTATGGAGAAGATACAACTGAGTCATACGTTGCCTCGTGTATTTCAGAGTCGAACTGACATTGTGAGTGACATCTGGAATCAGGACGTTACGTTTGAAAGGGGAAAGTATTATTTAGTGGAAGCCAATTCGGGTACGGGCAAATCGTCTCTGTGTAGCTATATTTATGGCTATAGGCACGACTTTCAGGGAAAGATTCTGTTTGACGATGAGGATATCAGCCTGTATTCGGTGGCGCAATGGACGGATATTCGTCAGCATCATTTTGCTTTACTGTGGCAGGAACTGCGTATGTTTTCCGAACTAACTGCATGGGAGAATGTGGAAATCAAGAATAAACTGACAGGGCAGCAGACAAAGGAACAAATTTACACATGGTTTGAAATGCTGGGCATCACGGACAAGCTTAATGCCAAATTGGGGCGTATGTCATTTGGGCAACAGCAGCGTGTGGCACTCATTCGTGCTTTGTGTCAGCCGTTCGATTTTCTTCTTGTGGATGAGCCAATCAGTCACCTGGACGACACCAATGCGGTNATNATGGGGCAAATAATGACAGNCGAAGCCAAGAAACAGGGGGCGGGNATCATTGCTACCAGCATCGGTAAACACATCGAACTGGCGTATGACCAAGTGTTTAACTTATAAAAACAAGAAGTAAGAGGATATTTTGTCTTATGAATAGATTTTCTCTTCATTTCTATCCTCACCTTTAACTCTTAAAGTATAATGAAATTGGTTTGGAAACTATTACGTCAGCACATCAGCATTCCGCAGTTTGTAGGCTTTTTCTTTGCGAACCTTGTGGGGGTGGTCATTATCTTGTTGGGTGTACAATTCTACAAGGATTATCAGGCTATTGACCAAGAAGACAGCTTCATGAAGGCTGACTACATGATTATCAATAAAAAGATAGGTGCGCTGTCAGGATTGACTGGGGCACAACAGACGTTCACGGTTGAAGATGTTGAAGACTTGAAAGCTGCAGGTTTTGCGGAGCGAGTAGGGGAGTTCACACTCAGTTCGTTCAATGTGTGGGCGCAATTCTATGTCGATGGATTTGTAAGTTTCTCCACAGAAATGTTCTTTGAGAGTGTTCCTGATGAATTTGTTGATGTGAAGAGTGAGGCATGGGAATATAGTGCTGGCAATGATGANATTNCGATTATTTTNCCCAAGANCTACCTCGACCTCTACAATTTCGNATATGCACAAGGCAAAGGGCTTCCCAGACTCAGTGAAGGTATTCTGGGTGCGATGAAACTAAAAGTAATTATCGGAGGGAATGGACAAAATGATGAGTTTGAAGGTCGCATNGTAGGTTTCTCTTCTCGTTTGAATACCATCCTTGTGCCTGAGGCGTTTATGCGGTGGGCTAATGGGCGTTATGCCAGTCTGACGACAGTGAAAGAACCTACACGCCTCATCATGGAGGTGGGAAATCCTACAGATGAACGCATCATGTCTTATTTGCAAGACCACAACTATGAGACCGACGAAGAGAAATTGGATGCTTCGAAAACTACTTTTATGTTGCGTGTCATCGTCAGCATCGTCATGGCGGTGGGTGTGGTCATCAGCATCCTTTCTTTTTACATATTGATGCTCAGTGTGTTTCTCCTTGTANAAAAGAACAGCTCGAAGNTNGAAANTTTGTNGCTGATTGGCTATTCTCCAGCTAAAGTTNCGTTTCCATATCAAGCATTGACTTTCGGGCTGAACGTGCTGGTGCTACTGTTGGCTTTGGTCATCATGTTGGTGATTCGGGGTGTATATCTTGATATGTTCGAGAACTTCTTCCCTTGTTTTGAGGCTCCGAACATTCTGCTTGCATTGTGCGTCGGGGTGGGATTACTTATCATGGTCAGTGTCTTCAATGTTATTGCCGTTTACAGCAAGGTCATGCGTATCTGGAATAGAAAAGAATAGATGAAATAATTGACAGATGGAAAGAATTATACAACTATATTATAAGTTGACAAGCCATGAGCCTCAAGGCATTGTTCCTTTGGCTGGTNCAGGCAGCAATCGTCGCTANTTCCGAGTGAAAGGTGAAGGCGAAAGCNTCGTTNCTGTCATCGGTACTAACAGAGNGGAAAATGAGGCATTTATCGATTTGGCGCAGCGTTTCAAAGANGGCAATATGTCAGTTCCTGCTGTGTTGGCTGTTTCTGAGGATAGGATGGTGTATCTACAGGAAGATTGCGGTGATGTGTCTTTGTATTCATTCATGGCGCAGCATCGTGAGGCTGATGGAGCGCTGGATGCAGTGGCATTGGATGTGTTGAAGGCAACTATACGTGAATTGCCACGATTCCAGTTTCTGCCTATTGTCAGTCAGACAACAGACAAGTTCTTCAAATGTTGCTTTCCTCAACAGGAGATGGATAGGATGAGCGTCATGTTCGACCTCAACTATTTTAAGTATTGCTTCCTCAAACTGATAGGGTTGGAGNTCAATGAGTTTAGATTGCAACAGGACTTTGAACGGTTGGCAGATGACCTATTAATGGAGCAGGAGGACACTTTCCTCTATCGTGACTTTCAGTCTCGTAACGTGATGCTGAAAAATGGGAAGCCTTATTTTATCGACTTCCAAGGAGGGCGCCGAGGACCCATCTTCTACGATGTCGCGTCCTTTCTTTGGCAGTCGTCGGCTAAGTTCTCCGATGCGGTGCGTGAGCAGCTGATTGATGAGTATTTAACAGCTTTGCAACCTTTCAAACCCATCTCTAAGTCAAGCTTCCTTCACAAGCTTCGCCTCTTTGTCCTTTTCCGTATTCTGCAAGTGCTTGGTGCGTATGGCTATCGTGGTTTGTGGGAAAAGAAAGAATACTTCATCAATAGCATTCCTTTTGCCATCAGCAATTTGCAAAAGGAACTTGCATGGGGTACTTGCGAAGCATATCCTTACATTGGAGAGGTGGTTCGCTCGCTTGTTGCCCTTCATGCAGAAGAGGAGAAGAGTAGGGTGGAGGAAGCTAAGAAGAAGGCAAAAGTTGCTGCCTATTTACAAAATGATACGACTTATGTTCAGCATAGTAGATCTTCCATGGAGGGGAAGATGCCCGAAGGTCAAAAGGCGGCTTCTCTTATTGTCAACGTATTCTCTTTCTCTTTCAAGAAGGGCATTCCTGTTGATGAAAGTGGCAATGGGGGCGGCTATGTGTTCGACTGTCGTAGTACCCACAACCCTGGTCGTTATGACGAATACAAGCCTCTTACTGGGCTTGACCAGCCTGTCATTGACTTCCTTGAAGCCGATGGTGAACTTCTCACATTCCTCGAGAGTGTTTACAAACTTGTTGATTTCCATGTGGGGCGCTTCCAAGAGCGTGGCTTCACCCATCTGCAAATCTCCTTTGGTTGCACGGGTGGTCGTCACCGTTCTGTCTATTCTGCCCAACGTGTAGCCGAACACATCCATAAGAAGTTTGGTGTGGAAGTCCATCTCTGCCACCGCGAACAAGGAATCACACAGGTTTTGAGCAATTAAAAAGCTCATGACAATGCTTATATGCCTATAAGCATCGTCTGTCATTTCAAAAACTGGAACAAATGAATGCACTCATCTTCGCAGCCGGTCTCGGCACTCGTCTCAAGCCCCTCACTGACACTATGCCCAAAGCTATGGTGCCCATCAATGGTAAACCTCTGGTACAAATCCTTGTTGAGAAACTGAAAGTTATAGGTGTGAACGAAATCGTCATCAATGTTCATCACTTCGCCCAGCAAATCATTGATTTCGTGGAGGGCAACGACCGCTTCGGCATTGACATCAAGTTTAGCGATGAGACCGATATGCTTCTTGAAACAGGTGGGGGGCTAAAGAAGGCGGCACGCCTCTTCTCTAATGACGCTCCTATCCTTGTCCACAATGTTGATATACTTTCCAATGCCGACCTCCTCTCTCTGTACANCGAATCTACATCCACCACNCTTCTTGTTTCCCAANGNGNTACTNTGCGNTANCTTCTCTTTGACGAGNCAGNCCGTCNTGTAGGCTGGACGAACATCGCTACAGGGGAGGTGAAGTCACCATATCACCATGTTAAGACCCTTGAGAACCACTCTCAACTGAAGACGTTTGCTTTCTCTGGCATCCAGGTATTCCATCCTTCCCTTCTTCCTTTGATGGATACATGGCAAGGAAAGTTTTCTATCATCGACTTTTATCTCTCTATCTGTGACCAGGTGGACATCAAATGTCACTTCGCCCCAACGCTTCAACTTCTTGATGTTGGAAAACTTGATACCATTGCCCAAGCGGAAGTCTTTTTGGATCCTTTGTAGAAAGACTTGTTGTCTATTTGTTTTTCTTTGTAGCTGATGATACTCATATAGAATAGGCTATGTGAGGTAAATTCTTCTGTTTCATTATCATACTATGACAGACAGCCCCCGTTCTCGTATGTAGAACGGGGGCTGTCTGTTATCCTTCTCTTCTCTTTAGAAGTCTGTCTTATTCCATGTTGATGGACGGCTTCGTGTTCGGGTCAGAAGTTGAAGCGGTACTTGGCACCAGCCATGAACCACACACCTGGTTGCTGGATGTTTGCGAAGTCGTAGTAGGGGTGGTTGGTGAGGTTATTGGCTTGGGCGTAGAGTGTGTAGTGGGGTGTTTGCCACTGGAGTTTGAGGTCGAGTGTGCCGAAAGTGCCAAAGGATTGGTGTTGGTTCGTTTTTACATTATCAAATTCGCCTTCGCGGTTTTTGAGGGTGAAATCCCACTGTGCGGAGAGCTGCTTGCAGATGTGGTGGCGCAGGGAGGCGACGAACTTGTGGCGCAGGAAGGNTAGGTGTGATGNATAGTTGGTCGTTTGTTCTTCATTGACGCGGTATCGANAGTTGTAGCAGTAGCTGAGGGTGAGGTGTTGTAGTGTGGATGNGGNGNNNANNAGGNGTGTGAAGTCGAAGTCGGCGAGTGCTTCTGCTCCGATGTTGTCGATGTTGCTGTTAGCTGTGGTATAGATGGTGGTATTGGTGTATCTTACCCAGTCAATCATGTCAGTGCCATGGCGATAGAAGCCTTTGGCTTGAAGGCGGAGAAAGGCATTGGCGTAGGAAGCTCCGAGGTGCCAGTCGGTACTCTTTTCGGGTTTCAGCTGCGTGTTGCCTTGCAAGCCTGGTCCATTGTAGTAGAGGTCGGTATAGGTAGGGGTGCGGAGGCTTTGGTTGAACGATGCGTAGAGTTTCACGCCCTCTGCAATGCGCCACGATACATCCATGCCTGGATAGAGATGCATGCCTCCCTCAACGGAGGTGTTGTGATTGGCGAGCATGCCGAGGGAGAGGGTCAGGCGGTCGAGAANAATGTNATGTTCGANGTAGAGNCCGATGTTGCTNCGGCCGTCCTTGTATTTGNAGTGTTCGTCATGATCGGGCACTTTATATTTGNGCCAATCGGTTTCAGGAANCTCCTTGCCGAGTCGGGTGGAAAGGATGTTCTCGCGTCGGAACTCGATACCGATGGCTGTTTTGCCCAGTGCCCAAGTGGTGTGAGCGTTGGCATTGGCACCATAGACATTGGTCTGATGGAAGTTTTGATACGCAGTAGGATTGGTACGCCACCAAACGTAGTGGTCGAGTGCACGGTTCCAATAGACTTGTAGTGGAACGCAGACACGACCTTTATATTCAGCTTGTGCAGCGAGGAGGGTGCGACGGTTTTCTTCATACTGGGAGTTGGAGCCTGTACCATAGAAGGTGTTGGCACCATAATCCATGGTGCTCATGCCAGCTTGTAGTGTGGCATTGAAGAGACGGGAGGTGTAGCGACCGTTCCAGTAGGCATTGGTTTTCTTGAAGTCGTCGTTGCTGTCGGCACCGTCGCTTTGGGTGTAAGCTCCG
>WFLX010192461.1_pt1 | contig 14431 bp, 15 predicted proteins | sample 4967041 | NCBI WGS metagenome assembly WFLX01 (sample SAMN12857096, study PRJNA449069) | gut metagenome | isolation source: stool from male and female vole | host: Microtus ochrogaster | place: USA:Florida | collected 2017
TTTCGTAGTCATGCAGGCTACGCAAATCGGCTCCTTTGTATTGAGATTGATTATTTTTCCGTTGCGCTTGATTATTTGACTAACGTCCATACGATAATAGCGTTTGTTTCAAATTTTTCTATATCCTCAATAACCCCGGTTACGATTATGTCATATTCCCCGGCGAGGGCATAGGTATGTTGCACGGTAGTGTTATTGCCACTCACATTAAAAGTGTGAGTGCCATCGCCCCAATAGATATTGAGCAACTTGTAGGTTGATAACGTGATTGTGGCTTTGGAGTTATTGGAGCTGGATATGTGGCGTAGAACCCTTTTCACCGGCTCATCCTCTGTGAGTTTGAGCGTGAATTTACCTACCATGAGGTCATCATTATAGCTGCCCCACTTCTTATCAACTCCTACCTCATCCTGTATGTCAACCTCATACACGAGAGGCTTTGCCTTGCCGTCATACTCCACGGTCAGGCGGTGTGTTCCATCGCCATCAAAGAGCGATAGAAAGCGATTGAGCCATTCCACAAACGCGCTGCGGCTTGAGGCTTCTATAAAACATTGGAGTGAGATAGTGCGCTCCTTGTAACGCTTGCGCTTGCGGTCGCGTGTAACACCGTGGTAGTTGTCGTAATCCACGGTTAGGCTTTCTTTCTGCGCCAGACGGCCCACAAGACCCTCCGAGGCCGATACATAAACCCCGTAGTCCTTGAAATTCACGCCGTCCACATAATACTCAACATCGGTGTCGGCTTGGATTTTAAGCACCTCCTTATCTGTCTTTGCCACGTTGAACACTCTTACCTCATCGAGCTTTGCAGTCGTGGTGAACAGTTCGGCCGTGCAGATAGCAAGCCCCGTAGGATTGGCGGTAAGCTCACCCACATAGACACATTCAGCGTTCAAGAAAACTTTGAGCGTTGTGCCTTTGCGGACAAAAGCCATAAAGTACCATTCCCCCGGCACCACGTCAAGCCACTGCTCTTTGTACTGGTCTATACCGGGTAAATTCAAGAGCCAGCCCAATTCTGGAGTGGCGATTTGGACATAGAACGAGAGGGTAAAATCACTTGTGAACGGGATAGTCTGGGCGGTGATTATCTCACCACCGTTTATGTCAACGGCCTTTCCTNGCTTTGCCATTGTTGAGAACATGGCACCGCCGGAAAGTGTTGCATCGTGTCGGCCTGCTGAATAGTCGTATGCCTTTGAGCCGTCCGGGTCATCAAAAGGCAAATACAGGAGTAAGTTTTTATCTACCATATCAGTATGTGGATTTGTCGTTAATTGTTGTCTTTACTTTTGCCATTGTGGATAGCCCTATGTAGTGTACCTCTACATCATGGCCGTAGGTGTTGATACTCACACTCGCATCATTCCCAACCACGGAAAGATAGATTTTCGCATGGTCGAATAGGTCAATGGTGAGCATAGCATTATCGGAAACAGTAACCGCCACCTCGCTATTGTGGCGCACATATNGGCGTGATANTNAATAGCCGNCATACTCCAGCATAGCCCTACAAGCCCCGTNGAGTACCATANCGGGCTTGTTCTTGGTCGGGGGTAAGTCATCATCAACATACACCCCGAAAGGCTCACATTTGCCCTTGAAATGCTCACGGAGAAAATCAAGCGTGGGGTAATCCTCGGAAATGCAAAAGTCAATGCCTTTGATATAGAGCTTTGCCAATTCCTCCACGGATAACCCGGCGTGGAGTTTTCTTTGCCATTGGAGGCACAACCCTTTGGCTATACCATCCGATTTGAGTTTGTCTATTGTTTCCATTACGATATGCCTTGTGAGAGTAGGGAATTATCTTTGGTTTCTATCCTTTTGAGAGTATCACGCACCTCTACCAGAATAGCGTTGGCGGTTGCAGTGTTTTGCGCGATTGCTGATTGTGCCAAAAGCTGTTCACGCAATACGCTGGTCTGCTCTGATTGGTTAATGATAAAAGCGTTCATACGGCCGGCAATCACGCCCCCGGTTTCCTCGCTCAAATTTGCCACGGCCCCGGCTAAGGGGTCGGTCCCGGCCGCATCCTCATCAACATCTTTAATCCAATCGCCTACCGCCTCAAGAGCATTGGTGAATATTTCACCGGCTTGCTTGGTGAGATATTCAAACTGCTCTTTCTCTTTGGCCGTGAGAACACCGTCAGACATAGCCTCGCCCAGATACTTAACCGCATCATCCATAGCCTTTGCTAAGAAATTACGTTTAAGAGCGTCAATAACGGCCTTTTTCAATACCTCGCGTGTTGTATCTCCCAAAGCCTTTGCCGCATCCTCACCAGCGCAATATGCGTCAACAATGGCATCCGCGTATTGGTCGAGAGCCTCTTTTGTAGAAGTACCGGCGAATGTTTCCAACATCTGCTGGTTCAAGTCCTCAATCTGCTGCTCTATCTGCTCAATCGCATCATTCCATTGCTGGATTTTGCTACTGTCGCTCTTTTTCTTGCTATTTTCGGCTTGGATTTGTTGGCGCAAAAGCTCTTGTTGGTCCCGTAGGGCTTGTGTTTGCTGCTGATACAAGCCCAGCATATCATCACCCTCTTTTGCTTTTGCAAGTTGCTTTTGCAAATCTTTGATTTGAGCCGTCAACTGTGCATATTGGGCGAAATCCCAAACTCGGAGTGCTGTTTTACGCTGTTCTTCAAGAGCCTCAATCTGTTGCTCTATGAGTTCAATATTACGCTCAAACCCCTCGCGTTCAGCATTTGAAAACACCCAATAGGTATTATTAAACGCACGTTCCAAACGAGAGTAAGAGCGTTCCAGAGCGTCAACCTGCTTTTGGAGTTCCTCAATCTTTTTCTCATATTTCTTATCGTGGAGCTTTGCGAAAATCCCGATAACGGATGTTAATGAGGACACCATGCCGGTAATGCCGCCTATAATATCCCCACTCATAAACTTGCCAACGGAGGCGGCGGCATTTCCCAACTGCCCCATGAGGTCTATTGCAGTCCCCAGCCCCTCGGCCACTCCATCCATGCCCAGTGCGTCAAACATAGATTGGAGTGAGGTTGCACAATCGGTAGTTATATCCGTCACTTTCTCCACGGATTCAGTGATACCGTTTGCGGCGGCTTTAACCTCACGCTCCGCTTTATTCACATCATCCTCCGTACCCTCACCTTTGGCTAAGGCCGCTTTGGCTGCTGCGAGTTTCTTTTTGGCTTTCAGATAGTCATTAAAGAAAGTATCAAGAGCCTTAAACGGGTTAAGCTGCTGAATACGCTCTTTGGCTTGTTCAAGACTCTCTATAACCGCCTTATAATCCACCGGGGAGAGTTTCAGATTGCCGGCGGCTAACTGGCTTTCGACATCCTTAACCAATTTGGAGATTTGACCCACGGAAAGAGTGTCAAGGTCGCTAAACAACTTTTTCCAGCTATCCGTCTGTTGGAGAAAAGACGTATTGAGAGCGGAAAGTTCCTCCGTTTCGCTACGCTTGATAAGTTTGAGCCTTTCAATGCGTGTTTGCTCAATTACCTCCAACTGCTCCTTATTGCCCGTTTCCTCGGCCTTTTTGCGTTCCTCTGCGGCCTGTCGCTCCACTTCCTCACGCAANAGGACGTGTTGGGTAANAATGCTNTTCTTTTGNTCCTCAAANGTCCTNTAATCGGNNAGNACNTTATCGTGNAGNTCCTTTTGNAGTTCTTGGTTNCGCAATTCNAGTTCAAGGGCNGCCGTNGCNCGNTCATCCTCATTNACAATNCCGNTNNTNCCATTAGCNAATTTCNCTTTGGCNTNGGCAACNGCCNCNATNTTNTCNGCTAAGGTCTGGCTACGGTTGATTGTGTCGGTCACNCNTTCCCGGAAAGCCTCAAGNGCGGTTTNTGCGCCCGTGAGTTCATCGTATTGCACATTAAGGGATATGAGGAAATTGCCCTCGCCCTCGGTGAGTGCGCCAACATCCTTTTTGGCTTGTAGCTCCGCTATCTGCTTTTCAAGGTAAGACTTGAAAGAGCCACCGGATTTGAGCAAAGATGCAAATTGTTTGTCGGCAACATCCTTACCCATATTCTCAACCCATCGCCAATAGAGTTCATATTGCTTGCGCTTATATTCAAGCTCACCATCAAATAATTTGGTCTGCTCACGATTATAGTTTTGAGTAGCATACTCGCGCCGCTGCTCAAATGAGTCTTTTTCTTTCTCGGTCAAACCTCCTTTCCCTGATTCCTTATGAGCCTTTACAAGTTCCTTTTCCTCTTTGTTGATACGGTCAATCTCCTGCCTAAATTGCAGTTCCAAAAGAGCCTTACGCTTTTCATATCCCTCCTCCATAGTTGAGATACGCGCCTCTTCCAAACGCCTATCTGCTTCAAGTTGCTTTTGGCGTAAGGCTTCAGCATTGCGCTCGGCCTGCTTGGCTGCGTTCTGTTGGGAGCTGGCGGTGGTATGCTTGGGCATACGGCCCTCCAGCTTGGAAATCTCTTTGTTGAGTTCCTTATACCGCGCCGTAGTCATATCGGTTGTGGCTCGTTCCTCTTTGAGCTTCTTGATACGGTTGGAGATACCCTCCTCCGTATTGAGATTGGCTTCCTGTGTGGAGATAGCCCCCTTAATCTCTTTGAGCTTGCTTAACAACGCATTGAGCGCGGAATTATCGGTATCAACCTTAATGGTCTTGCCATTGATTTTGTCAATCTCCTTTTGGGTTTCAACCACCAGTTTATCAAGTTCCTCAAACGACATTTTGGCATAGTCCGTAAGGTTCTCGGTCCCGCTGGTGTCTTTGGGAGAGAGGAAATTACTTATTCGCTCATCAACTAAGGCAATGGCTTTTTCGTAAGTTTGCACATCGCGTATCTGGTTATCCAGATAGAGCGTAAGTTGCTCTTGGAAAGAGCGCATTTCACGCTCGGTTGCACCGGTGCCGGACTTCACACCCGCCACAATCTGGCTTACGATTTGATTATACTTTTTGGTATATTCATCACCACTTAGCTTAGATAGCTCCTTAGCCCCACTTTCCACCAGACTACGCACGACCTCCCTTACTTCGGGTGCCATGTTTCGGATGTTTTCTGCGGCGGCCTTAACATCCTGTTCATAAACCTCTCCATAGGCTCTATTTGTTTTCTGTACTTTTTGCCCGGTCTTATATTGTAGATTATTTATGCGAGTTTCAAAGCTATCATAATTGGTATCGCCTTTGGCGTTGAGTTTATTCATTTCTTCCTCAACTCGTTTGGCTTTGATTTTCTCAGCCGTGGTGGCTTGTATGNCTNCNTTTANNTCNAGATAACGCGCCTNCTGCNCTTTGNGCGNGGNGNTNTCATCAAGCAAGGTGGCGTTATACTCTTTGCATATAGCATTGATTTTCTCCAACATTTCCTTATAGGTCTTTGAGCCNTTATCGGATTTTTGGAGAATGGCATAATATAAATCCAGCNGGNCGTTAACCTTTTTCGTACCCTCCGCAAATTCCTCCATAACATCGGTGGTTTTCTCCGTCTTAGAGGTGAGCATGGTTACAATGCTATATATCGCGCCGGCAATGGTGAGCAACCATCCCAACGGATTAGCTTTAAGGGTAGCCCAAAGAGCCTTAAACATGGTCGAGAGTTTCCCCGTGGCTGCTGAAAGGATGTTGGTTGCCGTGGTCTGTGCAGTCTTGGCGGCTGTGTCGGCTACTGAGGCATTTCGGGACGCATTTGTAGCGGCTGCCTCCAATGCCTTTTTCTTGGCAAAGAAATCAGCTTGGGCCGCTAAGGCTGCTTTGCGAGTGAGCGCGGCATTATCCTCGGCGGCTATGAGTTTCTTTTGGGCTAATTCGTATGCTTCCACGCCATTTGATACAGTGGCGCGGTGGAGTTCCATTTGAGCGGCCTCAAGCGCGGATTTGGCTTTGAGTGCATCCATGCGCGTTGATTCCGCTTTGGCGGCTGCCTCCTTAACTGTAAGGCGCATACTTTCAAGTGTGGCGGCTTGACTGGCTTGTTTGGCCGTTGTTTCTTGAACTATGGCCGCACGGTAGGCGGCACTCTTGGTGGTTAAATCCATCTTGGAGAGTGCCAACCGTTGCTCCACGGTCATCACGCTTAATGCTGCGGCCTCATATCCGGTGCTTGAGGCGGTCAAGCCGATATTAGATAGATATTCTTGCTGCTGGGCCGTGAGCAAGCTATTTATGGCCGCAATACGCATCTGCTTGATTATTGCCGCTCTCTGCTCTGCTGTGAGCATGGTTTCCAGAGTGGCAATGTGGGCGTTCTCGGCCTCGGTCATAGCCTTGATTTGGGCGGTTGCAGTCCCGTTGAGAGCCGCCTCCGCTTTCATCAACGCTATCTTTGCGCTACGGGCCGTATTGTCAAGAATGGCTATGCCGGTGTGGCTTTTCATCGCTATGCTGGTTAATACCATAGCGGCCTTGTATGAGCCATAGGCAATAGCAACGGCTTTCACTATGCGTAACACATCATCCATGTGTTCCACAAAGTAAGTAGCCCCGGAGATACCAGCGGAAAACAAGTCTTGGCCGGCTTCGCCCCAATCATTAAGAACGGTATCCCATGCGTCCTCTAAGTTTGCAATCTGACCCGTGAGAGAGGCAGATTGTTTCTCCATGAGGTTAAAGAACTGACCGCCCGCATCAGTCATTTTGTTTAATACTTTTTCTACATCGGCAAATCCTATTTTACCAGCCGATACCATTTCATTTATCCCCTCGGCATTTGTATGGTAAGCATCGGCAAGCTCTTTAACAAGCGGAATACCACGGCCCGTAAACTGGCGCACGTCTTGGGCGTATAGGCGGCCTTGTACCATTGTTGTACCATAGAGATACACAATATCATTGAGGGGGATAGAAAGGCCGCTGGCGATATTTCCCAGACGCACAAGAGTGTCATTTACCTTTTCGGCACTGACACCATAAGCCATGAGCTGCTTTGCACCCTCGGCCACCCCCATAAGGTCAAAGGGCGTTTTGGCGGCCGTATCAACCATTTGCGACATAAGGTTAACGGCCTTTGACTGGCTACCCAACATTGTTTCAAAGGCAATTTCCAACTGCTGGAATTGGCCGCGTGTGGATATAATGGAATTGACAAGCCCGTGCATACCCTGTCCGATAAGATAATAGGATATGTATTGACCNGCCTTTTCNCTCATACGNNNAAANGCGTCNTCAACNCCTCCNANCTCATCNANNGCNACATTAGAAAAGTTCCTAATCTGTCGNTCCATAGATTGAGCCGAAACATTGAAATCNTCTATGTTGAGNGTNGCTCTAAAACCTAAGCTACCGCCTATATTTTCCATTATAGTAGTCCTTGTGTTAGGAGATTTTTAATATCTTCTTTCGTAGAGATTGTGGGGGCCGTATCATCGAAATCTTCAAATTCCTCATCCTCGCCTGTTGGCAAATCCTTTGAACGTGGTGCATCCGCAATCATAAGCTGCACGTTGAGCCACGAAATACCCCAAAGCAAGTATTCATAGCTCCAACCAAAGTTTCTTAGGAGTTCGCCACGGTTGCCCCACGGTGAGTTTAACCCGATTACTCTATTCGCTCGTTTTCGGTCTTGGGTCGGGTTGTTCCCATCTCCCGTATCAATCGAATAGAGGACGTAAAACCCGCTGGATTCATCATTTGATTAATCACATCGCAGAGTTTTTGGAGCCGTGCCACGGTTAAATGTTCAATAAAGAATTGTTTGAGTTCTCGGACGGCCTTGTTTCGTGGGTCGGTAACAGTAGGGTCGTTGATGACTGCAACGGCGGCTATCTCGGCCATTTGCGGAATGTACTTGAATAGCTTTTTGCTTTCCGGGATTGGTTGTGCTTGCACGGCCTCCTCATCGTATTCAATGAGCATATAGAGTTGGCGCAGCCTGTCAATAGTTCCCAAATATAAGGGCTTGATATGAAAGAGCCTCATGTAAATCTCTTTCATGCGTCCTATCTCTACATCGGTATCAGGGATTTCAGTAATGGTTACATCCCAGTCTTTGGGTAGTCGCTTATCGTGCCACACCTTTGACCGCTTGCGGAAAATCCGCTTTTTGAAGTTAAACCATTTTGAGGGCTTAACCGGGTTAATTTTCAAAGGCACGGAGAATTTAACCCCCATCGACAAGAGGGCTTGTATCGCCTTATCCTCAATCTCCAAACGCTGTTCTCGCGTTAGTTCTTTTTGTAAATCCTGCTGCTCCATCGGTAAAAGAATAAAGCCCCCTAACCGAATAGGGATAGGGGGCTTGGATTGGTTGGTGTTGCCCGGCTTAGGTTGTCTTGGTGGGGTCGGTCATACCCTCATCCATACATAGCTGGTCTTGGAATTTGATTTTCAGAGGCACGATTGCAATACCCTTAGCCGAATAGGTGATTTCAAACTTGGGGATAATGCGCGTGTTGGGGCAGCCTACGAATAAGCCCTCTTCGGGCATAACCCAGATAGCCCATTCCTTGTATTCCGGCTTGCGCGGACGCCACCATTTGCGTTTCCCGGCGGTGCCTGTGATAGCTCCACCAAAGTAGCGTGAAAGCAATGTCAAATCCGGGTCCATGAGCGAGAGCTGGAGTCCCGTTACATACTCGCCGCATAGGTAGATTTTCTTGCTTGAAGTTTCGGACTCATGCAGAGTTTCCTCCACATCATCATCCAAAAGCTGGCAAGTGTCCTTGTACACATCGCCTAAATCAAGCCATGCGTTACCGTTTGCGGGCATTTGGCCGGCAGTTGCGCCGGCGGGGGCTACATAAATCTTTTTAAGCCCCATTGTGCATAAAATTGGCATGGTGTTATAGATGAAAAATTATTGATTACTTTTCTTATCCCTCACGGTGATTTCAAGAGCAAACGAAACAAAATGCTCATCGTGGTCTGGCTCCTTGATTGGGGGATTGATAAGCCCCACATTCCAGTTGTAGCCCTGCTCACCCTCAAAGTGGTTTTGCAGTACCGCAATGGCTTTTTCTCGGATGGCAATCAAGCGTGAGAAATTGGTACGGAAAACGGTCTTGCCGCTGCTCAATGGCTTTTGAATGTCCGGCACATGGATATTCACATTGATTTGCCCGTAACGTACACTGTCCTCACCTGTGATAGTGTGAGGAACAATGATAACGTCCTCTTTGGTGTAGTCGTTCCTTTCGTAGTCAACTACTCCGCTAATCATAGTCTTTACCTCACTCGCTTGGAGCATTTGGTAAACCCTTGTGGCTATTTCCTCGGTCGTTATCATAGTGTCGTTCCAAACATTTCATTTGCTTTGGCGGTTGCCTTATCCATTAGCTTTTTCATTTCTCGCGGAAAATCGGTCTTGGCTTTGAGTTCAGCCGGGAGTATCACGTTGTAGCCCTTAGCCTCAACATAGGCGGCATAGTTCATGCCGGCTACGATAACAAGAGCAATGCAATCGGGGAGCTTGGCAATCATCTTTAAGGCTGCTTGCAATGCCGCCTTTTGCCCTGTATCGGAATTGTCGGGGCCGATAACTATTTCCTTATTGCGTACCACCGCATAGCTAATTGAGTTGGTGAGATTTCCCGTGCGGTCAGTGTAATTGTGCTTGTCCTTAGCATACTTGACAAGTTCCTCGCCTAAGTATTTCATAAGGAATATAGCCGCCTGCTCAACTCGCTTTTGGAAAGCGGCCGCTTGCGCTGCTATAAGTCCACTGCCAAACATCGGAGCTATCCCCATACCTCAATATACTTGCGGTTCAACTTGTCAACTCCTTGCGCCTTAAACTCATCAATCACGGCCCCGTCAGCACCTACAAGCTGGATAGTGTCACCCACGGATATATCACCCCGGAAATACTTAGGGATGAATACATCATAAGTGTAGGTGTACTCTTGGCCGTCTGTGCCAACGTAATGCCTTGCCGGAATAGAAATATCAATCTGACACTCACAACCTCGCTCAAAGGTAGCGGTGTCGCTTTGAACTGTAAAGCCTGTGTTGGGGTCTGTGAAAACCTCGCCACCATGCCAATAGTTGAAAGAGCCGTTGTATTTCATATCTACCAAAGCATTGAGCCGTCAGTGATTGAGGGGATTTCCAATAACTCATCAGCATCTAAGCCGTTTTCAGCGCATAAGTCTTTGATACGCCTTTTCAAGCCCTCAATGTTGAAAGACTGTGAAGATTTGCCTTGACTGTCGCTGCTCAAAACCAACATCTTTTTGAGGATGTTGACAGCCGCTTTCGCGACATACTTTTTGCAGTCCTTGGTATAGGGCGTGTCGTTGGCAAAATCTTCAAGTCCAGCGTCAACAAGAGCTTTCTTACACGTCACCTGCGCGGCGGTGTAAGGCTCCAGCTCGGCCATTAATGCCTCAAGTATGGTTATCTCCATAGCTTACTCGTTTTCGGGGTCAGCTGCTCCATTATCGGTGAGAGCCTCAGCAAGAGCCTCGGCCTGTTCGTTGGAAAGGCTGGCGATAAGATTGTTCACGGCCCTTTCTTTCGCATTGTGAGCGACACGAACACCGATAACACTCATCGCAACCTTAACGGTCTCTATGTGGTATCTCTTGCCGCGAAATTCCACATAGTTATCAGCTACCAACTCAACCGGCTGGGGAGCATTTGAGGTGGTATCATCCAGAGATACGATTGTGCAAAATCCACGCCCTACAAGGGTGTTGATACGCTCAACGTCATCACACTGGATAACATCGCCGGGGGAAAGGGTCTTACCCTCTGCTTTGCCATTAAAGGCTTTGATTACTTTAAGTTCCATAGCAACGTAGGGGGTTAGACGGTTTCAAGTTCAGAGGCAGCCTCATATTCCGCTTTGGTGATATAGTAACGGGCTACTCCGTTCTCATCCTCGGTGTCAACGGGCTTTTCGTTAATGCCGCGTACCTGTACGCAAACACACTGCCCTATCTCGGTGATAAGGGGGAGCAAACGGGCCGCGCCCTCGGTATATTCTCCGGCGGTCTGTCCCGTTGATGCACCCGTGCGCCACTTGGAAATGCGAATACCATTGCCGGCGTTGATATAGTCCACGTCATCCTCCTCTATAAGCTCGGAGTCCTCAATGGCGGGCTGGATTTCTCCAATCACACCAGCGGGCTTAATGCCGATAAAGTTAGGATTCCACGGGTCAACCGTCTTACGCTGCCCATCGGGGGATGTACCCATACGGCGGCGAACAACCGTGATAGGGGGTATCTGGTTTTCGGTCAGCATAGCCTCAAGCTCAGACTTGGTAACTACCTGTGCCTGCTTGTCGGTGCCATGAGCAAGGAGGCGTGTGGTGCTATCCATACGCAACCATGTGTAAAGCTCCTGCGACATGAGGATTTCGCCCGGCTCTATACCACGGTCACGGAGAGCGGAGCAAAGAGCGGAAAGGAACAGAATAGGAATGAGCTTGCCGGCCTTTGTGTTTGCAGTGGTCCAGTTGAAAAGCGAAACGAGCTTGTTTGTGTCGGGCATTGAGTAGTCAATCTCAAAAGCACGACCGCCGGGGTTGTTNATAGCCGGGATGAACTGTNCGANACCCCAGTTGGAGAAAGCCATAAGCACAAGNGAAAAATNCATCACGTCCTTGCATCCAAGATACGCATCCTGAATATCGTGCGTGAGGGTCTTTTCAATCTGCTTTACTTTGTCGGCCTCCTTGAGGCGTGGGTTTTCGTAAACCTCCATGAGCTTACGATAATCACGGGCGAACATCACGAATTTCTGGCCGACACGAGGAATTTCTTTGGTCCAGACATCGAAGCCATCGGAGCGGCGCAGCGGAGTAGGCGATTCATCGCCAATGAGAGTAGCCATGAAACGGATGTTGTATTTGCCGACAATAGCCTCAGCGGTCAACGACATCTGAGGGGTATTGTAGGTAAACCACCCATCGGTATACATCTTTTGGAAAAGAGCCACCTCACGTTCCGAAGCCTTGTCAAAGGTCTTACGCCATGTTGCAAGCAATTCCAGCGGTGAGCCGTTTTTATGCAACCCTTTGAAAGTTGAAAATATTGACTTAGGCATTTGAATTGGTGTTAGGGTTTAACTTACATAGATTTTGTCAGTTTGACGTGCGGGTTGGCTTTGAGCCAATAGCCGGCTGCGTCTTTCTGGCTGGTGGGGATAGGAGCAACGCGCCTCTCAAAGAGAGCGTATTGCATCGTGTCGGCTGTTACGTCTATGGCTGTTTCAAACTCATCTACGGTAACATCCTTAATGGTGAGAGAATTGGCTAAACCACGCTCGGCGGCGTTGCCGCTTGCGTCTTTCACCACTTCCACGATTACATCACCCTTAGCCGCGCCTGTAATGGCTTTGTCGAGAGTGATACGATACACGTTGCCCTTTTCCTCTACCTTTGTGATAGCCGGGGCCGCGGTGAAAGTCCCGGAAATGGCACCGGCTTTCATCACTTTATCGCCAACGGCAAAGAAAGGAGCATAAAACTCATCCACATAGAGGGTGAGAATTTTGCTATCTTCGGGGTCAACNTCCGANATTTTTGCAGTCTTGATAGGCTGCACNNNNCGGGTTTCCTCATTACGGATNGCGAGAGTNCCGGCNGGAATTACNTCNTCCACNGTGTANTTGCCNCTCTCTTTATCCAGATTGAANCCACCCGGAACGATTGAGGGGCTACCCGTGAAAATAGGGCGCGTTCCTACGAATGAGGCTTTTTTGCGTTTCATCGTGAATAATGTTATTTGGCGGTTATTGATTCCAGCAAAGCGTCTGCGGCCTCATCAACCTGCTTTTCGCTTGCTGCCTTGCCACCCTCCGGGTTGTCGGAAATAAGGCCGTTTGTGATACAGTCCTGTTTGAGCGCGGAAACGGCCGCCTCCACATCCTCATCATCGGCAATGGATTTGCCGAGGCGGTCGCGGAGAAAAGCCGGGATTTTATGCTTTTCAAAGGCGGCGTTGATTTCAGCCTTACGCGCNNCACGGGTGCGCTCTGCCTTNNCCTCTGCCAATTCCTTTTCNAGAGCCGCTATGCGCTCATNTGCGGAGTTATCACCGGACTTGCCCTTACCTTTGCTACCTCCCTTGCTGGTGTCATCGTCCGTGTCGTTGTCATCGTCCGTGTCATCATCTTCTTTGGTAGTTTTGGTAGTGGTCTTATTGCCCTTTGCTTTCTGCGCCCAGCGTGTAGCCTCGGCCTGTGCGTCCGCTGCTATCTCCGCTATTTGGGTTGCAGTCTTTTCAATCTCATCCTCATCGGTAGAATCATCCTCAATGCTACCACCGTGTCTTTCGGTTATCGCTTTGAGGTACTTCTCCGAAAGGCGAGTGTCCTTAGTCTTTTCCTTGACTTTCGCGTAGAGTGCCTTGTTCATATCGGATTTTTATTGTCCCAAAGTGGGTGTTAATGATTAGTATTCTTTGTTCTTAGGCGCAAAGATAACGAAAATTTGGGATATGTGTTTAATAAACACAGAAAAATTTTACTTGGTAAATCCACTATTTTTCAGCCTCTTAAATTTACTCGGTAAATTTTTCTGAAATTTTTTCGTCAAATTATTTGGTATATTCAATAAAACACACTAACTTTGCATTGTGTTTGATAAACACAGGTACTCAGACACGAAACGCAACACCGCCGGCTATAAACGTATTAAAGTAACCGACCGGGCTTGCATGAATTTCAAGCCCGATAAACCAAGTAAATAAAAATATGGCAACATTAATCTATACAACAGAGGCCGGGGTTGAATGTACCCCGGAGGAATGCAAGGCAATCGCCGCTCTTGAAAGAGCATTGAAAAAATGGAGAGCCGCAACTAAGGACAGTCGCTTATCATTATATGCAACCCCAGATGGTATAAACGTGATGATGTGCGAGTGCGACACTAACCCTCACTCGGAAAACAACCCTTACGGAGGGATGAATTACGAAAATTCAATAACCTTAATCTCTCTCCCAATAGAATCTGGAGATTGGTAATGAGCGACAAGTGCCACTACATAAACGTGCGTGGTGTGGGGCGTGTGCTAATACCCGGATGTATGGCCGTTGCGGTAAGCGACAACATAGAGGATTGCACTTGCAACGCTCCACCTACGCCTCAAGAGGTGATTAAAAGGCTCCAGAGTGAAAACAAAAAACTCAAAGCCGAAATAAAACGCCTCAAAAGTTTGTTATATTAAATATATTTCATACCTTTGTGTTCATAGAACGCAACTACAAGAATATCTACAAATGAATGGTAAACCACCCAGAAAAGTAATCCATGTGGAGCTTAAAAAGCCCTACAACGGCAGGCGCAATCACTATTTTGGTAGTGTTGTTGCGATATACGACACGCTCCCCCCGGATGTTGTCGGCATAAGTGCCGCCAGCTTATGGAATGTGTTTTGTAAGTCTAATACCTATCACGGTCCGCTTGCAACTGTCCGAAAGAGAGAATTAGTAAGTAAATCAACAAATCGCGGAAAGAGAGGAAACAATGACTAAACAAGAATATGATGAGCGTTTGGCTGCTCTCAAA
>WFLX010006745.1_pt1 | contig 14426 bp, 13 predicted proteins | sample 4967041 | NCBI WGS metagenome assembly WFLX01 (sample SAMN12857096, study PRJNA449069) | gut metagenome | isolation source: stool from male and female vole | host: Microtus ochrogaster | place: USA:Florida | collected 2017
CTCTGTGGCACTCGTGAAGGCTACGAAATCATCCACTATTGATCCCGAATCGCATTATCTTATATGGACATGCCTCCGGCATATTGAGGGGTCAGCCCAACATACCGGAGACATGTCCATATATTTATACTCTTAAACGTCATGAAATATTTATTCTCGATTATTTTAGTTATTGGCCTATCTTTCAATTTGGCTGCTCAGTCGAAAAAGACAGACAGAATAATTAAAGCGACAGAGCTTATACCGCTCGATTCGTCTTATATCGAAATCCTATACGAATATATAGCCCATGACCCGATGCTTGATGAGACCAGAGAGGACTTCAAACTCCTTGAAATAGGGCATACCCACAGTAAATATTACGACTACGCCGCCTTTCAAAAGGATTCGGTTATGGAAGTTGACTATCCGGATGGATTGCCGGAAAGCAGACACAGGAAACTCTCGCAAACATATCACCCTACCTGGGAATCGACTATAAAAGACCTAAGTGCAGGAATTATCAAAACATACGATTCGGTATTATTAGATGAATATGTTTATGAGGAGCCGATGAATGCCATGCACTGGACTCTCACGCCGGGCAGTGAGACGATCTGCGGATATAAGTGCCGCAAGGCGACCAGTTCGTTTCGCGGACGCAAATGGACNGCATGGTACGCCCCNGATCTACCCCTTGACAACGGCCCCTGGAAGTTCGGCGGCCTNCCCGGGTTGATCCTTAAAGCGACGAGCGATGATGGCGATCAGAAATTTGAGGCTGTCTCAATCCATAAGAACGGACACAAAATCGGCCTGAAAAAATTCTGGTATCAGAAGACNACNCGCGAGAAATATAATGCGGAGTTTAAGCAATACAAGACAACTCCGAGGAAGTATCATATTGCCAATCCGGCAACGGCGCCGAAGGATAAGGACGGCAATATCGTCACCTCNGAATTCCGCCGTCTATTCTTCAGCCCGATAGAGCTCGAATAAGCCTCCGGGCCGATGAGTCAAAATTATCGGGTGAGGCCGAAGTGGGCGATGCGGCAGGCAAGGCAACGACGCTCCTGACAGTAGCGGCGACGTAGCTGGATTATAGCCTGACTGTCAAAGGCATTCTCAGCCCTCAGCCCCGCGCGGGCAAATGCATCAACTATCGAGTTGCGCTCGGGCGGCAGGAGCTGGAGCATATCGAGGGCTTTCTCTTCAAGGGCCTCGTCGCCTCGCGCGGCTGCATAGGAGTGGATCAGCGGCACGGCCGCGTTGATCACCATCAGCTCGGCCGAGGAGCGGCTCAGGCCGCGACCGGCGTTGGCCACGGGGCTGCCGCCAAAGGTATAGTGGGTCTGCCAATAGTCCGACACCACGGGCGAGAAGAGCAACCGCGCCTGCTCGGCTGTCGGGGCAGCAAGCATACGCGAGTGCATCCTGAAGCCTCCGGCGAGCATTGCCGCCAGAGTGGCTATGCGGCGGTGAGGGAAGTTGGCAGGACGCATCCGGCTCATCTTCCAGCCGACCGACACAGGCATGCGCAGCCCGAATTTACGGGCCATGAAGCGATATTCCTTCATCAGCTCCACGGCGTATGGCTCGCCGGCCCCGGCGGGGAGATCGAGCAGCCCGCTCTGCCCGAAGAGTATCGCCTCGAGGGTAGTGACCGAATCGGAGTGCTTGCCCATAACATGAAGCGGGGTGGCCAGAGCCAGCCGCTCGAAAGGATCGGCGTTGACGCTGAAGCCCAGACACCGGGCCACGGTGACGTAGGTTGCCTGCTCATAGTCACCCCCGAGGCGGCTGCGCAGCTCCTCGATTCGACGCTCCTTATCATACAGGCGCTCGAACGCAAGCGCGGTGAGCCACGAACGCCGCCGGAGCGGATCCATAGCCCCGATAAGCGGGGCACACGGCAGATCGAGATCGGCGCGCTCCACNAGGCTGCGGTAGCGGGTCTCGAGATCGGGNCGGCGCGGAAGCACCATCTGCGGCACTGTCTCGCCATTGCTCCGGCAGATCGCTCGGTCGCTGACATCAACCACATGCAGGATCACCGAGTCATAGGCCGGATCGGTGTCATGGCGGTGCCGGAGCCAGTCGCTGGCCCTTACATGGATCTCAACATTGCCCACCCAGCTGTGGCCGGCAATCTCGATGCGGGCATTGAAGAAGTCGGGACCCGCGTCGGTATTGCGTCGGCCCGGATGGATGATTCGCACCGGGCGCCCGTCGACCGTAGAGAGAGCGCCGGGGGGCAACAGTCTGTGCTCCCACGCATACTGCATCAGCATCTCCTCCATGATGGCTCAGGGGCGTGATGGAGTCAATAGAGATGTTCGCTGCGATCCTTGACCTCGGCAGGAGTGAGTGGCTTGCGGCTCATCGAGCGCCACACAAATGCGATATAGGCAATCACAAACGGCACGGCGAGCGACACCCAGCTCATGGTCTCGAGCGTGAAGAGGGAGCTCGATGAGTTGGAGATGGTGAGCGACGAGTCGAGATCGAGCAGCGAAGGATAGTAAGGGGTGTTGTTGAAGCCGGCCAGACAGAACAGAGCCACGACCACGAGGACCGTGCCGAAGCCGGTGTACCAGATGCCGTTGTTGAAGCCCGTGCGGAACACCGTCATAACCAGACCGGCCACGACAAGCACTACGCCGACCACGAAGATCGCGGCCACCACAGGCATGGCAAGCAGATTGTTGAGATATTTGTAGGGCTCGGGCATGAAGCCGGCGGGAGTCTCGGTGAGGCCCGTGGTGGTGAGCAGCACTCCCGTAAAGGTCAGGAAGAGCACCACAAACACAAGGCCGTTGAGCAGCACGCGGCGGCGGTTGCGACGCTCAAGGTTGGGAGCATCCTTGATCGACTTGAGGAAGAACAGTGCGGCCTGGGTGCGGGCGAGGAAAAGGACCGTGAATCCGAGCAGGAGATTCTGCCAGCACACTATGGCCTCAAGGCCGCGTGTGGGAGCCCAGCGGGAGATCACCGGAGCGGAAGCATCGAGGATATTGCCCTTGCTCACCGTAAATTCAGCGCCGAAAAACATCATGCCTACAGCCACGCCGAGCAGGATGCAGCCCACACAACCGTTGATGAACAGGAAGACGTCGTAAGTCTCGCGGCCATACAGATTGCCCGGCTTGCGACGGTATTCATAACTGACGGCCTGAAGCACGAAGCTNAACAGGATCAGCATCCATAGCCAGTAGGCACCGCCGAAACTCGTTGANTAGAATAGCGGAAANGAAGCGAAGAAGGCTCCGCCAAACACCACAAGGGTTGTGAAGCCGAGCTCCCACTTGCGGCCGAGCGCATTGACGAGCAGCGCACGCCCCACACGATCCGACGCATGGGTCAGGAGCATTGTCTGGCCGCCCTGGATAAAAAGCAGGAACACGAGAGCCGCGCCCAGCACGGCGATGATGAGCCACCAATAGGCTTGAAGAGTTTCGAGGGCTATCATTTCGACGAGGGTTTAGGAGTGGGAGTAACGGTGTGGTCTTCGGGGCCGCGGGCGATTGCCTTGAGCATGATGCNCACTTCGGCGGCCAGAAGAGCAGTGAAGATAAGGGCAAAGAGCCAGNATGTGAGTATTACCGTGCCGGCGTTGAGATCGGATATGGCGGCGCGGGTGGGCATCAGATCCTGGATGACCCAGGGCTGACGGCCTACCTCGGCCACAACCCATCCGGCCTGCGAGCATACCCACACGAGCGGGATAGTGAGCATGGCGAGCCACTGCACCAGCTTGTTGCGCTTGACGAGCTTGGGTTTGCGGTAGGCCAGGAACAGGGCGACCACGAAAAACAGCAGCAGCCAGCCGCCTATGATCACCATTATGTGGAAAGCATAGAAGGTGACAGCCACCGGGGGCACCGCCTCGGANGGCGACGTGAGATAGCCGTAGCCGAACGAGGGATAGTCGGCCTTGATGGCTGCGCGGGCGGCGGCCATCCCTGAGGCATCGCCGGCGGCCATGGCGGAGTCAAACTTGCGCAGNGCCTCGTGGGAGCGCTTGCCTGCCTCTATGCGCTCGGCATAGCTCATGGTGCGCACCGTGTCGCCCGAGGCGGTGATGTCGGTCACTCCATCGATGAGGTCGTTGATGCCGGGCACGAATGCATCCTTGTCGTGAGTGGCGAGGAAGCTGAGGCCATAGGGGATGGAGATATCAAACAGGAATGGATTCTCGTCGTTGTCAACCTCCTTGGCCGGATTGATGATACCGAAAGCAGTGATGGCCTGGCCGCGCGAGCCGTTGTAAAGGCCCTCCATGGCCGCGAGCTTCATGGGCTGCACCCGTGCCACATCGACACTCGACGAGTCGCCGCTCCAGAGGGTGACGAGAATACCTGTCAGGCCTACCCATCCGGCCACCTTGATCGAGCGTATGGCCATATCCTTGCAGCGGCGGCGCAGAAGGAACCAGCAGCTGACGCCGATGACAAACACNCCCGCCAGAGTCCAGCCGCTCATCACGGAGTGGATAAACTTATGGATAGCTACAGGCGAGAGCGCCACCTCGGCAAACGAGTCCATGACGTTGCGCATCTGGGCCGGGTCAAACTCCATGCCAACAGGATACTGCATCCATGCGTTGGCAACCAGGATCCACAGCGCCGAGATGCTCGCGCCTATCGCAGTGAGCCATGTGGCAGTGAGATGGAAGCGGGGACTGACCTTTGTCCAGCCAAAAAACATCACCGCGATAAATGTGGCCTCCATAAAGAAAGCGAATATGCCCTCAACGGCCAGCGGGGCGCCGAAGATGTCGCCCACAAACCATGAGTAGTTGCTCCAGTTGGTGCCGAACTCAAATTCGAGGATAATGCCGGTGGCCACACCGAGCGCAAAGTTGATCCCGAATAGCAGCATCCAGAATTTGGTGGTGGCGAGCCACTCCCGGGAGCGTCCCTGTCTGTAATAGATAGTCTCCATTATCGCCACGATGATGGAGAGTCCGAGAGTCAGAGGCACAAAAAGCCAGTGATACATGGCCGTCAGGGCAAATTGCCATCGCGACCAGTCTACAACGCTTATAAGATCATTCATGATATCGGATTATTGTTCTTTTTCTTTTAAGGTCATTTGTTTTGGGCTCCGGTTGCCNCAGGNGTGGAGGTGAGGCTGCTCCTTACGGCAGCNGCCCGGGCCTCGTCGGTGTCATACCGCTCCTTGAGCAGGTCGGGGAAAAAGAGCAGCTTCATCACCCCGAACAACAGTATGAGCTTGATGATGATGAGCGCCCACAGCTTGCGGCCCACCGTCATTGAACGGAAGCCGTCGATATACAGGTCTGCCACACGCCGCCACATGAGACACTCAGAGAGTTTCGGCCGCCACTATCGGTAGAATGTCGGCAGGATTATAGATGATGTGGTCGGCATGATTATCCCGCAGCTCGCTGACCGGCCTGAAGCCCCAGGTCACGCCCACCGACTCGACACAGGCACGTCGTCCGGTCTCCATGTCCACCCCCGAATCGCCCACATACAGCACCTCGGCCTTAGGAGTGGGATGGATCGAGAGGATGTCGAACACAATTGACGGATCAGGCTTTGACGGCACCCCGGCGCGGTGTCCCTCGGCGGCTACCCAGTCTATGTCGGGAAAATACACATCCATCAGGCGCGTCACGGCCTCCTGATATTTATTTGATGCCACAGCAAGAGCCACACCCTGGGCCTGAAGCTCACTGAGCAACTCCGGTATGCCCGGATAGGGGGTGGTGAGATCGGCCAGATGCGCGTCATAATAGTCGCGGAAGTGGGTCCGCACGCGCTCCACCGTNGCCATGTTGCGNTGCTCCTCGGGCAAAGCCCGCTCTATCAGGCGACTCACACCGTTGCCCACCATCATTGTATAGGCCGTAAGGGCATGTGTGGGGTAGCCCTCGGCCTCCAGAGCNTAGTTGGTGGCGGCCCCGAGATCGTCGATCGTATTGAGGAGCGTTCCGTCCAGATCAAAAATCACAAGTCGTTTCATCGACGGCAAAGATACATATTNTTTTGTACAATATCATCATTTTTATTACCTTTGTTCACTCTTCGCCATTATTACCTGAAGTCAGTTACCAATATCCCGAATACCACCCTTTAGCCAATATTGATGAAAGGCAAAGTTTCACCCCTCAAGTGGGTTCCCAGCGTATATTTCGCGATGGGTCTCCCGTTCATAGCCCTCAACCTTGTGGCTGTGATAATGTTTGACGACCTCGGAGTCGACAAAGCCCAGNTANCNTTCTGNNCCTCCCNGNNCACCNNCNNCTACACTCTCAAATTCATCTGGAGCCCCCTGCTCGAGATCTACTGGACCAAGCGCAACTTTGTCATCGCCACCCAGGCCATATCGGGCTTCGGATTCGGCGTGATAGCGTTCCTGCTGCCGCTGCCGGGGTTCTTTGCATTCACCATTGCCATGATGGCCGTCATAGCATTTTCGGGCGCTACCCACGACATTGCCACCGACGGCATCTATCTCACGGCGCTCGACAAGAAGACCCAGTCTACCTACATAGGCTGGCAGGGAGCCTTCTATAATCTGGCCAAAGTGCTCGCCAATGGCGGCCTGGTGTGGCTGGCCGGCTTCCTCATCACCCGTTTCAAGGAAACCGATCCGGTCCGGGCCCCCTTCTATGCCTGGATGATCATAATGGGTGTGATCGGAGCGCTGCTGATCGTCCTGTCGGTGTATCACTTTTTCGTGCTGCCCCGCACTCCCCGCCCCCAGTCGGCTCCTCCGGGCTTCGGATCGGCCATGCACTCGATGTGGCAGGTGCTCGTGGCCTTCTTCCGCAAGCAATACATTGCCCTCTATATCCTCTTTATCCTCTGCTACCGCCTCACCGAGGGTCTGGCCCTGAAGATGGTGCCCATCTTCCTCAAGGCCTCGCGGGCCGACGGAGGTCTGGCGCTCTCCAATGAGGAGATCGGCACCCTCTACGGCATCTTCGGCACCGTGGCCTTCATCCTCGGCTCGATTCTGGGCGGCTACTACATAGCCCGCTTCGGTCTGCGCAAGGTGCTCTTCTCGCTCGTTGCCATCTTCAACGTNCCNTTNCTCATCTACTTCCTTTTCTCGGCCTTCATNCCCGAAAACCTGTGGGTGATAGGCTCCGGACTCGTGGCCGAATATCTCTGCTACGGATTCGGCTTCGTGGGNCTGACACTGTTCATGATGCAGCAGGTGGCGCCGGGCAAGCACTCGATGGCCCACTATGCCTTTGCCTCGGCCATCATGAACCTCGGCGTGATGCTNCCGGGCATGATCAGCGGCTGGCTTTGCGACATGCTCGGCTATGAGGTGTTCTTCATNGTNGCTCTCGTGATGTCGATCCCGTCGTTTATCCTTGCGCGTCTGGTGCCCTTCACCCATCCCGACAAGGGGGGCGACACACCCGAGGAGATCGAAGACGACNCAATTCTTGCCGAAGAATCCACCGTCACTCAATAAATTCAGTCCCTCCCTTTTTCCGATAACTCTTAATATATCCTTAATAGATATGAACACACCCAAAGCGGCCTCTCTCCCCGCATTTCCCTGGCAGGACCGTCCTGCCGGATGCAACGACCCCGTATGGCGCTACGCCGGAAACCCCATCATAGGGCGGTACAGCATACCCACGTCCAACAGCATATTCAACAGCGCTGTTGTGCCTTTCGGCGACGGCTATGCCGGAGTGTTCCGCTGCGACAACCGCGCCGTGCAGATGAATATCTTTGCCGGCTTCAGCGCCGACGGCATCAACTGGGACATCGAGCACGAGCCTATCAAGTTTCAGGCAGGCAACACCGACATGATCGAGTCGGCCTACAAATATGATCCGCGCGTCACCTTTATCGACGACCGCTGGTGGATCACATGGTGCAACGGCTACCACGGACCCACGATCGGCATCGGATATACATTCAACTTCAAGGAGTTTTTCCAGTGCGAGAACGCCTTCCTGCCCTTCAACCGCAACGGCGTGCTCTTCCCNGAGAAGATCNACGGCAAATNNGCCATGCTCAGCCGCCCGAGCGACAACGGCCACACNCCNTTCGGCGANATCTNNNTGAGCTACAGCCCCGACATGAANTTCTGGGGCNANCANCGCNNCGTNATGANNCCCGCNCCCTTCNNGNNNAGCGCNTGGCAGTGCACNAAGGTCGGNGCCGGCTCGGTGCCCATCCTCACCGACGAGGGGTGGCTCATCTTCTTCCACGGCGTGATCAACACCTGCAACGGCTTCCGCTACTCGATGGGCGCCGCCCTGCTCGACCGCGACGATCCCTCGAAGGTCATCTACCGCTCGCAGCCCTATCTCCTCGCGCCCGCCGCACCCTACGAGCTGGCCGGCGACGTGCCCAACGTAGTCTTCCCCTGCGCAGCCATGACCTCTGGCGACAAGGTCGCCATCTACTACGGCGCCGCCGACACCACGGTGTGCATGGCTTTCGGCTATATCAGCGAGATTCTTGACTTCCTTAAACACAACTCGTTATGAAACGCATCCTGGCGTGGGCCGCTTCAGTGGCCGTAGCAGCATCATCGGTGGCCGCCGACAAGGAGCCGGTCGATTGGGTTAACCCCTTCATCGGCACCACCAACTTCGGCACCACCAATCCCGGCGCTCTGGTCCCCAACGGACTGATGTCCGTCACCCCATTTAATGTGATGGGCTCCGACCTCAACAATTTCGACAAGGACAAGCGCTGGTGGTCGACCCCCTACGACAACACCAACTCATTCTTTACAGGCTTCAGCCATGTCAACCTCAGCGGCGTGGGCTGTCCCGACCTGAGCTCGATCCTTGTCACGGCCACCACGGGCGATCTCGACGTTGACTATCACAACTACGGCACCACCTATTCCGACGAGAAAGCCACGCCGGGACTCTACAGCCTCTCGCTGGACAAATACGGCATCACCGCCCAGGCCACTGCCACCACACGCACCAGCCTGATCCGCTTCACTTTCCCCGCCGGAAAGGGCAACATCCTGCTCAATCTNGGCGANGGCCTGACCAACGAAAGCGGAGCCACCGTGCGCCGCATCTCCGACNCCGAAGTGGTCGGCAGCAAGCTGATGGGCACNTTCTGCTACAACCCGCANGCTGTCTTTCCCCTCTACTTCGCCATGCGCGTGAGCCGCAAACCGGCCTCGCAGGGCTTCTGGAAATTCCAGCGCCCGAAGCAGGGCGTGGAGGCCGACTGGGATGTCGACGACAACAAGTACAAGCTCTATCCCGGCTTCTCGCGCACCATGTCGGGCGACGACATTGGCGTGTGGTANACCTACGACACCACCGCCGGCGAGCAGATCGAGGTGTCGGTCGGCGTGTCGTTTGTGAGCGAGGAAAACGCGCTTGAGAACCTCCGCGCCGAGCAGCCCGCAGGCACCACATTCGACACCGTCTATGCCGACGCACGCCGGCGCTGGAACGACGATCTCTCGCGCCTGTCGGTTGCCGGAGGCACCGACGACCAGAAGACCGTGTTCTACACCGCCCTCTACCACACCCTCATCCACCCGAGCATCCTTCAGGATGTCAACGGTCAGTATCCCGCGATGGAGACCGACACAATCCTCACCACCCCGGGCAACCGCTACACCGTGTTCTCGCTCTGGGACACCTACCGCAACCTNCATCAGCTCATGACCCTCGTCTATCCCGAGCGTCAGCTCGACATGGTGCGCTCGATGGTGGATATGTCGAAGGAATGGGGCTGGCTTCCAAAGTGGGAGCTCTTNGGCCGCGAGACCTTCACGATGGAGGGCGATCCAGCCATACCGGTCATTGTCGACACCTGGCGCAAGGGGCTCACCGATTTCGACATCGACGCAGCTTATACCGCCATGAAACGGTCGGCCACCACTCCGGGAAAGGACAATCCGATGCGTCCCGACATCGACCCCTATATAGAGAAAGGCTATATACCGCTCGGATTCTTTGCCGGCGACAACTCGGGCGACAACTCCGTGAGCCACGCCCTTGAGTATTATGTTGCCGACAACGCCCTGGCATGGCTCGCCGCGCAGCGGGGCGACAAGGAATTTGCCAATGAACTTAACAAGCGCGCCGCCGGATGGAAAAACTACTATTCAAAGGAGAGCGGCACCCTGCGCCCGATCAACCCCGACGGTTCTTTCCTCGATCCGTTCAATCCCCGTCAGGGCGAAAACTTCGAGGAGGTGCCCGGCTTCCATGAAGGCAGCGCATGGAACTACACATTTTTCGTGCCCCACGACATCGACGGGCTCGCCAAAGCCATGGGAGGCAACCGCAAGTTTGTCGACAAGCTCCAGATGGTGTTTGACCAGGGTCTCTACGATCCCGCCAACGAACCCGACATAGCCTATCCCTACCTCTTCAGCCGCTTCAAAGGCGAGGAATGGCGCACCTCGAAGCAGGTGAGCGAGCTGCTCGACAAGCATTTCACCACCAAGCCCGACGGCATCCCGGGCAACGACGATGCCGGCACCATGTCGGCCTGGGCCGTNTTCTCGATGCTCGGCTTCTACCCCGACGTGCCCGGTGTGCCTGAATANACCCTCGTCACNCCNACGTTTGACACCGCAGTGGTCAATCTCGGCGACCATGACCTGACAGTCTCGAAAGAGCATGGCCCGAAAGCCATGATCCTGCTCGACGGCAAGCCCGTAGGCCACCGCATAAGCCATGACAGCCTGGTCAACGCCCGCACCCTCAGATTCATTACTCCCGAAAAATAACTCTTTAATCCTCTGCATCAAGTGATCTCTACATTTCCAATACTTACATTCGCGCCTCAGTTCAAGAGCGTAATCTGGGGCGGAAAGCGCATCGCCGAATTCAAAGGGATGCCGAGCCAGGGCGACACCATTGGCGAGAGCTGGGAGCTCTCAGGCGTGCCCGGCCACGAGTCGGTGGTCAACGAAGGACCCTTCAAGGGGCAGAACCTGCGCACCCTCCTCGCCGACCACGGCAAGGAGATAATGGGCGANCGCCTCGTGAAGCGCTACGGCGACGAATTTCCGCTGCTCATCAAACTGATNGACTCGGCCGACGACCTCTCCGTTCAGGTGCACCCCGACGACGCCCTCGCCGAGAAGCGCCATCACTGCCCCGGNAAGACCGAGATGTGGATCAGTGTCGATCCCGCTCCCGACGCNTATCTCTACGCCGGATTCACCTCGCCAATCACGCCCGACGATTACCGCCGCCAGATCGCCGACAACACCATCATCGGCTCGCTCGGAAANTATTATCCNCGCAAGGGCGACGTGTTTTTCCTCCCCGCCGGACGCGTCCACAGCATCGGCAAGGGCAACTTCGTGCTTGAGATCCAGGAGACCTCCGACATCACCTACCGCATCTACGACTACGACCGCCGCGACGCCCAGGGCAACCCACGTCAGCTTCACGTCGAGGAGTCGATGGAAGCCGTTGACTTCAACGACACCGACAGCGCCGCCCCCACATCCATCCCCGCCGACCGCAACACGGAGCACATCATAGCCGACTGCGACCACTTCACGACAACGGCCATCGACGTTGACGGCTCCGCTACCCTAAGCCTCGCTTCGCGCGACTCTTTCTCCGTAATCGCCTGTATCGACGGCGATGCCGTGGTCACCGATCCCGAGGGCCGCATCACTCCGCTCCCCAAGGGTCACACCGCCCTCATCCCCGCCGAGATGGCAGAAGTGACCATTACCGGCACCGCCCGGATCATCACCTCTTATATCCGCTGACAAGCGACGCACTCCATTTCCACCTGCAATTCTAACGCCTGAAAAATATCTAACCCAAATGTATCGCTACGACAACCGAATAGTCGCAACCCTCGATGCCGGAGGCACCAACCTCGTGTTCGGCGCCATGCGCGGCTGCGAATTTATCATAGAACCTATCACCCTCCCGTCCTGCTCCGACGATCTCGACAAGTGTCTGGCCAANATCGTTGAGGGCTTTACNCAGGTCTTCAACATCCTNGAAGAGAAGCCCGTGGCCATCAGCTTCGCCTTCCCCGGTCCGGCCGACTATGCCTCGGGCGTGATCGGCGGCTATCTGCCCAACTTCCCCTCGTTCCGCGACGGCGTGGCTCTCGGGCCGTTCCTTCAGGCCAAGTTTGACATACCGGTCTACATCAACAACGACGGCGATCTCTTTGCCTACGGCGAAGCCACCGGCGGCGTGCTCCCCGAGATCAACAAGCGTGTGGCCGANCTCGGCGGACACAANGTCTACAAGAACCTTCTCGGCTTCACCTTCGGCACTGGCCTCGGCATAGGCGAAGTGATCAACGGTCAGCTCAACCTCGGCAATAACTCATGCGTCGAAGCCTTCTGCCTCCGCAACAAGACCATGCCCGGCATCATGGCCGAAGACGGTGCGTCGATCCGTGCCGTCATCCGCGAATATAAGAAGATCTCCGGCTCCGATGAGGAGGGCCTTACTCCCTACGACATCTTCAAGATAGCCGAGGGCACGCGCGAAGGCGATGCCGAGGCTGCCAAAGAATCGTTTGCACGCTTCGGCGAGGTGGCCGGCGATGTGTTTGCCACCGCCGTGTGCCTCACCGATTCGCTCGTGGTAGTTGGCGGAGGTGTGACAGGCGCCATGAAGTATATCAAGCCCGCCCTGCTGGCCGAGATGCGCTCCAAGATACAGACCCTCTCGGGCGACAGCATCGACCGCATCCCGATGCGAGTGTTCGACCTCGACTCCGACGACGAATTTGCCATCTTCGTCACCGGCAGCTCACGCACCATCCCCGTGCCCGGCACCGACCACACGGCCATCTACGACCCGATGAAGCGCACCGGCCTCACCGTGAGCCGCATCGGCGCCTCCAAAGCCATCTCGATCGGCGCATATAATTACGCACTCGCTCAGATCGACGCAGCCGAGAAAAACTGACCGCCAATCTCCTCCAAATAGTTTAATCCCCTTTCCCCACACAACCTACCATGTCCTACAAAATCGTAGAAATCGAGGGTATCGGTGATGTTTACGCCCAGAAGCTCGAAGCCGCAGGCATCAAGACCACTGAAGACCTCCTCGAAAACGCTGCCACACCCAAACAGCGCAAGGATCTCGCCGAGAAGACCGACATCTCAGAGAAGCTCATCCTCAAATGGGCCAACCACGCCGATCTCTTCCGCATCAAGGGTGTAGCCGGCCAGTTTGCCGAGCTGCTCGAAGCAGCCGGTGTTGACACCGTCAAGGAGCTCCGCCACCGCGTGGCAGCCAATCTCCAGCCCAAGATGGTCGAGGTAAACGAGGCCAAGAACCTCTGCAACCGTGTGCCCTCCGTTACCGAAGTCGAGAAGATGATCGCCCAGGCCAAAGAGCTTGAGCCCAAACTGAGCTATTGATTCCTACCTNTTNTCCCTGCTGCCGGCCAATCGTCGGGCAGCAGGGATAATCATTGCCATGCGAGCGCTTTTCTACATCATCATACTGTTGATCGTGACGGGATGCACCTGTTCAGGCTCCGTAATCGAAAGGGAGCTTGACGATGCGTCGCGCCTCATCCAGTCAGACCCCACGGCTGCCCTCCATAAGCTCAACCGCTACGACCTGTCGGAGTTTGCCGACTCGGCCACGATGGCGCGCTGGGCTCTGCTCTACAGCGAAGCGCTCGTAGCCAATAATCTGAGNGCGCCAAACGACACTATTGTGGGCATAGCGATCGACTATTATGGCAACCACAATGTTGCCGACAAATTCCGCCACGCCTCGCGTCTGAAGGCGCTCCTCCGAGCGACCGGCAACCGCAATGATCTCGCCACGGCTCTCTATCTCCAGAAGGAGAAGGAGTTTATGCTCTACAAGGAGCGNGGACGGCGCGAACGTGCCCTGCTTGTGAGCCTGCTGATCCTGCTTGCCGCCGGCGCCCTGATAGTGTGGATGCGACAGCGGATGAAGCTGCAGATCGCGCGCAACGAGACCCTCATGGCCGAGGCATACGGCCTGAGATGCCGCCTCGACATCTTCAGCCGCGATGTTGACCGGCTGGAGACCACCCTCCACAGCCTGCTCGAAAGCCGGTTTGCACTGATCGACTCCCTCTGTCAGACCTACTACGAGTCGCAGGGCACCAAGACCGAGCGCAAAGCNATTGCCGACAAAGTGAANGCCGAGATCGANGCAATGCGCTCCGACTCGTTTCCGGAGATGGAAAGAGCGGTCAACGAATGTCGCGACAATCTGCTCGGNCGTGTGCGCGACGCNTGGCCCGAGATCAAACCCGACGATTACCGGCTGCTGGTCTATCTGGCAAGCGGTCTTTCGACCCGCTCCATCTGCCTGCTCACAGATGAATCGACCGACGTGATCTACAAGCGCAAATCGCGCCTCAAGGCGCGCCTCCGCAGCCACATTCCTACCTTCGGCCCCGACTNTGAGGCCGTTTTCAAGGCCTGACGGAGGNCNGTCAGACTTTTCACAGACAGCCACATAAATCTTACTATAA
>WFLX010033405.1_pt1 | contig 14416 bp, 7 predicted proteins | sample 4967041 | NCBI WGS metagenome assembly WFLX01 (sample SAMN12857096, study PRJNA449069) | gut metagenome | isolation source: stool from male and female vole | host: Microtus ochrogaster | place: USA:Florida | collected 2017
CAACATCCCGTGCCCCGTGCTCATGCGCATCGGACTGCAGTACGCTTCCTGCTCGTCCCACTACAACGTGAGTAGCTACAAACTCATCACGAGCCCCAAATGGATGAACATCTATCCCGTATGGTGTCACTATGTCGACTACGCCGACTGGAACCCCCGCCGCGACCGCTTCTTCGACAACCACTGACCCAACCGCCGCAGTCCCGGCGAGCGTCGGAACCGCGACATCCCTTCATCCTCAGGTCGAGCGCAGCGAAGCCCGAGGTACCACGAATAGACGCGCCGGAGAGCGCGTCCCGAGACACAGCCGCGGGGTAAGCGTAGCGCACCCCGCGGCTGTGGTTCATTCATCTCTAATCGGGCGAGCGACCCCCGAGGGCGTAGCCCGAGCGGGGTCATGCGAGCCGGATTCCCCATCATCCCGCTGTTAGGAGCGGGCGGGCCGGAGGTACCACTAAAAGAAGCACCTGCGCTTCGGAGATGCGCCGTTATCTCACGCGATTTTGTGTTATAACAGCGCGTCTCCGCTGCGGCTCGCTATCCGGATTTCATTTTCACAAATAGACCTCTGCACCCCTGCGCGCGATTTTCCACGATTGCGGCAATCTCCCGAAAAAAAGCCCGGCAGCTGCTTTTTTATCTCCNTGCGGCTAAAAAAATACAAGTNTNCGCCATGATTTGCACGCTNTGCCGCNGCNCGATTTGCGNCGATTTTGTCAATTTTATGACAAAATTGTTATAAACCCNACGATTTTATTCACTGATATTATGTTTTTAATATTTAACTATGGTTAAATCAAACTTAAATTGCTGTTTTTTAACATAAGTTGTGTTTTGCATAGTTAAAGATAAAAAAGTNTAATTATTAATACTAAAATTGCACTACCTTTGTGCCGTAAACTACCCACAGTGTACTCTGACCAATCACTGCACAATAAATATAATAAATACCAATCTAACTTAACCTTTTAAAAGCTGTTCATGAAAACAAGTAGCAAACTGAACGTCAAGCTTTTGCTTATGGCACTCTTCGCAATGGTGTCAATGAGCCTGACGGCACAGGTCACAGTTACGGGAACGGTCTACGACAACACCGGCGAAACCGTCATCGGTGCATCCGTTGTTGAGAAAGGACAGTCCGGCGGTGTGACCACCGACATCGACGGCAAATTCACCATCAGGGTGAAGAAAGCCGACGCAACACTTGTAATTTCCTACATTGGTCTCAAGACCAAGGAAGTGGCCCTCAAAGGCCGCACTAATGTCGAGGTGACCCTCGAACCCAGCAGCGAGGCGCTCGACGAACTCGTGGTTGTGGGCTACGGCACGCAGAAGCGTAGCGACATCACCGGCTCCGTGGCTTCCCTCTCCGAAGACCAGATGCGCCAGACCATCGTTACTAACGCCGACCAGATGCTCCAGGGCAAGGTGGCCGGCGTGCAGGTGACGCAGAACTCCGGCGCTCCCGGCGGTGCCACCTCCGTGCGCATCCGTGGTGCAAGCTCGCTCAACTCCAGCAACGAACCTCTCTACATCATCGACGGTGTGCCCATGGGCGGTAGCACCAGCATCGGCGGCTTCGACTGGATGGGCGGCACCAACGGCCAGACCACCGTCAACCCCCTCGCTTCCATCGCTCCCAGCGACATCGTGAGCATCGACGTGCTCAAGGATGCATCGGCCTGCGCCATCTACGGTGCCGCCGGTGCCAACGGCGTCGTGATGGTTACCACCCGCCGCGGTTCGGCCGGCCACACCAACATCACCTACGACGGCTACGTGGCCTGGCAGCAGACCGCCAAGCGTCTCGACATGATGGACCTGCGCGAATATGCAGCCTATCAGACCCAGCTCTTCAACGAAGGCATCATCAACGACACGCAGTACGACAAGACCTTCTCCGACCCCAGCCTCCTGGGCCCCGGCACCGACTGGCAGGACGAAATCTTCCGCACCGCCTTCATGCAGAGCCACCAGGTGGGCGTCACCGGCGGTAACGAAAAGACCGTCTTCGCCATGAGCGCCGGCTGGATGAAGCAGGAGGGTATCATCATCGGTTCCGACTTCACCCGTTTCAACGCCCGCTTCAACCTCGACACCAACCTCACCAAGTGGTTCAAGGTGGGCGGCTCGCTGGCATATACCCGCACCGACGAGACCATCACACGCAACGACGGCTCCGACGGTGTGATCATGCAGGCCATGACCATGCTGCCCTCCGTGCCCGTGCGCGACTTCGACGGCAACTGGGCTGGTCCCAACACCGTGAACGGTGCATCGTCCTGGAACCCCGTGGCCCTGGCGCTCATCACCAACAACACCCTGCTGCGCCAGCGCACCACCGGCAACTTCTACGCCAACATCGACTTCCTGAAGTACTTCACCCTGCGTGCCGAATACGCTTTCGACGCATCGCAGAACCAGAACAAATCGTTCGTGCCCACCTATGAATTCGGATATGTGCACAACGACGTGAACCAGATGATGCAGCGCGAAGACCACAACTTCTACTGGATGCAGAAAGACTACGTCACCTACCACCAGCTCTTCAACGAAAAGCACGACGTCACGGTGATGGCCGGTTTCGAGGCTTCCAAGAGCAGCTGGAACGGCACTTCGCTCATCAAGAAGAACTTCTCCAACGACTACATCCACATCATGGGCGAAGACGGCGAATTCGTGAGCAACTCCGGCTGGTCCGACGCAAGCTCCACCGCCTCTTTCTTCGCTCGCGCCAACTACGGCTTCGACAACCGCTACCTCCTCACCGCCACCGTCCGTCGCGACGGCAGCTCCAAGTTCGGCCGCAACAACAAGTGGGGTACCTTCCCCTCGGTCGCTCTCGCCTGGCGTATCAATCAGGAAAAATGGTTTGAAGGCGTCAACTGGCTCAACAATCTCAAGCTCCGTCTCGGCTACGGTAAGGTGGGTAACTCCAACATCGACACCTACCGCTACGGCTCGGCCATGCAGAGCATGATGACACCCCAGGGCACTGCCTACTTCCCCCTCAACCTCTCCAACCCCGACCTCAAGTGGGAGGCTTCCGAGCAGTACAACGCCGGTATCGACTTCGCTGCGCTCAACAACCGCATCAGCTTCACCGTCGACGTCTACCGCAAGGAGACCAACGACCTGCTCATGCAGGTGTTCACCCCCAGCCACATCGCCACCAACGATTGGCAGACCATCATGACACCCTATGCCAACATCGGTAAGACCCGCAACACCGGTGTCGACGTGCAGATCAACCTCCTTCCCGTCGTGACACGCGACTTCAACTGGAGCTCGTCCATCACCCTGTCGCACAACCGCAACAAGATCGTTGCCCTCAACGAAGACTCGCAGGTGCTCTACGGTGCGGTCGACTGGTACGCTCCCTTCCAGACGGTTTCGATGTTCAAGGTGGGCCAGCCCATGGGCGTGTTCTACGGCTATGAGACCGCAGGCCTCTTCCAGAACGAAGCCGACATCCTCGGCTGGGCCACCCAGACCGGCGGCGCAGAACCCTATGCCAACAAGATCGACAAAATCAGCGGCGCATGGGTGGGCGACATCAAGTTCGTCGACCAGAACGGCGACGGCGTCATCAACGATGCCGACCAGAAAGTGATAGGCGACCCCAACCCCGACCTCGTTTACGGCTGGACCAACACCTTCACCTTCAAGAACTGGGAGCTCAACGTGGGCCTCACCGGCCAGTTCGGCGGCGACATCCTCAACTGGGCTCGCTACCGCACCGAAGGCCTCGCCTCCATCTGGGACAGCCAGAACCCCGAAGTGCTCAACCGCGCCCAGGCCATCCGCATCGATCCCAGCGGCGGCGACGAAATCGCCAACCTCATGCTCGCCTCCGGCTGCAACGGCATGCCCCGCTTCTCCAGCCTCGACGGCAACGGCAACCAGCGCATGAGCGACCGCTGGATCGAAGATGCCACCTACCTGCGCATCCAGAACATCTCGCTGGCCTACAACCTGCCCCAGAACTGGGCCCGCAAGGCCTTCCTTCAGAGCGCCAAGATCTACTTCAACGTGCAGAACGTCTACACCTTCACGAAGTATTCCGGCTACGACCCCGAAATCGGTGCCTACAACCAGAGCTCGCTGCTGCAGAACATCGACCGCGGCCGCTATCCCACTCCCCGCACCTTCNCTCTGNGTCTCAATCTCTCTTTCTAATCAATCAAGCACATAAAGCAAATGAAAAATATATTCAAGACTTCCGCTCTGGCTCTTGTGCTGGCCGGGTCGCTCGCAAGCTGCAGCGACTTCCTGACGGTCGACCCCGTCGACAAGCCCGTGCTGGAATCCTTCTATACCAGTCGTGAGGCCCTGCGACAGACCACCCTGACGCTCTACGCCTCCAAGACATGGGCCAACTTCCACATGAACTTCCAGTGGAAGATGGACATGATCAACGGCGACATCTATTACACCTACGACCAGGAAGGCCAGTGGTATTTCGGTACCTACACCTCCGTCAACCCCTACCTCAACGAGGGATGGAAGGGCCTGTACAACGTGATTCTGTTCGCCAACAGCATCATCAACGACATTCCCCCGGTGTGCAGCGGCTCCATCACCCAGGCCGATATCGACGAGGCCGTGGCCGAGGCACGCGCCATGCGTGGCTACTGCTACTACATGCTGGCCGAGGTGTGGCACGATGTGCCCATCGTGGAAAACAACTCCGCCACCATCGCCAGCGGCAACTTCGACCTGCCCCGCAACACCCAGGCCAGCGTCTACCGCTTCGCCATGGAAGACCTTGACTACGCCGTGGCCAACCTTCCCGAAAGCAACGACAACTACCGCCTCACCGTGGCCAAGGCCCGCGCCCTGCGCGCCAAGCTGGGTGTGACCATGGCCGCCCACACCGACTACGGCTACGACCGCGCCGCCCTCTACAAGAAGGCTGCCGACGACGCCCTCTACTGCATCGAGAGCACCGAAGCCCTCACCAACATCGACTTCTCCACGCTCTTCGACGTCGAGACCAACAACGGCCCCGAGAGCATCCTCGCCATCCAGTGTGCCGTGCAGGGCTACGCCTTCGGCAACGCCCACAACGTGGCATGGAGCCGCTCCAGCCTCATCGCCGACCAGACCTGGGGCGCCGGCAAGGGCCCGACCATCGGCCTTCAGAAGCTCTACGAGCCCACCGACAAGCGCCGCATGTGGACCTGGATGACCAATGGCGACTACTATCCCATGCTCGCCCGCGAGGCCGGCGGTTATACATATAAGTATGTGAACCGCGACGAAAACGGCGACGTCGTTGAAGACCGCATGGAGATGATGGCCCACATCAAGAAGTACATCATCGGCAAGAGCTCCGACTGCAACGGCAACGTGGGTATCAACCAGGATGCCGCCAATAACATCTACCTCATGCGTCTGGCCGACGTGTACCTCACCTACACCGAGGCCGTGATGGGCACCGCCACCTCCACCTCCGACGCTACCGCCATGAAGTACTACAACATGGTGCGCGAGCGTGCAGGCCAGGCACCCCTTCCCTCCGTCGACTACATGGAGCTCCTGAAGGAGCGCCGCCGCGAGCTGGCCTTCGAGAGCCAGACGTGGTTCGACACCCAGCGCTACCGCTATCGCGAAGGCGACGACGCTGCCCTGCAGATGCTCAACTCCCAGTACGGCACCGACATCAACCGCTGCGCCATGTACATGCCCAACATCGCCGTCGACGCCACCAACGAAAACGACATGACCAACTATCGCATCGTCGATGCCAAGGTGGACGGCTGCATGTACGACCACATCATCCTCTCCAAGGATGCATTCGTGGCTCCCATCCCCGCCGCCGTCACCACCAGCTCGCCCATCCTGCTCGACGCAGCAGTGGATTTCTACGGCGGAGCACAGGAACCCGAAGGCGAATAATCTAATTCTTAATACCAAGACAGCAAATGAAACGCATCTTCAAATATAGCCTTATGGCAGCCGCTGCAGTGATGGCCGTGACCACCGCCTCCTGCTCCGACGATACCGATGCCAAGAAGGATCAGGGCGCTACGCCGGTCATCAAGTACGCCCGTCCCTGCGACATACAGGTGTCCGACTCGCTGCTCACATCCGCCTCGCTCGGCGCCCGCGTGGCCTTCATCGGCGACAACCTCGGCGACGTGCAGCAGGTGTGGTTCAACGACCAGAAAGCCAAGCTCAACCCCACCATGGTCACGAGCCACGCTATCGTCGTCGACATCCCCAACAACATCCCCGGCGAGGTCACGAACAAGGCCCGCTTCATCACCGGCACCGGTATTGAGGTAGACTACGACTTCTTCGTGTCCGTGCCCGCCCCCAAGGTCAACACCATGAGCTGCGAATACGCCCACGCCGGCGACATCGTCACCATCANGGGNGCTTACTTTGCCGACGACCCCAACGTGCCCCTCACCGTCACCATCGGTGGCGTTGAGGCCGACATCCGCAGCATCGACCAGAACGAGCTCGCAGTGGTAGTGCCCGAGGGCGCCACCGAGGNCCCCGTAGTGGTCACCAGCATATACGNCTCCGGCAANNCCAATTTCAACTATATGGACNCCCGCGGCANGCTNTTNGACTTCGACGGCCTCACCGGCCTCACCAACNACGGCTGGCACGNAATGNCCATCGAAGACGACGGCACCGGCATCTCCGGCAACTACATGCGNCTGGGCGACGGCNCCACCACGCTGCAGAGCGACGGCTGGGACGACAACAACTTCTCCTTCGAGTACTGGGCCGGTTCGTGGAACACCCCCACCGACTATCCCGAGCGCGACGGCGTGAAGCTGTGCGACATCGTCGACTTCAGCGACTTCAACAACATGAGCATCAAGTTTGAGCTCTGCATCCCCGAGAACGCCGCATGGCAGGCTTGCGCAATGCAGCTCATCTTCGCCCCCGTCACCAAGGTGAGCATGGGCAATGCCGGTGTCGACATCAACGGCGAAAACGTTGCCGGTTGCAACAACGCTTACTTCCAGGACGGCTCGGCCCGCGGCCTGTGGCGCCCCTGGACCGACAGCGAGGCCTACCACACCGGCGGCCAGTGGATCACCGTATCCCTGCCCATCTCCGACTTCGTCTACGCGCAGGATGGCACCGGCGCCAGCAGCTTCCTGGCCTCGTCCCAGGATTTCGCCAGCTTCCAGATGTTCCTCTGGAGCGGTGGCGTTGCCGGCGTGGACTGCACCCCGCTCCTGAAGATCGACAACATCCGCGCCGTGCACAACTAATTGTCTAATCGCAACGACACCAATCATAATCATGAAAAAGTTTTTCAGTATATCAGGTCTGCTCGCGCTGTGCATGCTCCTGCTGGTTCCGGCAGTGACTTCCTGCGACGACGACGATAAATACAATACCGAGCAGTACAAAGGCGGTGTCAGCCTCAACGTGTTCGGACCCTCGCCCGTGGCACGCGGCGGCGAGCTGCGCTTCCTGGGCAGCGGCATGGACCAGATCACCAAGATCACCATCCCCGGCTGCGGCGACATCACCGACATCAAGGTGATCAGCTCCACCGAAATCCGTGTGGTAGTGCCTCAGACTGCCCAGCCCGGCACCGTGGTTCTGCACCACGCCGGCGGCACCATCGAGACCAAGACCCTCCTGACCTTCCTGGAGCCCATCTCCATCGAGAGCATCGAGCCCCTGCGCGTGAAGCCCGGCGAGGAACTCACCATCAAGGGCGACTATCTCAACCTCATCAACGAGGTGTGCTTCAGCTTCCTCGAGGACAGCGTGAACGTCTATGCCGACGCTTTCCTGACCCACGAGCGCGCCGAAATCACCGTGATCGTGCCTGAAGAGGCCGTGAGCGGCACCATCTACCTGAGCGACGCCAAGGAGATTCCCAATATGCTTGAGAGCGAGCAGGAAGTGGAAATCGTTCTGCCCGCCACCACGCCTCTCGACCTCACCGGCGCCCGCGGCGGCGACCTCGTGACCATCGAAGGCACCGACCTCGACCTGGTGCGCCTCGTGCTCCTGCCCGACGGCAGCGAAGTCGACTTCGACTATGCCGACGGCAAGATCACCTTCACCCTGCCCGACAACGTGACCGACGGTACCATCGTGATGGTGCCAGCCTCCGGCGTCAAGGTCGCCTGCGCCAATATCGGCGTGGTTGAGCCCACCGAGCTTGAGGCTGTTCCCGCCGAGGGTCTCCGCGGCGGCGACGTGCTCAAGATCAAGGGCGTGAACATCGACCAGGTTGAAAGCCTCGTCTTCCCCGGCGTGGCCGATGCAGTGGCTCCCGCCACCATCAGCGCCACCGAGCTCAGCGTGGTATTCCCCGAAGCTGCCCAGAGCGGCGACGTTATCCTCAACCTCAAGAGCGGCAAGACCGTCACCGTGGCCGTGGCCACCGCCAAGCCCGAAGTGCTGGCCTTCGACCCCGCCGAAGTGCCCGCTGCCGCCGAGTTCACCATGAAGGGTAAGAACCTCGACCTCGTTGTGGCCATCACCTTCGCAGGTGGCACCACCGTAGAGGTGAGCGGCGTTCCCGCTGCCGAGTACACCATGGTGGCTCCCGCTACCGCCGAGACCGGCGCACTGACCCTGCACATGGCCAACGGCGAAAGCGTCGAGACACCCGTGCTCACCGTCAAGGCTCCCGAGTGTGCCTACATCACCGTGCAGCCCGAAGGCGAGCTCACGGCCTACGGCCTGTTCATCGCCACCATTGCCAATGAAGACAAGCTCACCGGCGTGCTCGTCAACGGCACCGAGGTGAACTACATCCTCAACCAGGGCCAGCTCTACATCACGCTGCCCGGCTCCTGCGGCAAGAACACCACCGTGACGCTGGTGAGCTCCAACGGCGAAATCAGCTACACCTACGACGTGATTCCCGCCACCCACCAGGAGCGCGTGCTGCAGAACACGCCCATCACCATAGGCAACTGGGATGAGCCTCGCGTGTTCATCATGCACGAGCAGCTGGCCGACGTGCCCGTGGGCGCCAAGCTGGTGTTCTACACCGACAATCCCTCGAGCGCACAGCTGCAGCTGAACGATGCAAACTGGACTTCCTACACCATGCTCGACGTGCCCGCCGGACAGGCAGCCGTAGAGTTTGAACTCACCGCCGAGGCCCTCGACTTCTTCGCCACCAACAACGGCTACAGCGACCAGGCCATCATCATCCAGGGCACTACCTGCACCATCAACAAGATCACCATCGAGTGGGAAATCTCGCTCGAGGAGACCATCTGGAGCGGTGCATGGGAGAACTCCGGCTGGGGTGGCAACCAGGATCTCGCCTGGGGCGGCTTCGACTGGAGCACCGTCAAGGCCGGCACCACGCTGCGCGTGTACATGACGCCCACCGTGGCCGATGGCGAATGGTGGTGCGTGAGCCTGCGCCACGGCGACGGCTGGGCTAACCTGCCCGGCGACCTTGGCTCGCAGATTGACAATCCCGCCGGCGGCCTTGCCGAAGTGGTTCTCACCCAGGAAGTGATCGACGACCTCGTGGCAAACGGCGGCCTCGTGATCACCGGTACAGGCTACATCCTCAACAAGGTAACTCTCGAATAATCAATCCACGATGAAAAACAAGTTTTATCACATAGCATTACTTGCCCTCTCGGGGGCAGTAATGCCTGCCTTAACCTCCTGCGACGATAAGCACGACACCTACGTGCTGGAGCCGGCCACTGCCGTGGCCGCTCCGGCGGTGTCGGTAGCCGACGGCGCCCTGCTCTCCGTCGACCTCGACAACATCACCCTCACCTACGATGTGCCCGTGGTGCTGAACTCGGCCGTGANCATCACCCTGAACGATGCCGCCGTCTCCGCCGCTCTCGACGACACCCGCAAGGTNGTCACCATCCCCGTGAGCCTGACCTACGGCACCACCTACACCCTNAGCGTGCCCGAGCGCGCCGTGGCCGGCATCAACACCCGCTCGTTCGCTCCCGCCGTGAACCTCACGTTCACCACGGAGGCACGTCCGGCTCCCGTTTCGCAGTACGTCACCAGCCTCATCAACCCCAACGCTACTGCCGAGGCCAAGGCCGTGTACGACTTCCTGCTGCAGCAGAANGGCAAGAAGGTGCTGAGCGGCGCCAGCGCAGGCGACGGCAATAACAACAAGTTTGCCGACTGGGTGGCTTCNCACGCCGGCCAGTATCCCGCCCTTGCCNGCTACGACTTCCTGCACCACAAGCGCAGCGGCGAGAACTGGATCAACTACACCGACATCTCCGCCGCCACCTCCCACTGGCAGAACAACGGCCTGGTGAACTACATGTGGCACTGGAACGTGCCCACCGACGAGGATGCCTACAACAACAAGGACTGGAACAACTACGCCTTCTACTGCGACAACACCAACTTCGACATCAACAACGCCCTCACCGACGGCACCTGGGAGAACAAGGTGATTCTGGAAGACATCGACCAGATAGCCGGCTATCTCGGCCAGCTGCAGGACGCAGGCGTGCCTGTNATCTGGCGTCCTCTCCACGAGGCTGCCGGCAGCCACATGTACAACAGCGCATGGTTCTGGTGGGGCCGCGGCGGTGTCGAGGCCACCAAGGCGCTGTGGAAGCTCATGTACGACCGCCTCGTCAACCTGCACGGCCTCAACAACCTCATCTGGGTGTGGACCGCACAGTACGACAAAGGCTATGAGGCCCAGATGGCCGAGGCCTATCCCGGCGACGAATACGTCGACATCGTGGGCGTCGACTCCTACCGCAACGCAGGCGAAAGCGATGCCGACTACATCGCACGCCTGGCCGAATCCTACTATGCTCTGAACGACATGGTACACGGCAAGAAGATGCTGGCCGTGAGCGAATGCGGCTACATGACCGAGCTGGGCAAGACCCTCGGCGTCACCCCCTGGGCCTGGTTCATGATGTGGAACAGCGACATCACCGACAATCCCTCCGAGGACGGCTTCGGCAACTCCACCGAGTGGATCAAGACCGTCTTTGAAAGCGACAACGTGCTCAACCGCGAGAGCATGCCTTCCCTGAAATAACAGTTTCCAATAGGTTTTAATATACCCGGCACCGGGCGCCGGAGAGGCGCCCGGTGCTAATTTTATGTTTTAATCCACAAAAACCTTAAATAGTTAAAAAAACAAGAAGTAAGCGATGAAAAAATTAATGCTCGGCAGCCTGGCCGCCATTGCCATCATGACATCGTGCGGCAGCGCCCGCAAGGCAGGAGACAACCCCGAGGCTGCGGCCGACACGTGCTCGACACCCGCGGCTGCGCTTCTTTCGCGCCTGCGCGCCGTAGTGGCCGATAGCGTAGTGCTCTTCGGACACCACGACGACACCGCTTACGGACATGACTGGGAATACGCCCCCGGCCGNAGCGATGTGCTTGAAACATCCGGCTCTTATCCCGCTCTTATGAACTGGGACCTCGGCCTCATCGAGCTNGGCGACAGCGTGCAGCTCGACGGCGTACCCTTTGATTTCATCCGCAGCGAAGTAGCTGCACAGAATGCGCGCGGCGGCATCAACTCCATCAGCTGGCATCCGCGCAACCCCGCCACCGGAGGCGACTCGTGGGACACCTCCGCCGCTCCGCTGGCCATGGCCGTTGAGCCCGGCACTGAGCTGAACGACACGCTGCGCGCCTGGATAGGCCGCGCGGCCGATTTCGTGCTCTCGCTCAACGACGCCGACGGCCGCCGCATCCCAGTGCTCTTCCGCCCCTGGCACGAGCACACCGGGTCGTGGTTCTGGTGGGGCCGCGACCACTCCACCCCCGAGCAATACAAGGCGCTGTGGCGCCTCACCCGCGAGGTGTTCGACGCCCGTGGCGTCGACAACGTGGTGTGGGTCTACTCGCCCGACCGCGTCAACTCCATAGAAGACTATGCCGAGCGCTATCCCNGCGATGAATATGTCGACATCCTGGGCGCCGACGCCTATCATTTCGGCGGCGTCGCCGGCACCCCCGACTATCAGCAGCGCGTGCAGCTGCAGCTCGATGCGGCCAAGGCNCTCGCCGATAAAAGCGGCAAGCTGGTGGCCCTGAGCGAGACCGGCTGCGAGGGCCTCGACGTGCCCGGGTGGTACACAGGCGTGCTGCTGCCCGTGCTCAGGNACAACCGCGTGGCCTACGTGTGCGTGTGGCGCAACGCCCTCCACACNCGCAAGGCCGGCCACTTCTACGCTCCCTATAAAGGCCACCCCGAGGAAGCCGATTTCAAGGCATTCGCCTCCGACTCCATCATCGTGATGGCCTCCGGAATGAATAAATATTAAAGCACACCATAATGGATATTTTCGAAAAACGTAAAAAAGAAGTAACCGAACGCTTCGAAGCTCTCCTCTCCCGCAAGAACGAACCCGTGCCCGGCGGCAACGGCGTGTACACCCGCTATAAGAACCCCGTCGTCACGGCCGAAATGGCCCCGCTCACGTGGCGCTACGACTTCAACCCCGCCACAAACCCCTATTTCATGGAGCGCATAGGCGTGAACGCCACCCTCAACAGCGGCGCCATCAAGTGGAACGGCCGCTACCTGCTGGTGGTGCGCGTCGAGGGCGCCGACCGCAAGAGTTTCTTCGCCGTGGCCGAGAGCCCCAACGGCATCGACAATTTCCGTTTCTGGGAGCGACCCATCACCATGCCCGACACCGACGACCCCGCCACCAANATCTANGACATGCGCCTCACGGCCCACGAAGACGGCTGGATCTACGGCCTGTTCTGCGCCGAGCGCCACGACCCGGCCTGNCCCGGCGACCTCTCGGCTGCCACCGCCACCTGCGGCATAGCNCGCACCCGCGACCTCGTCGACTGGGAGCGCCTGCCCGACCTCAAGTGCGGCTGCCAGCAGCGCAACGTGGTGCTTCATCCGGAGTTTGTCGACGGCAAGTATGCCCTCTACACCCGCCCGCAGGACGGCTTCATCGACACCGGCAACGGCGGCGGCATAGGCTGGACGCTGGTCGACGACATCACCAAGGCCGAAATCACCCGCGGCGAAACCATCATCGACGAGCGCATCTACCACACCATCAAGGAAGTGAAGAACGGCGANGGCCCGCACCCCATCAAGACACCCCGCGGCTGGCTCCACCTGGCCCACGGCGTGCGCGGCTGCGCCAGCGGCCTCCGCTANGTNCTNTATCTCTACATGACCGCCCTCGACGAGCCCTGGCGCCGCATCGCCGCTCCCGGCGGCTATTTCATGGCNCCGGTGGGCGAGGAATACATGGGCGACGTCATGAACGTGCTCTTCACCAACGGCTGGATCAAGGACGACGACGGCCGCATCCTCATCTACTACGCCAGCAGCGACACCCGCATGCACGTGGCCGAAACCACCGTCGACAAGCTCGTGGACTACTGTTTCAACACCCCCGCCGACGGCCTCACCACNGCCGAAAGCGTGCGCACCATCAACCGNCTCATCGACCGCAACCTCGAATACCTCAACAAGTAATCCACCCCGCTCAATACCATGGCAAACCTTTCGCAAAAAATAGGCTACGGTTTCGGCGACATGGCTTCCAGCATGTTCTGGAAGGTGTTCAGCTACTACCTGCCGTTCTTCTACGCCAATATCTTCGGCATCTCGCTNGTCGACACCGGCNTGCTGCTGCTCGTCACNCGCATCTGGGACGCCGNNAGCGACCCCATGATGGGCGCCATCGCCGACCGCACCCACACCCGCTGGGGCAAGTACCNCCCCTACCTGCTGTGGGTGGCCGCGCCGTTCAGCATCTGCGGCATCCTGCTGTTCACCACCCCCGACTGGGGCTACGCCGCCAAGCTCGTGTGGGCCTACGTCACCTACATCCTCATGATGACCGTCTACACCGGCATCAACGTGCCCTACGGCGCCATGCTCGGTGTCATGACCGAAAACTCCCACGAGAAGACCGTGTTCTCCTCCTTCCGCATGTTCTTTGCCTATGCCGGCTCGTTCATCGCCCTCTTCGCCTGGGAGCCCCTGTGCAACATGTTCGGCGGCATGGGCATGAGCCCGCAGGGCAGCTGGCAGGGCGCCATGATAGTCATCGCCGTGTGCTGCTTCGTGCTCTTCCTGCTGTGCTTCCGCATGACCCGCGAGCAGCTTTCCACCGCCCCGGACGCCTCCCTGCTCAAGGACCTCAAGGCCCTGGTCACCAACAAGCCCTGGTGGCTCCTCAACGGCGCCTCGCTGTGCTTCAACCTCTTCAACACCGTGCGCGGCGCCACCGTGGCCTTCTTCTTCGCCGACGTCATCGGCGGCGAGCAGTCCATCGTGGTGTTCGGCCTCTCGATGCTCTTCTACTCGGGCCTGTTCCTGGGCGTGGGCGAAGTGGCCAACATGGTGGGCGTGGCCCTCGCCGTTCCCATCACTGCCCGCATAGGCAAGAAGCCCACCTTCATCGTGGTCGACGGCCTGCTCATCCTCTTCAGCATCCTCTTCTTCACCTGCTCG
>WFLX010000878.1_pt1 | contig 14412 bp, 12 predicted proteins | sample 4967041 | NCBI WGS metagenome assembly WFLX01 (sample SAMN12857096, study PRJNA449069) | gut metagenome | isolation source: stool from male and female vole | host: Microtus ochrogaster | place: USA:Florida | collected 2017
GACGCGGTGATGGAGAAACTTCCCGGCTTCCCCATCGTGCTGCACGGCTCGAGCTCCGAGCCCCAGGAATATGTTGAAACCATCAACGAATATGGCGGCAAGCTCCCCGATGCCATCGGCATTCCCGAAGATGAGCTCCGCAAGGCTGCCAAGAGCGCCGTTTGCAAGATCAACATCGACTCTGACAGCCGCCTGGCCATGACGGCCGCCGTGCGCAAAGTGTTTGTCGAGAAACCGTCGGAATTCGACCCCCGCAAATACCTCGGCCCGGCCCGCGACAACATGGAGAAGCTCTACAAGCACAAGATCGTAGAGGTTCTCGGCAGCGCAGGCAAGGCTGAATAAGAATCCCTCCAGGTAATAAAAAAATCTCCGGCAGACTGTTTCCGGAGATTTTTTTATTGCTGTGTTGAGAAAAACTGGTCGGCCAGCGCGAGTGTTTCCGGTTTGCCTATGTCGAACCAATTATAACTGCCTTGCGGTTCGTAGCCGAAAATCGGGCAGGAAGTACACGAATCGATATAGAAATCCATGATTGAAAACCGTGCTGTGCCGCGTGAGTTGCACTCGGCTCCCGAGGCGATGCGAGCATCGTTGTAGCGGCGGAGCGCAGGTAATAATGCCGGCGAAAAAACATGCACGCCTCCGAATGCCCGGCGCTTCAGCTGTGCGGCCACGTCCAGCCCTGCCGGTTTCACCTGCCCGGTAGTGATATTTGTCCAGCCGCGCATTCTGCGGCCATCGTCGAGAAGAAGATAGCGCGAGGTCTTGCGCTCGGCCACGAGAAGCATACTACCCTCCGGAGCCGTGTTGCTGAACGATTCAGTCATCTGCTCCAGACTGAAATCCGTGAGGATATCGGCGTTGTGAATGATGAAGGGGCCGTCGGGCTCAAGAAGGGGCATAGCTTCGAGTATGCCCCCGCCTGTTTCCAGCAGCAGCTCCTTTTCGTGACTCACTTTCACGGTCATAGCCAGTTCGTCGGCAGCCGCTTTCAGAAACTCAATGATTTGTTCGGCAAAGTGATGGACGTTGACAACGACCTCCGTCACACCGGCGCTCTTTAACCGCCTGAGCACGTGCATGAGCATGGGCGATCCCCCCACTTCTACAAGCGCTTTGGGGTGATTTCGGGTGTATTCCCCAAGACGTGTCCCCAGTCCTGCCGCAAAGACTAAAGCCTTCATCGTCGTGCGGGGAATGTCTGCTCTATCTGCTGCTCGCGATGCACGAGTTCGACTTTGACACCGAACTTATTGCTTATGTGCTCGGCCATGTGCTGCGCGCTGTAGACAGAACGGTGTCGGCCGCCCGTGCAACCGAAGCAAACCATGAGATTGGTAAATCCGCGTTCTATATACCGGGCCACGGAAGCATCCACCAGCTCATAGCAGTTGTCGAGAAAGCGGGTGATTTCACCGTCGGTCTCAAGAAATTCTATTACATTGGAATCGAGACCGGTGAACGGTTTGTAGCGCTCATATTTACCGGGGTTGTTCACCGCGCGGCAATCGAAGACGAATCCTCCGCCGTTGCCGGAATTGTCGTTGGGAATACCGGTCTTGTAGGCAAAACTCATAACCTTCACCGTGAGGGCGCGCTTGTCGGCCTCGCTGGAAAATTGCTTGAGTTCGCACAATTCCTGAAGAACAGACGTGAGGTAAGGATACTCCTTAAAGGGTGTGCGCAGCAACTCGCGCAGGTTCGCAACCGCAAACGGCACGCTCTGCATGAAGTGTGGCTTCTTTTCAAAATATCCTCTGAAACCATAGGCGCCAAGTACCTGCAATGTCCTGAAAAGAACGAAGTGACGAAGTTGCTCCATGAAGTAGGCCTCGTCGACAGGCACATAGCGACGCAGGGAATCTATGTATTCCTTTATGAGTTCCTCGCGCAGGGAGTCCGGGAAGTTGGCCTTGGCCTGCCACAGAAACGAAGCTACGTCGTAGAAGTATGGCCCCTTTCTGCCACCCTGAAAATCAATGAAATAGGGTTTGTTGTCGACGAGCATCACATTGCGCGACTGAAAGTCGCGATACATGAACGTGCTGCTCATCGAGCGCATCAGCACCTCAGCCATGGCCTGAAAATCGTCTTCAAGACGGTCTTCCGAAAATTCCAGTCCGGTAGCCTTAAGGAAACAATACTTGAAATAGTTGAGATCCCAGAGCACGGAACGGGTGTCGAACTGCGGCAACGGATAGCACTTGCTGAAATCGAGGCCCACGGCGCCNNTGAACTGNAGGTCGGGCAGNANGCGGATAGTGGCCGCGAGAAGGCTTTTTTCTTCTGCTGAAAACGAGCGCGTGAGGCGTCCCTTTTCAANGGCATTGAAGAGGATGGAGTCTCCGAGGTCGGATTGCAGGTAGGCCATACTGTCCGGCGACACTGCCACCACTTCGGGCACAGGCAGTCCGCGCTGTCCGAAATGCCTGGCGAGTTCGATAAACGCCTCATTTTCTTCGCGGCTCGTGCCCAGGACGCCCACCAGCGAACGAACGCCGTTCAGACGGTAGTATCTTCTGTTGGAGCCGGACGCGGCAAGTCCGTCGATGCTTTCCGGGTCTTGGCCCGTGGCATCCCGGTAGAGCTGTTTAAGTGTATTTATATCCATTGCGGTGCTTTATTTCTTAATGGCCGTATTCCGAAAGGAATTTTATGCGCACGAGCCTGATTTCATCCTCGCTATAGTCGGGGCATAGTTCGGCATACGCTTCCTTGAGATCGTCGCTCTGACACTCGCGGAAGAAATCGCTGATTTCCTCCTGTTCTTCCTCGTCGAGAATCTCATCTATGAAATAGCTGATGTTGACTTTGTTGCCNGCATTCACGATGGCCTCGATNTTGTCAAGCAACTGNCNGAATTCGAGNCCGTTGAAGGATGCCACTTCCCTGAGGTCTATCTTTCGGTCGATGCTCTTGATGATNGATATCTTGAGATTGCCCGGCATGGGCACCTTGCGCACACGCAGGTCCTCGGGGCGCTCTATTTCGTTTTCCTCGACGTAGGTTTTGATAACCCGCAGAAATTCCTCGCCATAACGCTTGGCTTTGCCGGCGCCCACGCCGGGGATATTCTGCAGTTCCTCCAGGGTGATGGGATACGTTGTGGCCATAGCCTCGAGCGACGGTTCCTGGAAGATCACGAAAGGCGGCAGGTCGAGTTTGGCCGCAGTTTTCTTTCGCAACGACACGAGAATCGCATACAGCTCGGGGTCGGCCGCGCAACCGCTTCCGGCCTTGGCCTCTTCCTCNTCTTCATCGTCGAAATCGTTGTCTTCCACGATTTTGAACGACTTCGGGTGCTCCATGTAGTCCCTACCCTCGGGAGTTATGCGCAGCAGGCCGTAGTTTTCAATATCCTTTTCTATATATCCGGCCAGGATGGCCTGGCGCAGCACAGCGTTTATGTGCCTTGCATCCTCGCTTTGAAGTATGCCGTACACATCGAGCTGGTCGTGCTCGTAATCGCGAATCTTAGCGTTGGCATGGCCTCTGACCACATCTACGATATAGTCGGCCTTGAATTTTTCCTTTAAGGCGGCTATCGTATCGAGAACCGCCAAGAGATCATCTTTTGCTTCCACTTTTTTCTTGATATCACGACAGTTGTCGCAATTTCCACAATTATCGCTTTCAAATTCCTCGCCGAAATAGTGAAGTATGCTCTTGCGGCGGCACACCGATGATTCTGCATANGCAGCNGTCTCAAGCAGCAGTTGCTTTCCTATCTCCTGCTCGTTGAGAGGTTTACCCTGCATGAATTTCTCCATTTTCTGGAGGTCCTTGTAGGCATAGAACGTGAGGCAGTAGCCCTCGCCGCCGTCACGGCCCGCGCGGCCGGTCTCCTGGTAGTATCCTTCAAGGCTTTTGGGCATGTCGTAGTGGATCACGTAGCGCACATCCGGCTTGTCTATGCCCATTCCGAACGCGATCGTGGCCACGATGACATCAACCCGCTCCATCAGGAAGGCGTCCTGATTGGCCGAACGCGTCGCGCTGTCCATTCCGGCGTGATAAGGTAGTGCCGGAATGTTGTTGACTTTCAGGAATTCAGCCAGTTCTTCCACCTTCTTCCTGCTCAGGCAGTATATGATCCCGCTCTTGCCGCGGCGCTGGCTTATGAAGCGTATGATGTCGCGGTCTATATTCTTCGTTTTGGGTCGCACCTCGTAAAAAAGATTGGTGCGGTTGAACGACGATTTGAACAGCGACGCATCGGACATTCCGAGATTCTTCTGGATGTCGTGCTGCACCTTGGGGGTAGCTGCTGCCGTGAGCGCGATGATGGGCCTCACGCCTATCTCGTTGACGATGGGCCGGATGCGGCGGTATTCAGGCCGGAAGTCGTGTCCCCACTCAGATATGCAATGAGCCTCGTCTATGGCGTAAAACGACACCTTTATCTGCTTGAGGAAATCAATGTTGTCTTCCTTCGTGAGCGACTCCGGGGCGACGTACAGCAATTTTGTCTTGCCCGAAAGGACGTCGGATTTCACCTGGTCGATGGCTGCCCTGTTGAGTGACGAATTCAAAAAGTGGGCCACGGAATCGCTTTCAGAAAATCCGCGCATAGCGTCCACCTGGTTCTTCATCAGGGCTATCAGGGGAGAAACCACTATTGCCGTGCCCGGCATCATCATGGCGGGCAACTGGTAGCACAACGATTTGCCTCCGCCGGTGGGCATCAGCACAAAAGTGTCATGACCTTCAAGCAGATTGTTGATTATCGCCTGCTGGTTGCCTTTGAATCGGCTGAATCCGAAGTAGCGTTTCAAGGCATCGTAGAGTGAGAGGGGAGCTGCCATTGCAATGTGGGGAACCTGTTAATTTGAAAGCTTATGTAATGAATGAGTTTTGGTTAAGTTATTTAGCCTGTGCCTCGAAATGCGCGGCTTCCACATGGGCTTTTGCATAATCTCGGGTGACGGTGTACTCCTTCACTCCACTGCCGGGCACTTCAAACATGGCGTCGACCATGATGGTTTCCACGATGCTGCGCAGGCCGCGAGCGCCCAGTTTGAACTCTACGGCCTTGTCGACGATGTAGTCCAGGCAGTCGGGCGCGAAGGTGAGCTTCACGCCATCCATGGCGAAGAGTTTCTCGTACTGGCGCGTGATGGCATTCCGGGGCTCCGTGAGCACACGTAGCAGCGCATCGCGGTCGAGGCTCTCCAGATGGGTTATTATGGGCAGTCGGCCAATGATTTCCGGGATAAGGCCATAGCTCTTAAGGTCTTGCGGCGCAACGTACTTGATGTATTCATCCGGGCGGATGCGGCGCACCTTGTTGCCCGACGAATAGCCCACCACGTGGGAATTCATGCGACGGGCCACTTGCTGCTCGATGCCTTCAAACGCGCCACCGCAGATGAACAGGATGTTCTTNGTGTCNACCTGGATGCAATCATTTTCTGTTCGGGATGCTTGCGGCCACCTTGCGGCGGAACGAGTACGACCGAACCTTCAAGCAGTTTGAGCAAGCCCTGCTGTACACCCTCGCCGCTGACATCACGTGTGATGGACGGATTATCGCCCTTACGGCCTATTTTGTCTATTTCGTCGATGAAAACTATGCCGCGTTGCGCGCGGTCCACATCGTAGTCGGCAGCCTGGAGCAGGCGGGTGAGCAGGCTCTCGATGTCTTCGCCCACATAGCCGGCCTGGGTGAGCACGGTGGCGTCGACGATCGTGAAGGGCACGTCCAGCAGACGGGCTATAGTTTTGGCCAGGAGAGTCTTGCCCGTGCCGGTGGGACCTACGAGAATGACGTTGCTTTTTTCAATGTCTACATCGTCGTCGGAGTCGGGCTGCAGCAGGCGTTTGTAGTGGTTGTACACCGCAACCGACAGATAGCGCTTGGCTTCCTCCTGTCCTATCACGTATTGGTCGAGAAACTCCTTGATTTCCTTGGGCCTGGGTACTTCCGACAGTTCGGCATCCATCGGTTTTCCGGTGGCTGCGGCATTGTTCTCGCTGTCCTCCACCATGTGGTGGATGGCCTCGACGCAGTCGACACACACGGCGGTATCGCCCGCGGGCGAGGGCACCAGGGTGGCGCCCACTGCCTGCGTGCGCCCGCAGAACATGCAGCTTAAAGTCTTTCTGCGAACCATCAGCGCTGGGTCTTAACGAGGATATTGTCTATCATGCCGTATTCCAGGGCCTCCTTGGCCGTCATCCAGTAGTCGCGGTCGGAGTCGCGCTCCACTTTTTCGATGGGCTGACCGCTGTGGTCGGCTATGATGGAATAGAGCTCGTGCTTGAGTTTGAGAATCTCGCGGGCGGTGATTTCGATGTCGCTCGCCTGTCCCTGGGCGCCGCCCATGGGCTGGTGAATCATCACGCGGGAATGGGGCAGCGCAAATCTCTTGCCCTTTTCGCCGGCAACCAGGAGAACGGCAGCCATAGAAGCGGCCATGCCGGTGCAGATGGTCGACACGTCGCTCTGGATATACTGCATGGTGTCGTAGATGCCTAAGCCGGCATAAACGCTGCCGCCGGGCGAATTGATGTAGATGCTCACGTCCTTACCGGGGTCGGCGCTGTCGAGGAAGAGCAACTGGGCCTGCACGACGTTTGCGGAATAGTCATTTACGTCGGTGCCCAGAAAAATGATGCGGTCCATCATCAGACGCGAGAACACATCCATTTGGGCTACATTGAGCTGACGCTCTTCTATGATAGTGGGAGATATATAGCTGGATTTGATAGCCTGCGAGGTGGCCGAGGTGTACTGGTCGAGCGCGAGGCCATTCATGCCGAGGTGGTGCACGGCGAAATTTCTGAATTCGTTTTTATTGTTCATATCCTATTGGTAATAAGTTCTGTGTTGTTTCCGTATTCAAAGTTAATAAATTTTTCTTCAAAAAACAACTATGCGCGCCGTTTTTTATGATTTTTTGATTAGCGGAGCGCATGGCAGTGCTTAGAAATTTGTTCCACAGAAGGCTCTAAAGAAAAAAATCGCCCCCGTTTTGAAGCGGGGGCGACCTCTATGATTGTAAGACTTACGGACCTTATTCGGCGTCTACGGTTTTGTTGTGCTCGGCAACGATGGCCTTGAACTCGTCGAGCGACACTTCCTTGTCCTCGCGGGTGATTTCCTGGCCCACCTGGTAGTACATCTTGCCGCCGCGCACGTCGTCGTAGATGCGTTCGCGGTAGTCGTTGTTGGAGAGGATGCGCTTTGCAGTGTCGGCGATGGTCTCGTCGTCGAGGTTGTACATGCCGTACTGTGCGAACTGCTGGCGGGCGATGGCGGTGGCGCGGGCAAGAAGGTCGGCCTCCTCAACTTTCACGTTGAGGGCGCGGCACACTGCGTCGCTGATGAGCTGCCACTTCAGGCCGGGAATCATCTCCTCCATGCGCTGGTCTATGTTCTCGTCGTTGAACTCTTCGGGGTTGTTGGNCTTNAGGATGCGCTTGAGGGTGTCGAGGGGAAGCTTGATGTCNCCGTATTTCTCCTCGAGATACTTGCGCACGCTTTCGCTGAAGAGAGCCTCGGAATTGGGGCGGAGCTGGCCGGCAATCATGTTGCGCANAGCCTGCTTGTATTCTTCTTCGTTGTGCACCTTGTCGGGACCGAACACGTTTTTGTAGAAATCTTCACCGAGTTCGGCAGGACGTGCAACGATAATCTCGGAGATGGCCATCTCGAAGTCGTCTTTCACATTTGCGGCTGCTTCTTTGTCGATGTGGAGCATGGAGGCCACTTCGGCAAGGTTGCCTTCGCCTGCGGTTGCGGCGGGATTGAAGCGAACCTTGTCGCCCACTTTTTTACCCATGAAGAGCTCGGCCTGCTGCTTGTCGGCAAAGGTGAAGGGAGCCACAATGCCGTCGAGCACCTGGATGGAGTCTTCGGTGGTGAGCACGTTGCCTTCGGCATCGAGCTGCATTATGGTACCTTTTACGAGTGCTTTTGCGTCTACTTCCTCGCCGGGCACCTGGGCGCCGAACTGCTCGCGCAGGTTCTTGTCCTGCTCCTCTACGAGCTTGTCGTCTACGGCGATGGTATAGAAGGGAAGCTTCACGTCCTTGTCGAGCTTGACGTCGATTTCGGGAGCCAGGGCAATTTCGTATTCAAAGGTGTAGTCCTTGTCGGCCATGTTTATTTCGGTAACATTCAGCGCGAGGGGGTTGCCCAGAGCGTGGATGTTTTCCTTTTCGATGAAGTCGTACACTGCCTTCGCTGCTTCGCGGTTGATGATGTCGCTCTTCACCTCGCGGCCGAAGCGGCGGCTGAGCTGGTCGAGGGATATGTGGCCTTTGCGGAAGCCGGGAATAGCATGTGTCTTACCGATGCGCTTGAGCTCGGCGTTCACTTTGTCTTTGTAGTCTGCCTCGTCGATCTTGACAACGATTTTTGCCGAAGTATCGGTCAGGGGCTCCTTATAAATATTCATAATATAAATAGTAATGTTGTTTCGTGTTTTGTCATACGGAATGCAAAGTTACGCAATTTTCTTGATTCAACGCATTCAAGCGCCGAAATTTTAGTAACTTTGCCTCAACATTCGCGTTTTTAAATTTTATTATGAATCGAAGGCTCTTCCGTTTCAAGCAATTCTCCATGACCGATGCGCGCTGCGGGATGCGCATAGGCACCGATGGCGTGCTTCTTGGAGCCTGGGCGTCGGACACACCCGCAGCTTTGCACACGGTTCTCGATGTGGGGTGTGGATGCGGATTGATTGCCCTTATGATGGCGCAGCGATGTCCCGCGGCCCATGTCGTGGCGCTTGACTGCGAACCGGGAGCCCTGGCCGATGCCGCCGAGAATTTTGCAACATCGCCATGGCATGACCGTCTGACGCTCTCGGGCTGCGCTTTCGAGAATTTTACTTCCGACATGCGTTTCGATATGGTTGTGAGCAACCCTCCTTTCTATACTGAGGCGTTGCACAGCCCTGATGCAACCAGGTCGGTTGCCCGCCACGAGGGCACCCTATCGTTCGAGGCACTGGCAACAAGGGCCCGGGAACTTCTTGCTCCGGCCGGACGCCTGGCGGTGATACTGCCTGCCGATGCCGACGACCGTGTGCTCTCCACGGCATGTATCAATCGCCTGTATCCTGTGCGCCGCTGCCGCGTGCGCACTCGTCACAATCTGCCCTACATCCGCACGATGTGGGAATTCTCGCTGTCGGATGGCCCTTGCGAGGAGACGGTGCTCACCATCCGCGACGATGCCGGCGAATACTCGAGCCAATACACCCTGCTTACCCACCAGTTTCATATATTCATGTAATGACTACCCTACCCGATTTGCGCCCTGACCAACTGCTGCTTACGCGCCGCAGCCGCATCGTATTGTTTATTTGCCTNGNAGTGCTNGGTNNTATCCTTACCGGACTGTTCACTTCGCTGCTGATGTATAAATTCGGCCTGTCGGTAAGAGCATTGCGCATAGCTGCCGTAGCTCAGGATATTCTTGCCCTCGTCGCTCCGGCGGTAATTACGGCCGTTATGGTCACCCGTCTGCCGGCCCAGCTCCTGGAGCTGCGCGGCGGACTGAGGATCTCGCAGATTCTGTTAGGCCTCAGTGTGATATTCGTTTCTGTTCCGGCGATGAATTGGGTAATCCAGCTTAATGAGTCAATCAGTTTTACCGGTTCGCTGTCGCCCATTGTCGATTGGCTGCGAAGCATGGAGGACAATGCGAATGCAATGATTGGAATCCTTCAAGGCAATGGCACCTTGGCCGATTTGTTTGTCAACATACTGATTCTGGGAGTAGGCGCCGGAATATCCGAGGAGCTGTTTTTCCGCGGCGCGTTGCAGCGTCTGCTGTCGCTGGGCGGCATGAAGGCACATAGCGCAATCTGGGTTTCGGCCATCATTTTCAGCGCCGTTCACATGCAGTTCTTCGGTTTTGTGCCCCGCATGCTGCTGGGTGCCTACTTCGGCTATCTGCTGCTATGGAGCCGCTCGATCTGGTTGCCGGCCGCGGCCCACGCTTTCAACAACACGCTGTACGTGATAGCGCAATGGTACTACTTGCGCAACGGCGAGCCGGCTCTTAATGTAAACAATGTGGGCCTTGACGGCACCTGGCCTCTCGCAGTCGTCAGCGTCGCAGCCACCGCCGCCATCATTTATATAATGGCAAAACGCAGTAGCGCGGTGTCACTGAGTGGTTTGAAAAAATATTAGAGCTGCTTGCGGCGGAAGACGAAATTGCGGCCGAGGTATTTTTCGCGTACCACGGGATTGTCCGACAGTTCTTCCGAGGTGCCTTGAAAGAGTATACGGCCATCGAAAAGCAGATAGGCTCTGTCGGTGATACTGAGAGTCTCGGGTGCGTTGTGGTCGGTGATGAGAATACCTATATTCTTCTCTTTCAGCTTATAGACGATGCCCTGGATGTCTTCCACGGCAATGGGGTCGACGCCGGCGAAAGGTTCGTCGAGCATTATGAANTTAGGGTCGATGGCCAGGCAGCGGGCTATCTCCGTGCGCCGGCGTTCGCCGCCGCTCAACTGGTCGCCGAGATTGTGGCGCACTTTTTCCAGACGGAATTCGGCGAGCAAGCTTTCGAGTATTTCCCGCTGCTCTTCGCGGGTGTGATGCGTCATCTGAAGCACGGCGCGGATGTTGTCCTCCACACTCAGTTTGCGGAACACAGAAGGCTCCTGGGCAAGGTAGCCTATGCCGTTCTGCGCGCGCTTGTACACGGGAAATTTCGTTATGTTCTGATTGTCAAGAAAGATACGGCCCTCGTTGGGCTGAATGAGCCCGACGGTCATATAGAACGTGGTGGTTTTTCCTGCGCCGTTAGGACCGAGNAGACCCACAATCTCTCCTTGTTTCACCTCGATGCTCACATGGTTGACCACCGTGCGCTTTCCGTACTTTTTCACCAGATTGTCGGTGCGGAGCACCATGTCGNCGNTNTCNGNCGCGATNTCGTCNACGGGCTCAACANGCGTTTCCCCGGAGTTGCTTTCAAAGAAATCCGGGGTGGGCACGTCCCGCTGGTCCTGCGGGATGCTGTCGCGGTCGAAATGAAATGAAATACCCATCACTGCCTGCGGAGGCGACTTTGGATGTAATCTGTAAGCAGTCCTATAGCCACAGTGTTGCTGCCTCCCTGGGGAACGATAAGGTCGGCGAAGCGCTTGCAGGGTTCGATATGCTGCAGGTGCATGGGCTTGAGGATGTCCTGGTAGCGGTCGATTACCATCTGGGGTGTGCGGCCGCGTTCTATGCAATCACGGGCAATCACGCGGATAAGGCGGTCGTCAGCATCGGCATCGACGAAGACTTTCACATCGAGCATATCGCGCAGCTCGGGGTCGGTGAGCACCAGAATACCTTCGACAATCACAACGTCGCGCGGCTCCACCGGCACGGTTTCGGCCTGACGGGTGCACGACAGATAACTATAGGTGGGCATCTGGATGGTTTTGCCCTGCTTGAGGTCGTGGAGATGGCTCACAAGAAGAGGCCACTCTATCGCATCGGGTTCGTCGAAGTTGATTTTGCTGCGGAGCTCCGGCGGAATGTGACTCGAATCCTTATAGTAGGAATCCTGACGGAGAACCGCTACCTCGCCTTGCGACAGGGAGTTGATAATCTTGTTTACTACGGTGGTCTTGCCACTGCCGGTGCCTCCGGCTATACCGATTATTATCATTCTTGTGTGGGTTTTATACCGCGAATTTAGTAATTTTCTTTTGTATGGCCAAAAAAGATGAGTAACTTTGCAATAGTTATGAATTTTATGCCGGGTCTCACAATAGTTATTCCCGTGCGCGANAGAGCGCGGATTGTNGGTCGCACCCTCGACAGTGTGGCGGCGCAGACTCTGCGCCCGCTACGGGTGGTGCTGGTGGATAATGGTTCTACCGACGGCACCCGGGATGTCCTCGATGCATGGTCGCGCGATGTGGCGGCTAAGGGCATTGATGCTATGGTTGTCATTGAGGATACTCCCGGTGGCACTGTGGCAAGGAATCGCGGTATCCGTGAAGTGACAACAGAATGGACCATGTTTTTCGATTCCGACGACACGATGGAGCCCGAGCATTGTAGCAGAGCGATGGACCACGCGGCCGGCGCGGACATCGTGGGCTGGAGCGTGAGATACCACGCCCTGGATGGTTCTGTGTCGGTCAAACCGTTTTACGACACCGATATGCAGTATCATTCCCTGATGCACGGGTCGATGGCCACCCAGCGCTATATGGCTCGCACATCGCTTTTCATTGCAGCCGGCGCGTGGAACAACAGGATTAAAGGATGGAACGATATTGAGCTCGGCAGCAGGCTTATTGCGCTGAATCCGCGNGTATGCCGTGTTGAGGGTGCGCCCACAGTTGATGTGTGGGCCACNGANGAGTCCATCACCGGCCGCAGNTTTTCCGACCACGTNGAGCAGTACCAACTTTCTCTCGAAGCTATCGAAGGCACGCTGGGCCCGGAAAGAGGACGCCTGTTCACGGATCTGAANCGCGCCATTCTCGCTGCCGATTGCCGCAGGGAAGGCGCGCACATGTTCGACAGTATTCTGGGCACCCGGTTGGCCGCGCANGGCNTGAAAAACAGATTGCTGCTCAGACTNGCTTATTATTACCGTNTGTTGGGTGGCCGCGGTGCNGCCCGTTTGTTCCGGCCGTTGCTATGAAGGTATCCGTAATAGTGTTGTGCTACAACAGCGAAAAAACNGTGGGGCGCGCTCTCGANAGCCTCNTGCGCCAGCATTGCGATTTCGATTGGGAAATAGTTGTGGGCGACGACGGCTCCACCGATGGTACCCGCGAAGTGGTNAGAACGTATGCCAGCCAGGCCCCTGCNGGACGTTTTCGCTTGCTTTTCTCAGAAGAAAACCGCGGAGTGCAAGCCAATTATTATGATTGCCTCGAGGCAGCCTCCGGCGAGTACATAGCGGACTGTGCGGCTGATGATGCGTGGCAGGGCTCCGACCGCCTCCAGGCATTCGTGGACGCTCTGGATTCACACCCCGAGGCTTCATGGGCGTTCTCGGACTGGACTGAGGTCTACTTAGGCGGCAAAGGCAGCTGCGCGCGTCGCCCCGCTATCGCGCGCGATGTGGCACCTGGAGATATGCTGCTGCCGGTTCTTGCTGCTCGTGCTGTTCCCGCGGTGCATCTCAGCGCAGCCGTGTTTAGAAAACAGGCACTGATGCCTGAATATCTTGAACATCGAGACGATTTGTTTAGAAACAAGGACTTCGGATGTGAGGACTTTCAAGTTGTGGCAACACTGGCGGCATGCGGCAGTGGCATCTATATCCCGAGGTCTACACTATTTTACAGTGTTGGAGGCGAGTCTATTACGTCGGTTAAGTCGCCCTCCCGAGCTGCACGCTTTGCGATGAGCACATTGAAACTCAGGGCCATACTTGCCCGTAACTATGGTATGATTACCAACAGGCAGGTTGCTTCAGCGCTATCAGAAAAATATCATTTTGCNTTGTCTCAAGCTATTTTAAGCGACGACAAGCTACTGATCGACGAAGTGGTGAATACAGGGAAGTTGCTGCCGGAGAAACAGCTGCGCACCCTACTCTTGCAACTCGTGCTTCGTCTCCCCGGAGGACGCAGATTTGTGCGGTTTTTTAAGAACTTAAAGGCTCGGTAAATGTTGTAAATACATGGACAACACAAATTCTACACCGACAACCGACCTCACAGCGGCATCTTCATCACGACACAAAAGTATCGTAGGAAATATATCTATTTTAGTGGCCAAGACATTTTCGGGCCTAAACGAAAATGCTTTGAAATACCTTCTCCCTCGCTGGATGAACGCATCGTCCGGCGTGGTGCTACGACTGGTATTCGGTTCGCTTTTCTTCTGGGTGCTGGGATGGGTGAAGCCGGACAAGACTGAAAACGTGACAGCGCGCGACCGCGTGCTCCTGCTTATAACCGGCGCCGTGGTGGTGTTCGGCTACATGTACACCTTGCTCATGGGTTTGACCTACACCACCCCGGTATCTTCTTCGATTTTCCTGGGGCTCCAGGCATCGTGCGTTTATCTTATATGCCTTGTACTGAAGACCGACAAGTTTTCCTGGGGCCGCGTGTCCGGAATACTCCTGGGAATAGCCGGTGCGCTTACGATAGTGCTTACTCAGAAGCACAGCGATGTGGCCAGCGATCCTATGCTCGGCAANATNTNCTGCCTNGCATCGNCCGTNCTGTTCAGCATCTATCTGNTTGTTGAGAAAAAGTTCCTCAAGAGNCTGANCAACGCCACCGTGAGCAAATATACATTTTCGGGCGGTTTCGTCATGGCTGCAATTGTGGTGGCGCTCACCGGCAAATGGATGGCTCCCGTGCTGTCGCTCAATGTTTTTTCTGCACCTTTCCTCGCGCTCGCTTTCGTACTGATTTTTCCTACCGCGCTCAGCTACCTGCTCACGGATGTGGCATTGAAAAACCT
>WFLX010017629.1_pt1 | contig 14409 bp, 12 predicted proteins | sample 4967041 | NCBI WGS metagenome assembly WFLX01 (sample SAMN12857096, study PRJNA449069) | gut metagenome | isolation source: stool from male and female vole | host: Microtus ochrogaster | place: USA:Florida | collected 2017
CCATTGCGACTGGAGCGGAAACGACCGCGACATATTCCGCTCTGACTCCCGGAGCCTCAATGATTTCGTGTTCGCCTCCAAACTGTTTCAGGAAGTCAAACGATTCCTGCAGGTGGAATACGAGAATGGACGCGAGGTCGGAGGCATTCCTCTGGATAAAACCAAGTGAGCATGATTTGCTTGAAGCATTTAGGCAAGGCCCCTTACCGACCGGTGTGGGACCTTCAGCATCGCCTGCATACTGCGATGGTGGAAAGGAAAAAATCAGGAGGCAGTCCTTCGGAAGAGTGGATACTTACCGTGGAGCACGACCCTGTCATAACTCTTGGCAAACATGCTAAGGAGAGCAATCTGCTGTTTGACGCGGATGCGCTGAGACGTAAAGGCATCGAGGCAATACGCATTGAGCGGGGTGGCGATGTGACGTTTCACGGTCCCGGGCAGCTTGTAGTATATCCCCTCATAGACCTGGAGCGCCATCATTTAGGAGTCAAAGCATACGTGCACCTGCTCGAAGAGGCTGTCATTCGCACTATCGCAGAATACGGAGTGAAGGGTGAGAGGGTCGACGGAGCGAGCGGCGTATGGATTGGAGCGGGCACACCCGGTGAGAGAAAGATTTGTGCATTGGGAGTAAAATGCACCCGGTTTGTCACCATGCATGGCCTTGCCTTGAATGTGAACACTGACCTCGATTACTTCCGTCTGATCAATCCCTGCGGCTTTGTAGACAAAGGTGTCACATCCCTGGAAAAGGAATTGGGAAGCAAAGTCTGCTTCAATGAAGTGAGGGATAAGCTGACAGCGCATCTTCTGAGACTCTTAGGCTCCGGTTCATAAAAATACATTATCCGGCAATCAGTCCGCTAAATACATTCCCTTATGTGCTGAGCGCCCCCGAAAGCAGTCTTTCGGGGGCGCTCAGCATATAAGGGAATGTAATTACTTCAGAGTTCCGTTCTCGGCCTTCTGCACCATTGCCTGGTTGGCAAGGATGTAGACCTCCACGCGGCGGTTCTCCGCACGTCCTGCGGCAGTCTCGTTGCTTGCCACGTAATCTGCCATAGGTATGCCCTCGGCCATGATGCGCGTGGGAGAAACACCCTGGTTGACGAGATAGCTCAGCACGGCGTCAGCACGTCCCGTGGCAACCTTCTGGTTAGCTGCCATTGTGCCGGTGTTGTCGGTGAAACCGTACACGCGCACATCTGTGTCGGGATTGTTCTTCAGTGAAGTGGCGAAAGCGGTCAGATCAGCCTTGGCGGTATTGTTGAGGGTCGTGCCGTTGGTGGGGAAAAGTATGCCACCCTCGAAGGTCACCTTGATGGCCTTGAGGCCGTTGGCATCTGTGATAGTGTCTACGGAAGCCTTGTTGGCGAGCTCCTTCTGAAGCTCGGCAGCCTGCTTGTCCATCTTGTTTCCGATGAGCATGCCTACGCCGCTGCCTACTGCTGCGCCGATAGCTGCGCCGATGCCTGCGCCCTTGCCCCCGCCAATGAGAGCACCGATGCCGGCGCCTGCGCCTGCTCCGGAAGCGCCGCCGATAGCCGCGCCCTTACCGAGGTTTGTCATGCTGCTGCAGGAAGTGCCTGCTACGAGTGAGGCGGCCAGCGCCAGGGAGATGAAAATCTTGGAAGTCTTCATAAATCTGTACTTATCTTGTGGTATTAAAAATGATTCTTCCTTAATAACGCATTTCCCGCCCTCTTGTTCGTATGCGAAGCAAAAAACTGAACCGAGGCAGCCGGCAGACATGGAAATAATTTGCAAAAGAGGAGAAATTTTTGTAATTTTGTAGTCAAGACACCCCCTCCCCCAAGATAAACATAATGATACCCTTCACCCATCTTCACGTTCACTCTCAGTATTCACTGCTCGACGGCAAAGCCACAATAGCAGAACTTGTAGACAAGGCCATTGCCGACGGCCAGCGCGGCATGGCCCTGACTGACCATGNCNACATGTTCNGNATAAANGAANTNGCCAACTANGTCAGCAAGGTCAATTCCGGAAANCNGGATNANGAGANANTCAAACCAANTTTCGGCNNCGAGATGTATGTGGCCAAAGGAGACATGCATGACCGCTCCGACCGCACCGACAAAGGCGAGCATCTGATTGTGCTGGCCAAAAACCTTAAAGGCTATCACAATCTTGTGAAACTTGTCAGCAAAGCCTGGACTGAGGGAACGTATTATAAGCCACGCACCGACCGCAAAGAGCTCGCGGCACACCGCGAGGGGCTCATCGTATCTTCGGCGTGCCTGGGCGGCGAGGTGCCCCAGTTTATCCTTCATGACGATCTGGAGGCTGCGGAGGAGAGAGTGAAATGGTATCGTGACACTTTCGGCGATGACTACTATCTGGAGTTCCAGCGCCACCAGACCTTCAAGCAAAATGCCAATACGGAGGTCTATCCGGAGCAGATGAAGGTAAACGAGGTGCTCGCTGATTTTGCCTCAAAATATGGCATCAAGATTATCGCAACCAATGACGTGCATTTCGCCAAAGAGGAGGATGCCGAGGCCCACGACCGTCTGATATGCGTCTCTACCAACAAGACCTTCCATGAGGAGCGGATGCANTACNCTAAGNAGGAATGGCTGAAGACNACNGAAGAGATGNGCACNATCTTNTCCGATCTTCCCGNAGCAATAGACAATACGGCGGAGATACTTNACAAAGTGGAGATCTATTCCATCGATCACGCCCCCATCATGCCCAATTTCGAGATACCTGCATCTTTCGGCACCGAGGAGGAATATCGCTCACGCATCACTGAGGAGCAGCTTTATGATGAGTTCACACAGGATGAGAACGGCAATGTGGTCCTTTCGCGCGAGGAGGGAGAGAAGAAGATAGCCAGGCTCGGAGGATACGACAAGCTATACCGTATCAAGTTTGAGGCAGACTACCTGCACCAGCTAACAATGGAGGGCGCAAAGAAAATATATGGCGATCCCCTGCCCGATGAAGTGGCTGAACGCCTTAACTTCGAACTGTACATTATGAAGACGATGGGTTTCCCGGGATACTTCCTGATAGTGCAGGACTTCATCAATACCGGCCGCGAAAAACTCGGCGTGAGCATCGGGCCCGGCCGTGGCTCTGCGGCCGGAAGCGCGGCGGCCTACTGCCTCGGCATAACGCGGATAGACCCTATCAAGTACGACCTCCTGTTCGAGCGATTCCTAAATCCGGACCGCATCTCGCTGCCTGATATTGATGTGGACTTCGATGATGACGGCCGCTATGAGGTGCTGAAATATGTCACAGACAAATATGGAGAGGAGAAGGTGGCGCATATCATAACCTACTCCACCATGGCCACCAAGATGGCTATCAAGGATGTGGCAAGGATCATGGAGCTTCCTCTGCCGGAGTCAAACCGGCTTGTCAAGCTGATTCCTGACCGCTTGCCCGAAGTTGACGGCAAGGCTCCGAAAATCAATCTCAAGAACTGCCTGAAATATGTAAAGGAGTTCGAGGCCGAGACGCGCAATCCTGATGAGAAGGTGCGCGAGACCATGAAATATGCCGTGCAGCTCGAGGGCAATGTGCGCGGCACGGGCGTGCATGCCTGCGGAGTTATCATCTGCCGTGATGACATCACTGATTGGGTGCCCGTCTCCACGGCTACCGATGCCTCGACGGGCGAGCGGCTCACCGTCACGCAATACGAAGGATCTGTCATCGAGGAGACCGGCCTTATCAAGATGGACTTCTTAGGGCTCAAGACCTTGTCGATTATAAAGGAGGCCCTGGCCAATATCAAGCAGACGCGAGGTATTGACCTTGATATAGACAACATCCCCCTCGATGATCCGGCTACGTTCAAACTTTATTGCGAAGGACGCACCACTTCCANATNTCAGTTTGAATCCACAGGAATNCAGAACTCCCTGCGCAAGCTCCAGCCCTCGAAGTTTGAAGACCTCATTGCCATGAATGCCCTTTACCGTCCGGGGCCGATGGATTACATACCCTCCTTCATAGCCCGTAAGCATGGGGAGGAGCCGATTATCTATGACATCCCGATCATGGAGCGGTATCTTAAGGAGACGTACGGCATCACGGTTTACCAAGAGCAGGTCATGCTTCTGTCGCGTCTGCTGGCCAACTTCANCCGNGGCGAAAGCGACATGCTCCGCAAGGCGATGGGCAAGAAGCAGATTGACAAGATGGCCAAGCTGAAGGTGAAGTTCATGGAGCAGGGCCAGGCTAACGGCCACGAAGCTCAGGTGCTGGAGAAAATATGGGCCGACTGGGAAAAGTTTGCCTCCTACGCATTCAACAAGAGCCACGCCACATGTTACAGCTGGGTAGCATACCAGACTGCATATCTAAAGGCCAATTATCCGGCGGAATACATGGCCGGAGTGCTGAGCCGCAATGTAGGTGCTTCCGACAAGCTCAAGACCATAATGGATGAGTGCGTGCGCATGGGCCTCGATGTGGCCGGACCGGACATCAACGAATCACGTGAGAAATTTGCTGTCTCCCCCGCCGGGCAGATACGCTTCGGACTGGCTGCCGTGAAGGGTGTCGGAGCAAACGCGGTGACGGCCATAATTTCAGAGCGTGAGGCTAACGGCCCGTATAAGGACATCTACGATTTCGTGGAGCGCGTAAACTTGTCGGCCTGCAACCGCTCTGCCATAGAGGCCCTCGCCCTGGCAGGGGCTTTCGACAGTTTCGGCATCGCCCGCGAGATGATGCTCGCCCCGATGTTTGACACTACCTACAGTGACATGCTCGTCAAGTATGGGCAGAACCTCCAGAATGACCGCAATTCACTTCAAGCGAGCCTCTTCGGCGACCTGGAGCCGATTGAGACCAACCGTCCGCCATATCCTGATTTTGAACGCTGGCCACGCCTTCGCCTCCTCGAAGAGGAGAAGAAACTTGTCACAATCTACTTGAGCGCCCATCCGCNCGNCCCCNATNACNTGGAGCTGACCTACGGGTGCAATGCCTCCTGCGGANANATAGAGGAGAAAATGACGCCGGGAGCCCAGCTGCAGATTGGCGGGATGGTGGTGTCGGTGACCGAGAAGACCACTAAGAAGGGGCAGCCATTCGGCAAAGTGATGATAGAGGATTTCTCAGGAAAGTATGAGTTCGCATTCTTCGGCAAGGATTATGACACCCTGTATCCCCGTTTCAGACAAGGGCAGGCAGTGCTGATCAGGGGAATGGTGCAGCCGCACAGGTTCCGTCCCGGAGAGAACGAATTCAAGATTGCAGAGGTGCTTCCCCTTGACGGAATCCGTGGCGCAGTGGCCAATGCCATGAGCATATATCTTGATGTCAATCACCGCGACGGAGAGTTCTTCCGCAAACTGGGCGAGCTTAAGGCTGCCGATGATTCACGCAAGGGCGACCTGTATATGGAAATTTATGACCGCGAGTCACGCCAAGCCATTCGGCTACGCTCGCGCCACAAAATTCCTCTGGATAAAAATACCGTAAGATTCGTGGAATCTTACGGCGTGCCATTCAAGGTCCTTACGGTATGATATTCATGTTGCCGAAGCATGTGCTGTGAGGAAATCATCACAGCACATGCTTCTCGGCATGGTAGCTCGAGCGCACCATAGGGGCGCTCTCAATATGACGGAAACCCTTCCCGACGCCTATGAGGCGGTATTCCTCGAAGGTCTCCGGAGTCACATATTCCTGCAGCGGATAGTGCTCCTTTGTAGGCTGGAGGTACTGCCCTATCGTCATCACCTCGCANCCTNCTGCTCTGANGTCATCCATCGTCNCNAGAATTTCCTCGCGGNTTTCNCCCNGNCCGAGCATAATNCCGCTTTTGCTGCGTANTCCGCTTTGTGCTATGTGTCGTATGACTTCAAGCGAAGTGTCGTAAGTGGCCACCGACCTCACTGTGGGGGTAAGCCTGCGCACCGTCTCCATATTGTGCGAGATCACTTCAGGCTTCTCAGCTATCACCAGGTCGATGAGGTCCTTGCGTCCGCGGAAGTCCGGTATGAGCACCTCCATAGTCACGCCCGGGCACTCCTCCTTGAGCCTGCGTATCATTTTGGCCCAATGGGAGGCCCCATAGTCAGGAAGGTCATCGCGGTCGACTGATGTGATTACAATATGCTTCAGACCAAGCGTGCGGACAGACTCCACAATCTCCTCTATCTCCTTTTCGTCAAGGGGAGCGGGCCGTCCGGTGGCCACGTTGCAGAAACGGCACGCGCGTGTGCACACATTTCCGCCTATCATGAATGTAGCCGTGCCATTGCCCCAGCACTCTCCCCTGTTAGGACACATCCCGCTGCTGCATATGGTATGCAGATGTTTCTCGTTCAAGAGACCTACGACCTGTGTGGTCTTGAATCCGCGCGGCAGGCGTATCTTGAGCCACTCGGGCTTGCGCCGGAAGTCAGCCTTCGGGGCCTGTATATTGATTTTTTCCATGATTCAAAGTGATGTTTCAGGCTGCAAAATTAGCAACTATAAATTTATTTTACTAATTTTGTATCATAAAAATTGCAAGACACTGACATGACATTACGAACTATTCTGCTCGCCTCTGCGGCAGCGCTTACGGCATCCTCAGCATTCGCTTGGGGCCAGAAAGGCCATGACGTAGTGGCCTTCATCGCCGAAAACCATCTTACCCCCACCACCAAAGCTGCAGTTGAAAACCTCCTTGGAGGCAAAAGCATCGTGTACTGGTCAAATTGGCTCGACAATGCATCGCATACCGACAAATACGCCTATACCAAGACCTGGCATTACCGCAATATCAATGCCGACCAGACTTACGATAATGCTCCGCGCAACCGCACAGGCGATGTCATCACTGCCATCAACCAGCAGGTCTACACCCTCAGCAATCCGGCTGCCCCACTACATGAGCAGCAACTTGCGCTCAAGATTCTCGTGCACTGCATGGGAGACCTTCACCAGCCCATGCACATGGGCCATTATTCGGATCTCGGAGGCAACAAGTGGATTGTAAANTANTNCAACAGCGATAAAAATCTNCNTTCAGTCTGGGACTCCAGCCNCGTAGAGTCAGGCCANAAGTNGACCTATANCGAATGGCAGGACCAGATAGACCGCGCCNCTCCCGAGGAACANGCCATGATCATGGCCGGGGATGCAGACACGTGGGGACGCGAGACTTACCGCATCGCCACCGAAGTATATGACACCACACCGGAAGGCACCAACATCTCCTTTGATTACATAGCGAAATGGACTCCCATCATCGAAGACCAGCTTCTGAAGGGTGGTCTGCGGCTTGCTGACATCCTCAACGGACTCTTTGACCCTGATTATACCCCTTCAAACACCATCAAGACCGCTCCGGACAACGCAAAGTGAACGAAGACCTGACCACACCTCTCAACAGCGACAGCAGGTTTCCGATACTGGCGCTCCCTCCCGTAAGGCTCCGCCTTGCGCGTCAGGAGGGGTTGCTGAAAGTCTTTGACCCTCTGCGCGCGAAATATGTCGCTCTCACTCCCGAGGAATATGTCCGGCAGCACTTCACTGCTTGGCTCGTCAGCGACTTTCATTTCCCTGTGTCTCTCATGGCCAATGAAGTGTCACTTGATGTCAACGGACTGGCGCGGCGCAGCGACACCGTGGTCTACGGGCGAGACGGACGGCCTGTGCTGGTCGTGGAATACAAGGCTCCAAGCGTGACAATCACCCAGGAGACTTTTGACCAGATANCCAGATATAATATNGTTTGGCGCGCCAGATACCTGNNTGTATCTAACGGCCTGCGCCACTATTGCTGCGTTTTCGACCACCGTCGCGGCTCGTACAACTTTATCCCCACTATCCCCGATTGGCACACCATATGCCTCGAGGGCACGAGTGAAAACTGAAATGCTTAACCAGGAACCAGACTATTCTTATCTCGATTTGCTCAATCCGCAGCAGCGCGCGGCCGTCACATATTCTGACGGCCCCTCGCTCGTTATTGCCGGAGCCGGATCCGGCAAGACCAGGGTGCTGACATATAAAATCGTAGACCTCCTTCGCCACGGGTATGAGCCATATCGTATCCTCGCCCTGACCTTTACCAATAAAGCGGCACGCGAGATGAAGGAGCGCATACGCGCCATTACAGGAGAAAAAATCGCTTCGCGCCTCTGGATGGGCACGTTCCACTCCATTTTCCTCCGCATCCTCCGCACGCATGCAGAGCAGCTCGGCTTCAAGCGCACATTCACCATCTANGACNCNACNGACTCCCGNTCNNTNATAAAGCAGCATTGTNAANGANNTNGGGCTNGANGANAANATNTANAAGCCGGCTACCATCGCCTCAGTCATTTCAAACGCGAAGAACGCTTTAGTCAGCGCTGACCAGTATCTCCTTGATCCGGATTATCAGAGGGCTGACAAGCAGGCTCGCCGCCCGATGACCGGCCGCATTTTCCAGATTTACGCCGAAAGGTGCAGACGTGCCGACGCGATGGACTTCGATGATATTCTCTACTACATGAACCTTCTCTTGAGAGATTTTCCCGATGTGCGCCGTCATTACAGCGACTTTTTCAGATATATCCTCGTGGACGAGTATCAAGACACCAATTTCGCGCAGCATCTTATCATCTCCTCCCTCGCGGGTGAGGATAACAGAATCTGCGTGGTCGGTGATGATGCTCAGAGCATATATTCTTTCCGTGGCGCGAATATTACTAATATCCTCAACCTTGAGCNGCGTTATNCGGGACTTCGCACNTTCAAGCTGGAAAGGAATTACCGCNCCACGCAGAATATCATCAATGCTGCCGGAAGCCTTATCAGCAAAAATACGCNGCAGATTAAGAAAAACGTATATTCAGAAAACGACAAAGGGGAGCCTGTGCATATCATTCGCACATATTCCGACATGGAAGAGGCCTACCTGGTCGCAAACCTTATCTCCCAGTCGAAGCTCACGCACCATGACTCTCTGGATGATTACGCCATCCTCTACCGCACAAACGCGCAGAGCCGCGTACTCGAGGAGTCATTGCGCAAACGCAATATCCAGTACCGCATATATGGCGGCCTGTCGTTCTATCAGCGCAAGGAGATCAAGGATGCTATATGCTATTTCCGCTTGTCTGTCAACCCCGATGATGATGAAGCCCTGCGTCGCGTCATCAATTATCCTGCAAGGGGTATTGGCGAGACTACGATGAAGAAACTGCAGGCGGCTGCCTCCGAAGCCGGCGTGAGCTTGTNGAGTGTGATCGCATCCCCGGAGCAATACANNCNCGGAGTCAATTCCGGGNCNCTGAAGAAAATCGCTGCCTTCAGAGAATTGATAGATCTTTTTGTCAAGGAGAATCGTGAAGGACAGGATGCCTACAGTGTGGGACAGCTAATTTTTAACCGCACCGGAATGNTAGTNGCTTTGNCACACGACAATACTCCCGAAAGCATCAGCAAGCAGGAAAACCTGGCCGAGCTGCTTGCAGGCTTGAAGGATTTTGTCGACCTCAGAGCCCAGACCGGAGAAGAGGATACCGGCATGGCCGCCTTCCTGTCCGAAGTAATGCTCGCCACAGATCAGGATGAAAAGGAGGAGACACCCGAGCCTAAAGTGACCCTTATGACTGCTCATGCGGCCNAGGNGNTCGAATTCAAGCACATTTATATTGTTGGTGTGGAAGAGGAATTATTTCCCTCCGCGCTCAGCATGGATTCCCCGATGGAGGTTGAGGAGGAGCGACGCCTGCTGTATGTCGCCATCACGCGTGCCAAGCAGACATGCACCATGACGTACTCAGGATCCCGGTTCCGCAACGGTCAGACGGTGATGACAAGGCCATCGAGGTTTCTAAGCGAGATAGACACGAGGTATATTAAGGTGCAGTCTTCAGGGGTCATGGAGGATGACGGCAGCGCTTTTGTCAATCCAATTGATAACTACAGGCGCGGCGGAGGTTTCACCCGCAGTCATGAGAAGGTGGCTCCTGCCGGTTTCAACAGGCGAAGTATCTCAGCCGGCTACGGCAATGCCGTTTCGCAGAGGAGAGACTTAGGGCCTGCGACAAAACCGGGTCTCAATATATCAGGACAGCACTCGGCTTCTGAGCTGAGCAGCGGAATGAGAATCCGTCATAACCGTTTCGGGGAGGGCGAGATTGTCGCGGTCTCCTCATTCTCGGGCGAAGACACAATAACGGTGGTTTTCGATCAGGCAGGCGAAAAGAAACTCCTCCTGAAATTCGCGAAATTCGACATCCTCCCCTAACCCCAGGCCACGCCAAGCCAAGCAACCTCAAGCTAAATCAAGATAAATCATGATAAATCAAGGTAACTCATGATAACTCATGATAACTCAAGATAAATCATGATAAAACATGACTAATCATGATTATTCATGATTAAACATGATAAAACATGACTAATCATGATTAAACATGATAAATCATGAATAATCATGATAACTCATCCCAATCAAAAACACCCCAGGATATGAACACCTTCCCGCAAATCCCCACCCCCTTCTACATTGTCTATGAGGATAAACTGGAGCGCAACCTCCGGCTGCTCAGGCATGTGGCCGACTCGGCAGGCGTCAAGATAATAATGGCATTCAAAGCCAATGCGCTGTGGAAGACCTTCCCCGTCATCGCGAAGTATTTCACCGCCTCAACTGCGAGCTCCCTCAATGAGATGCAGCTTTCGCTTGACTATCTCGGCAAGGATGTCCACGCATATTGTCCCGTATATACAGACGCGACCTTCCCCAAGTTCTTAGCAGGATGCTCGCATATCACATTCAATTCACTGGCGCAATTTCATAAATTCTCCGGACAAATCAAGGAATGGAACCAGGCGCATCCTGACTCACCGGTAAGCCCGGGCTTGCGTGTGAATCCACATTGCAGCGTCATTGAGACTGACATCTACAATCCCTGCGTGCCCGGCTCCCGGTTTGGCGAAGGCCCCGAAGCGCTGCGGGAGGGATTGCCTGAAGGTATAGAGGGCCTTCATTTCCATGCCCTATGCGAGTCTGACAGCCATGACCTGGAGAAGGTGCTCGAGGCATTCAAAAATCAGTACGGCCACCTACTGCCTCATATCAAATGGCTCAATATGGGAGGCGGCCATCTGATGACTCGTAAAGGATATGACATTGACCATCTCATCGGGCTCTTGAAAGACTTAAAGGCGCAGTATCCCAATCTTGAAATAATCATGGAACCGGGAAGCGCCTTCACCTGGCAGACCGGTGACCTTGTCACAGAAGTGCTCGATGTGGTCGAGGACGCTGGCATACGTACCGGAATTATAGACGCCTCCTTCGCCTGCCATATGCCCGACTGTCTCGAAATGCCCTATAAGCCCTCCATAGCGGAGGCGCTTCCGGATGATTCCTCCGAGGGTATCCCCTTCCGGCTTGGCGGCAATTCATGTCTAAGCGGTGACTTTGTCGGAGATTGGAAATTTGCTCAGCCCCTCCAGGCCGGACAGAGGCTCACGCTTCAGGACATGAACCACTACACCACCGTTAAGACAAATATGTTTAACGGCGTTCAGCACCCCTCGATATGGTTCAAGCCGAAAGATGGGGAACCGCTTCTGCTGCGCGAGTACACCTACGAGGATTATCGCGACCGCATGGACTGACAACTCTTAGGCCCCTGTCAGCTCTTAATATTCTATGCGTCCGGAGGCTGCCTGCTTTACCATCTTAGTGCCGGGCATGAGATAGATTTCGAGCCGACGGTTTTTGGCCCGGTTCTCCATTGAAGTGTTCGGCACGAGCCCCATGTCATCGGCCATGGCATAAGCAAACATGTATGAGGTGTCAACATCCTGGTTGTTAAACCAGTCAAACACTGCCTCCACGCGGTCAGCTGTCAGTTCCTCGCGGTAAACTTCCGAGCCGGTGTTGTCTGTGTGCATTACCAGCAGAACACGGTACATGTCCGGTTCGCGCAGGTATCTCTTAACGGGGTTAAGAAACTCTCCTACTCCGGGGAGGAGCTCCACGTCATTAGGGGCGAAAAGCTTGTCAGCGGGAATAGTCAGCANAANNACCTCCTTGTTGCGGCACGTCTCGAGGTTGGTNCCGTTTTNNNGATAGGTCTTGCTGAGCTTGGAGCGCGCCTCCTTTTCCTGAAACTGCCGTATCAAGTCGCTCCCCTTGCCGGTCTCGACGCTCGCGAGCATTTCGGAGAATGTCAGTTCGTCAAGATCATTGCTCCTCTCCTCCGCTTTGATGGCAGGAGAGAAAAGTGAGGAGGCCACCGTTAATATTACAGTTGCAAATATCTTCTTCATTTCTTATTGATATCAATGAGGCCTTCGGGGAGGTTGAAGCGTATGAAGCCTTCTTCAGGCGAAACAGCTGTGATGAAGTCATCATGCACAGGCACGAAAATAATATCTCCATCCGGGGTCTCTATGTGAAACAGGGGATTGTCGGTTGAGTCGTCAATGTGAGTGATCTTGCCTAATTCACCTTGCTGCTCGTCTATTGCGGTCAGGCCGACAAGCTCATCAAACAGCGCTATCTCCTCATCCTCCTCCCCTAAATATTGCTTCACCTCCGACCTGAGGCCATATATTTTTTTATTTACGAATTCTCGTGCCCCCTCCTCAGTATCCACTCCCTCTAACTTGACAAGATAGGAGAATGTGCCTTTGGGGCGTACGCTCTCAGCATAGAAGGGGACGAAAATTCCCTCCACGTCCACAATGGCAGGATGGCCGTCGGTCAGATACTCTTCGTCGATGTCAAGCATTGCGTTGAGTTCCCCCTTAAGGGCATGGGTTTTCTGGAACTTTCCTATTTCGATTATTTCTTCTTCCTTGATCATAACTAACCTTTTAAAATTAAGATGCCCTCTCAGTGTTGAGAATACCGTCTCCTATCTATATTATAACACCCTTATCTTGAAGTTCCCCTTTTTCAGTCGTTGGTCCGGATGATATGTGCTCCGAGACGGTTGAGGCGCTCATCTATTTTTTCATATCCACGGTCGATCTGGTCGATGTTTTGGATAACGCTCGTGCCCTTCGCGCCGAGCGCTGCTATAAGCATGGCGATTCCGGCTCGTATATCGGGAGACACCATTCGGGTGGCATAGAGGCAATTGAATTTGCCGGCCCCGATTACAACGGCTCTGTGCGGGTCGCACAAGATGATGCGAGCACCCATGTCTATCAGCTTGTCGACAAAGAAGAGTCTGGACTCAAACATCTTCTGGTGCACGAGCACGCTTCCGCGCGCTTGCGTCGCGACTACAAGAAATATGCTCAGCAAGTCAGGCGACAATCCCGGCCATGGTGCGTCGGCAAATGTCATTGTGGAGCCATCTATGAAATTGTCGATCTCATATATCTCCTTCTGGTCGATCACAATGTCATCGTCTTCTATTCTGAGGTCTACACCCAGCCGTCGGAATGCTTCGGGCATGAGGCCCAGATCGCGGACGCTCACATTTTCCAGCCGCAGCTCGGATCCCGTCATGGCTGCCATGCCTATAAAACTCCCTATCTCAATCATGTCGGGCAGCAGCCGGTGGTCAGTTCCGCTCAGGCTCTTGACTCCTTCGATTTTAAGGAGGTTGGATCCTATTCCGTCTATCCGCGCCCCCATGCGCACCAGCATCCTGCAAAGCTGCTGTATGTAGGGTTCGCATGCGGCATTGTAGATGGTCGTGCTTCCCTCGGCTAAGGCGGCTGCCATCACGAGATTGGCCGTTCCGGTGACAGAGGCTTCGTCAAGGAGTATGTAGCAACCCCGGAGTCGCCCGTCTGAAGTGATTGAGTAACTTCTGGCCACTTTATCGTAGTCAAACTCAGCTCCTAACTTGTGCAGCCCAAGGAAATGCGTATCCAGTCGGCGGCGACCGATCTTATCGCCACCGGGCTTGGGCATTCGGGCAATGCCGAATCTGGCTACTAACGGGCCGATTATCATCACTGAGCCCCGCAGCGCCTGAGCCCGTTTCAGGAAATCATCACTCTGAAGATAATTCAGGTCAATATGGTCTGCCTGAAATTCCCATTCATCTGCACCGGTGAGCCGCGTCTTCACACCCATTCTCGCCAGAAGATGAATCAGGTTGACCACATCCGAAATCTCCGGGATATTGGAAATCCTGACTTTCTCCGGAGTGAGGAGCGTAGCGCAAATCACCTGCAGGGCCTCGTTTTTCGCTCCCTGCGGGCGTATTGTGCCATGCAGCTTATGTCCCCCCTCTACGATAAATGAACTCATAAGCAACTTAATCTTTAATGAGTTATCTTTAATGAGTTACTTTTGACAGTTACTTATTTTTCTTCTTCTTTTTCTTGGGGCTTCTTGATATAGTCCCCCCTACCTCGTGAACGGTTCTGAAAGTTTTCAACATACACCTAACTGCCCCCATATCTGAGTGAAATATTCCCTAAATGAAAAATTTGAAAGGAGATGAGACA
>WFLX010081527.1_pt1 | contig 14407 bp, 12 predicted proteins | sample 4967041 | NCBI WGS metagenome assembly WFLX01 (sample SAMN12857096, study PRJNA449069) | gut metagenome | isolation source: stool from male and female vole | host: Microtus ochrogaster | place: USA:Florida | collected 2017
GGTATAGGCAGAAAGATCGTGGCACTACTACGGAGTTGTATCTTACTCTTGGCACAGCATCTGAGATACAGGATAGATATGGTTGTACCGATGCGGAAGCATGGGCAAAAGCCAAGCTCAAGGAGATTAACGATTCCCTGAAAGAGGACAAGGCATCGGTGATAGTATCCTACAACCCCCACAAGAAGATTGAAGCCGGACAATGGCGTACGGTGCACTGCGGACATCTTGTGTTGCTTCCTCTTTACAATAAGCTTGGGCTTGAGAGGTTTTGCGTCTAGGTAAAGTCTCGCCACCGGTTCAAGTATGACTTTGCAGACATCCTGTGCAAGCTAGTGATGTGCCGGATTCTGTTCCCGGACTCAAAACGTGCCACACGGCAGGTGCTCGATGACTTTGTTGATGCCCCCGATTTTTCTCTGGATGACATATACAATTTTCTTGGTGTGCTTTCCACGAAGATCACACCATTGCAGAAGAGCCTGTATGAGGCCACCAAAAAAGAGATGTCGCGTAGGACGGGAGTTATCTATTACGATTGCACCAACTACTATTTTGAGATAGAGAAAGAGGATCAGCTGCGCCGTTACGGCAAGTCGAAGGAGCATCGTCCGAACCCTTTAGTCCAGATGGGGATTCTCTTTCTCCAACGGATTAAGTCTCTATGAGTTTTATGGAACATCCGGTCCGGTAGTGGAATTCTATATCCACGCAACTGATGAAATGACCCCGGGAGTTTATCAAGTTGCATTCAATGATATCCAACTATCTGACTTGGCAGCAGCCGGCTATCGCGCTCCTGATGCTGATTTTACAATTATCGTAGGAGAGCCTAAAGATGAAGAAAATGTGAAGATTCAAGGTTATCTTTCCGAAACCTCTGTTTCTGAGATTAATCAAGCCTTAGTTAATAATGAAGTCATAACTGAATTGGACTTGACCGGTTTGAAAGAGAATTCCGCTGATTCCGGGTTTAAATCAGCCAATCCGAATATGCTAATCCTCTGTAATGATAAAGTTGCCGTGAACAATAAGGTCAACACAATAATGAATGAACAATGTGAGGAATTGGTATTGACCGACGGATATAATTTCCATACTTCAAATGATTTCACAGCTACTAAAGCCTCTTATTTGCGTAATATGTCTTCAAGAAATTGGGAAACACTCTGTCTGCCATTTAATGCAGAACCTGTAGAAGGGATTTCGGTTGCTGATCTGATTGAAAATATGTCAAGTGAAATTTCTTTCTCAACTGTAGATGGTGTTCAAAGAGCCAATGAGCCATGCTTGATTTTCGCTGATAAAGCCGGGGATTATACTTTCGAAGGACATGAGGTTACCATAGCTCCGACAAATGAGAATGAAATGCAGCGTTTCATTGGAACTTATAAGACTATGTCCAACCTTTCCAACGCTTATTTACCTTTCGGAAATAAAGAGAATATTGTGTTTGAACCGGCAAATTCCATCAAACCTTTCCATGCATTTATCCAGCTTGGAGATGGAGAAGATATTTCTACCGGTGTCAATGGCATATCAAGTGATAAAATTGATGAGGACTTATTGATTTTTACAATTCAAGGAGTGCGAGTTAATTCCAATATTAAAGATTTGGAAGAGGGTCTATATATTATGAATGGCAAGAAAATATATATCAGAAGAAAATAAATAATTTGGTTGAAAATAATCTTTTTCAAATCTTGAACTGGAAGTTGCTTGAATGATTTTTCAAGCAACTTCCTCTCTTTAAGACCCAATTTTGCAATTACGTTTGAACTGAAAAATCAAATGTAGAGAAATATGTAATATATGTCCGAAAAATTTAAAAGGGTGATAACCTCGNCGGTCGCACCCTTTTTCAAAAAAAGTTTCTANAGGTAAAAAATCTTAANGTANAAANNATTNTTTAGGTTGTATGCAAAGNTAAGGCTATTTCATACGCCCACCAAATATTTTTTAACAAAAAGTTAGAAAAATGTTGTATAACATATAAATCAATCTCCTTCACCCTTAATTTATGCTATTATTTCATTCTTCATATCTCAAAAGCGACATCTTTGACCCGTCAAATTCAGCGTATGTGAAATTGGTCAACCAATCTCCGATCACCAACATTTCGGTATCCGGTGATATTTTTTCCCTCACCACCTGATGCAAATGTCCGAATAAATAATATCTGACATCCGGATGAGCAGCGGTGTAACTTTCGCAAAATTTTCTCAACGCCTCCAAATTTTNAGGTAATCCTTTCTCTCCCCTCCNTTTCATTTCCTCAAATTGTCGCTGACGCTGCTCAACTTTCGGACTCCCCGTCTTGCGTGAATGTCCGCTCCAGTTATTCGCAAAAGGTATTGTCCAGCGAGGATGAATACCTGAATATAATTTCTGGCAAAACTTGTTTCGAAAAATTCCCCTGATCACCTTAAACATCTTATCCCTCTGCCAGACTCCGTCGCCATGCTCCATGACCATACGGGTTCCCAGAACATCACAGTCCAAAACTCCATCCACAACTTTTATCCCTAATTCCTTCGGAAGATAATCAAATATCCATATATCATGATTTCCTATAAGCCAGGTAATTTTAACACCTTTATCGCTCAATTCTGCAATTTTACCAAAAAATCTGACATATCCTTTTGGCACAACATATTTATATTCAAACCAGTAATCCAACACATCGCCCAAAAGATAAATCTCAGCGGCTTTATTGGATATTGAATCCAAAAATCTTACCACGCGCTTCTCACGCTCAAGAGAGTCTTCTATATATGAAGCCCCAAGATGCATGTCACTCAGAAAGTAGGCTTTTTTAGCTTCCCGGTTCATCCTCTTTATACCAATGTGTTTATAAAAATCCCAATTCCAATTTTGCCTCTTCGCTCATCATATCCTGATTCCATTCCGGCTCAAACACAAGGCGCAAGTCCAGACCCTTCGGACCTTCAACCGACAGCAACTTCTGCCGGACATCCTCTAAGATAAAATCTGCAGCCGGACATCCGGGTGCGGTCAAAGTCATGTCAACGTGAAGAATCTTATCTTCGGGAGTATAGTCAATTTTATAAATCAGACCCAAATCATATACATTCACCGGTATTTCAGGGTCAAAAACCGTCTTGAGCATTTCTATAGCCTTTTGGGTTATTTCGTAAGATTCATCAGAAGATGAGTCGGAAATGTTGGCTTTATCTTTTATTTCTCCTGTATTTTCCATATTTAAATTTACTATTTCACAAATATAACAATTTTTATTGGAAACGGGACTAAACCGGGTTCTCCGGATTAACATTTTTTGCTGAAAGGGGGTTAAATCAATTTTTTTATATATCTTTGTATTAAACAAAGAAATTTTAACATTTATAACGTTATGAATACTATTAAAAAGATTGCACTTGTTCTGGTAGCGGCTGTCATGTCAGTCGGAGTATCTCAAGCTAAACTTATCTCTTTCGGTGTGAAAGCCGGAGCAAATTTCAATAAACTCCATCTTAACAAAAATATCACTAAGGATTTTAATGCTAAGAATTGCACCGGATGGACAGCAGGCGTTATGGCTGAAATCAACCTTCCTGTCGTAGGTCTCGGTGTTGATGCTTCTTTGATGTACTCCCGCATGAACAACGGTTCGGATGTACCCGATTTAGTAAGTGTAGGAGAAGATGGTTACGAAGTGCAAGATGTGAATCTTTTCGGTAAAAACTTCTTCAGCATTCCCATCAACATTAAATACAAAATTTCTCTCCCCGTTGTCAGCAAATACGTAAAGCCTTACGTATTCACCGGTCCCGAATTCTCTTTCCGCATGGATAAGAAAGTTGAGGATGCCTTGGCTAATTTGAAATCCCGCACTTTCCAAATGGCATGGAATGTGGGTATCGGTGTTGAACTAATCAACCATGTTCAAATCGGCGCATCTTACGGGTTCGGTTGTAATAAAGTTGTTGAGAAAATACATCTTGACCAAAAATTTGATGCTAATTTAGACAACATTAAAAACAATTATTGGACTGTAACAGCAGCCTACGTATTCTAAGAATGAAGAGAATTATATCAATATTTCTCCTCTCTTTAATCACACTGACAGCGGCTGCCGAATTTCGTTGGGGGCCGACTGCCGGTGTGAATATTTCCAAATTTTATTGGAAGCAACCCCTTTTGCATTCCGACAACAGATGTGGCTTTCAAGCCGGAGTGATGGGAGAAATCATGATTCATGGCATAGGCTTCGGGATTGATTTTGCAGCAAGATACAATATGCACACATCAACTGTCAATCTTGCAGACCACTATGTGTGGAGCAGCGACGGATATAATAATCAGAATTTCTCACTCCATGCTATCGATATCCCCGTGCATCTCCGCTTCAAATGGAGACGCATGGATGGATTAGAACACTACGTTGCTCCATTTGTCTATGTCGGTCCCGTGTTCTCTTTCAACGTAGCACAAAGTAATTGTAAAGCTATTGAACATCCGGAAGGGAGTGTAGGAATCGACTTCGCTATAGGGGGTGAATTTCTGGAGCACATACAGTTATCAGTGGGTTATCAGTGGGGGGTAACCTACGATTTGCGCACAGTGAAACTGGAAAATCTCTCAGCCAAAACTTCATCATGGAACATTAATTTGGCATATTTATTCTGATGTTTGCCGAAGTCATCTTACCCCTGCCCATATATTCAACTTTTACTTATAAGATTCCACCACAAATGGAATCTTTAGTTAATATAGGCTCACGGGTTGTGGTGCAATTCGGCAAAAGAAAGTTTTACACCGGTATCATCTCCTCATTTCACGATAATACACCCCAAGGATATGAAGTTAAAGATATAACTTCCATCCTTGACACCACACCTGTCATTCGATATCCTCAACTGAAGTTCTGGGAGTGGATAAGCGCTTATTATCTCTGCTCAATCGGAGAAGTCTTTAAAGCCGCAGTGCCGTCAGGATTGAAGCCGGAGAGCGAAACAACCGTTAGACTCTCTGCCGAATTTGATTTGGATACGGAGGATACGGAAAATTTTTCCGATAAAGAGAAGGTTATTTTCGAATTCCTTCAGGAAGAAAAGAAGGCTACCCTTTCCGATTTGGAAAACAAAACCAAAATCAAGAACGTAGCAAATATTCTTCACCCCTTTTTAGAATCGGGGTTGGTCGAGATTAACGAGAAAGTAGTGGAGCATTATCGCCCGAAAACAGAAAAATATGTAAGGTTGACTATTAACCCGGGCGAACATGGCAAACTTCATGAATTCTTTAATCTTACGACACGCTCTCGCAAACAGGAATCAGTATTAATCTCTTATCTTGACCTGTCACATTGGCTGAATTCTAAAGAACCCGAAGAAGTATCAAAAGATTTACTCCTTAAAAAATCAGGAGCCAATGGTGCTATACTCAGGGCTCTTATTGATAAGGGTATTTTTGAAGTGTATAAAAAGGTAATAAATCGTTTTTCTGACCTGAAATCCGACATCGTGCCTTTGTCTCCCTTGTCTCCGGCTCAAACAAAGGCTTATAAGGAGATTTTGGAAATCTTCAAAACCTCTAAAATTTGCCTTCTTCACGGACTGACCGGAAGCGGAAAAACCGAAATATATACTCATCTTATAAAGGAAGTTCTCGACAAAGGGAATCAGGTGCTCTTTTTAGTTCCGGAAATCTCACTTACCACCCAACTGACCGACCGATTGCGTAAAGTATTCGGCGACAGAATGTTGGTGTATCATTCAAAATTCTCAGATAATGAGCGTGTTGATGTATGGAAGCGATTGCTAAACACCAACGACCCTCTTCTCATATTGGGAGTAAGGTCTTCCATATTCCTCCCTTTTAGCCATCTTGGATTGATAATTGTGGATGAAGAACACGAATCTTCCTATAAGCAATATGACCCTGCACCGCGTTATAATGCCCGAGATGCGGCTCTCGTTTTGGCGTCAATGCATGGAGCTCCAACTCTCCTGGGATCAGCAACACCGGCGATAGAAACTTATTACAAAGCATCAATAGGGAAATATGGACTGGTAACTCTTTCAGAGAGATTTGAAGGAGCTCAGCTCCCTGATGTAGAGATTGTGGATATGAAAGATCAGCGTAAGCGTAAAGTCGCTACAGGAATCATATCCCAACCGTTGAAATTGGCTACACAAGATGCCTTGGAACACAACAGGCAGGCACTGATGTTTCAAAACCGGCGAGGTTTCGCACCTTTTGTTGTCTGCAAAAATTGCGGTTGGACCCCGAAATGTGTTAATTGCGATGTCTCGTTGGTTTATCATAAATTTTCCGACCTTTTGAAATGTCATTACTGTGGCTACTCCATACCGCTTCCAAATGTTTGCCCGGCTTGCGGAGAAAATACAGTAGATATTTACGGATATGGCACGGAAAGAATTGCAGAGGAAGTGCATGAAGTCTTTTCAGACTTCTCCATTGGCAGAATGGATCTTGACACAACCCGCAACAAAGATGCTTACCAGGAGATCATAGAGGATTTTTCTTCCCATAATACTGACATTCTCGTCGGCACTCAAATGGTGACAAAAGGATTGGATTTTGAAAAAGTTACAGTTGTCGGAGTTCTGAATGCTGATTCCCTCCTCAATTTTCCCGATTTCAGAAGTGATGAAAGAGCGTTCAATATGCTGGAGCAAGTGGCTGGACGCGCCGGACGAAGAAAAGATAAAGGTAAGGTTTTCATACAGACCACTGATCCGGATAATCCTATTTTGACTTATGTAAAAAATCATGATTATCAGGCATATTATGAAAAGGAGATTGCATCAAGAGAAAAATTGAATTATCCCCCATTCTCAAGAATAGTATGCATTATGATAAAAAATAAGGATGCAAAAGTGGCTGACCAGGCTGCTAATCTATATGCATCTACTCTCAGACAAACTTTCGGCAACAGGGTGTTGGGTCCCGAAAAACCCTTTATAAGTCGCGTTGCAACATATTATTTACAATCAATTATGCTTAAGATTGAATCTTCAGCATCTATGACAAAAGTAAAACACATATTGCGCACAATTTATGAGAGTCTTGCGCGCGACCCGAGAATAAAGTCATCGGTCGTGTATTATGATGTGGATCCCGCATAATTTTTAATCTGCAAGAGAATCAATATTTATGGAAAGCACTTTTAACGAATTCGACCGCAGCCATCTATGGCACCCATATACATCTACTATTGACCCTCTTCCGTGTTATGAAGTGGAGTCTGCAAAGGGTTCCGTCATAAAACTTAAAGACGGAAGGGAATTAATTGACGGAATGTCATCCTGGTGGTGTGTCATTCATGGATACAGTCATCCTGTATTGATTGAAGCGGCTAAAAAACAGATTGATAAAATGTCGCATGTTATGTTTGGCGGACTCACTCATGAGCCGGCAATTGAATTGGGTCAATTGCTCCTATCCATCTTACCTCCCAACATGCAACATATTTTTTATGCAGACTCAGGCTCTGTGGCGACTGAGGTGGCTATGAAAATGGCAGTGCAGGCTCAGAATAATCCGAAACGCACAAATTTTGCTACCATCAGAAGCGGCTATCATGGCGACACCTGGAATGCCATGTCAGTATGCGATCCAGTAACGGGGATGCATGGTGCATTCGGACCGGCTCTTCCGGTGAGATTTTTCGCTCCCGCTCCTCAATGTAAATTCGGTGATGAATGGAATCCGGATGATTTCTTGCCTATGCGCAATTTAATAGAGGAGAATGCAGATACTCTGGCGGCTGTAATTCTCGAGCCAATTGTGCAGGGTGCAGGAGGAATGAGATTCTATCACCCTCAATACTTGCGCGAATTGCGCAAACTCTGCGATGAAAAAGGTATCTTCCTGATATTTGATGAAATTGCCACCGGGTTCGGACGAACCGGAAAACTTTTCGCTTGGGAATATGCTGAGGTCATGCCCGATATAATGCTTATCGGTAAAGCAATTACTGGAGGGTTCATGACTTTTGCCGCAGTAGCCACTACAGCCGATGTAGCACGTAAGATTTCAGAATCCGACTCAGGGTGCATGATGCACGGACCTACTTTTATGGGTAATCCTCTTGCTTGCGCTGTGGCACTCGCATCTACAAATTTACTCCTCAATTCTCCATGGAAAGAAAGAATAAAGGAGATTGAATCAATAATGAAAAGGGAATTGGCTCCGGCAACTCTTCTGCCGAATGTTAAAGAGGTGAGAGTACTTGGTGGTATCGGAGTCATTGAATTGCATCAACCGGTCAACCTCGGAGAATTTCAGAAAAGATGTGTGGAGAAAGGTGTGTGGATTCGTCCTTTCGGGAAGAACGCATATATTATGCCTCCCTATCTATCAATAACTGACGAAGAACTTCTGAAACTATGTTCCTCTCTGCTCGAACTTGTGAAAGAGGAGAATCTTATTCAAAAATCAGAAACTGAGTGAAATGAAAAAATCGGAAAATAAGACTCGAAAAAAAACTCTTCCAAAAGTAGACCTTGAGAAAGATTTTCTCAATATCATGGAACATCTGAAAGAGGAAAATCGATATAGAAGTTTCCCCACTTCCAATTCAGACTCTGAAAAAATTGATTTGCTCAGCAATGACTATTTAGGGCTTGGAAAAGATGCATACAAATATATGGCTGAATTTCGCGAGAGATTTCCGGATGCTACCTTTACTTCATCAGCTTCCCGGCTCCTTTCGCGCTCAAGTAAATATCATTTGCAACTTGAGAATTATCTTGAGGATATATATGGCAAACCGGCTCTACTACTTAATTCCGGTTATCATGCCAATGTTGGTATCATTCAGGCTTTGGCTCTCCCGGGCACTCTTTTCTTAGCCGACAAATTGGTGCACGCATCAGCTATTGACGGATTGCGTCTTTCCGGAGCGGATTTCAAAAGATTCCCCCATAATAATTTAAAGAAACTCCGCCAGATTATTAAAACTTCGTATGATGAATACGATAGAATAATTATAATTGCTGAAGCTATCTACAGCATGGATGGTGACGTTGCTCCTATCAGAGAGTTGGTAAAGATAAAAGAGGATTTCCCCAAAGTTATGCTTTATCTTGATGAAGCACATTCTTTTGGAGTAAGAGGTGAAAAAGGATTGGGGTTGGCGGAAGAAACCGGCTTGATAGATAAAATTGACATTATCATTGGTANNCTTGGGAAAGCCGCAGCCTCCGCAGGTGCATTTGCGGTAACATCACAGGTGATAAAAGATTTTTTNATTANCACGGCACGAAGTCTGATTTTCTCAACCGCAANCTCTCCTGCTCAGGTTGCTTGGTCAATCTTAATGATTGAGAAATTGACTCAAATGACTAAGGAGAGAGAATATCTGCGGAATTTAAGTAAGGAATTTATTAAGCAACTCGCTTCGAGAATAAATGTTGAGACAATTTCGCATACTCATATTGTCCCCATAATAATCGGGGATGCCGGAGAAGCACTTAATATGGCAAAATATCTCAGCGACAATGGTTTTGATACATTGGCGATACGCAAACCAACGGTGCCGGTGGGAAGTGAAAGATTACGCCTGTCGCTAAATGCTAAACTCACTAAAAAGGATATTACCCGACTTGTAGGATTAATAGGAAATTATCATTGAAATGAAATCACGCATAATATTTTCTCAAGAAAATAATAAAAGAGTAATATTGATATTCGCCGGATGGAGCACTAACCCCTCTTTCTATCGACATTTGAAAGCAGACGGCTGGGATATTGCATTGGTTTGGGATTATTATTCGCTTGATTTTGATCCATCTTTTTTGGATAAATATTCCACTATCTTCGTTGTGGCATGGTCGATGGGTGTTGCAGCTGCCGCACATGCAGCAGCAACGTCACTGAGCGCTGAAAGAATTAGTGCGGCATTTGCCATAAACGGAACTCTATATCCTTGCTCAGACTCCTATGGAATTCCGGAAGCGATATATGAAGGAACACGTCTGAACCTCACTCCCAAAAATCTTCTGAAATTTACAAAACGGATGGGCTATGTCCCTCCTAAGAACCTCCCCGCGCCATTGAAAGAGGACNTCTATATTCCTGATTTTGAAGCATTGGCAGTTGAATTAGAGAATATGAAGACTTCGTCTTTGAAAGGAAATTTACCCTGGAAACGTGTATATATTTCATTAAATGACAGAATTTTTCCGGCGGCATCTATGGAGGCTGCATGGCGTTTAATTACTCCGACTCCTGAAATTATCCGTTTGGAAGCCGAACATTATGTGAATCTGCAACGCGTAATAGATGATATTACTCCTGACCTGAAAGGGATTGCCAAACATTTTGGGGAAGCACTTACATCATACGAAGCTGAGGCAGTTGCTCAGCATCAGGTGGTGGAAAAACTGATGAATATTCTATCTGAAACCGACTGCAGCAATATTCATTCTATGCTTGAGATAGGCACCGGGAGCGGACTGTTTTCGCGCAAATTATTATCCTCTCTCCCATTGACCTCTGCTACTTTTATTGACCTATATCCTATTCCTCCGTTTAATAAAATAGCGGTAGAAAAATATGTAGTTGAAGATGCAGAAAAATGGATGGAAGGCTCGGAACCCGATTCCTTCGACATAATTGCTTCGGCAAGCACGATTCAGTGGTTTGCAGATCCGGACAGATTTTTCAAAAATTCCAGTCACGCCTTGCGACACGGAGGGATATTGTTATGCTCCACCTATTTGCCGGGAAATTTAAAGAATCTTACAGAGGGAAAAAGTACACTATTATATCGTTCAAAAGAGGAACTGGAGAGGAGCCTAAGGAAATATTTTAAAGATATCTCCACTTTTGAATCACCCATTACACTTGATTTCCCTTCACGAAGGGACATGCTGATGCATTTAAAGAAAACCGGGGTAGCGGGTGGCAAACATTCACTATTGCCGTTTGATGAACGTCAAAAGCCTGATCGCACCGACACTCGCCTCACATTCCTCCCATTCTACATCCTCGCCCGCAAATGAACCCAAAGAATAAAAAGTTCATTAAAAACCTTCCTAATCCAATAATCACACATTTTGGGGATTAGACCTTAAAAACCAAATTTTTATACAAAAAATTTTTTTATTTATTAGCAACCTTTCCGGGACAGGATATAAATTTTTATATGTGATTTATTAAGAGGTTTACACTTCGTGGGTTGGAGGCCAGGAAAGAAGGAATTCATAAACCGGGCGCACTGCTATTGAATAGCCCTCTTTCGTTATATCTTCATAAACGTGATCCGTCAATAACAAAAGATTTTTACAACCTGTCTTTTTTGCCGCTAATATTAATCCTGAGATTTCTCTTTTTCGGGTTTTATCCGAATATATGTCGTAAGAAACCTGCACCGCAAGCATTGCTTTACGATTTTCGCATACCACAAAATCACATTCCCCGGATCGGTCTTCAAAATAATATATATCTTTCCCATCCTTTTTATATCTGCGCAACAATTCCAAATATACAATCGTTTCAAGCCTCCAGCCGAGGTTGTCTCCGGAAAATGCATCAGAACGATTATTCATCAGGGCAACATCAATTGGATAAACTTTCTCCCCTATAATTCGTTTTCGGCTTTTGGCGGAATATTTATGTAAACCCACCAATAAAAAAGCCTGCTTAAGATAACTTATATAATTTTTTACTGTATGGGTTGACTTAAATCCGAATTCTTCTCTTAACTTGTTAGCCTTGATAAAGGTTGGAGCCATATTTAATAGATGATGGGTCATTTCCTCAAATGCAGCAGTATGAAGAATGTGAAAACGTTGCTCTATATCTCTCTTGAGAATATTATTTACCAAGTCTTCTATATAATCTCTATGATTTTTAATAAACAATAATTCCGGGAATCCTCCCTGCTTTAAATATTCATCAAAAATTTCTCTTTGCCTGGCAATATTAAGAGTTGTTCTTAATTCTGTATTTATACCCTTTGCTTCGCAAAACTCTGCAAAAGAAAATGGATAAAGAATTATGGAATGATTTCTTCCGGTTAAATGCGTAGCAAGCTCTCCACTTAATAATTTTGCATTAGACCCCGTGATAACAATGTGAATTTGTCTTCGCAGAAGTCTGTTTACAAACAGATACCATTCGGGAATATTCTGAATTTCGTCAATGAAGAGATAAGTAAAATCTCCGTTTATTTTATAAAGCACTTCCAAAACATCATTCAAATCATCCGAGGTGAGACTCTTAAAACGTTCGTCATCGAAATTAACATAGGCAAACTTCACCTCTTTTCTCGTAAGTGCATTAAAGCACATAGTGGATTTTCCACAACGTCTTATGCCAATTACAACTTGCGCCTGAGGGCTATTCAAATCAATCAAGTCTTCTTCCTTACGTTGACAAAAATGTATTTTTTTCTTCTTTTCCAGTTCCTCCACTTGGTCAAGAAGGATAACTTCAAGTAATCTTTTATCCATTATGCTTTAGTTTGAGTGTAAAGATAACAAAAAAATCATTAAACTGCACTATTTTACATATTTTAGGCTCGCAAAAAGCACTATTTTACATATTTTTGACTCACAAACTGCACTATTTTACATATTTTAGGCTCGCAAAATGCACTATTTTACATTTTTAGAACTCACAAACTGCACTATTTTACATATTTTAGGCTCGCAAAATGCACTATTTTACATATTTTTGACTCGCAAACTGCACTATTTTACATATTTTAGGCTCACAAACTGCACTATTTTACATATTTTGGACTTCTAAACTGCACTATTTTACATATCCGTCAACCGAAAATTCGGAGGATAATAAAAAAGTCGCTGCGATGACAGCGACTTTTTCATTTATATTGACAGATTCATTTACTGTTTCGTCTGGCGCAATGCAATCTCTTCAGGCGTCAATTCCGGATCTACACCCCAATTTTGAGTAGAGAGGCGTTTGTAGTTGTTGTAACGCCATTGAGCATTAGCTTTAGCTGCATCAAAGAGTTCCTGAGCCTCATCGGGATACATTTTCACAACTGATGCAAAACGAACCTCACCCTTCAGGAAGTCATCAAATTTACTCCAATCCGGTTCTTTACTGTCGAGTGAGAACGGATTGTTACCTTTGGCTTCCTCATCGGGATTATATCTCCACAATTGCCAATAGCCACATTCTACAGCCTTCTTCTCTTCTTCCTGGCTGCGTCCCATGCCCGCCTTGATTCCATGATTGATACACGGAGCGTATGCTATTATCAATGAGGGACCATCGTATGCTTCAGCTTCGCGGATAGCTTTCAATGTTTGAGCATTATCGGCACCCATAGCAACCTGAGCTACATATACATATCCGTAAGTAGTAGCAATCAGACCAAGGTCTTTCTTACGAATACGTTTGCCGGCAGCGGCAAATTTTGCAATTGCACCTAACGGAGTTGGTTTGGATGATTGACCGGCGGAGGTGGAATAAACCTCTGTTTCAAGCAAAGCGATGTTGACATTCTTGCCGGATGCGATTACATGGTCAAGTCCGCCGAAACCGATGTCGTAACTTGCACCGTCGCCACCGATAATCCACTGACTGCGTTTGGTCATGTAATGTTTCAGATTGGAAGCCTCAGTGCAAAGTTCACAATTAGCCTTATTAGCTTCTGCAAGAGCAGCCCATTTTTCGCCAGCTTCGCGGGATTTGTCGGCATCATTTCTTACCTCGAGCCATTCCTTAGCCGCAGCCTTGACCTCAGGAGTGCAGCAAGAGCAAGTCTGAGATTTTTCAGCAATGTCAATGAGGCGAGCACGCATCTTTTCGTATGCAATTCTCATACCGAGACCGAACTCGCAGAAATCTTCAAAGAGTGAATTTGCCCATGCCGGACCATGACCCTCCTGATTTGTGCAATAAGGAGTAGACGGCACTGAACCGGAATAGATTGATGAGCAACCGGTAGCATTTGCCACAACCTCATTTGCACCGTAGAGTTGAGTGATAAGTTTCAGATATGGAGTTTCGCCGCAACCTGAGCATGCACCAGAGAACTCAAACAAGGGTTGAGCAAACTGGCTGTTTTTAGCGTTAAGTTTAACATCAACGAGGTTGGCTTTATTTTTCACCTCTTTCACGCAATATTCCCAGTTCTTATCTTGATCAAGTTGGGTGTCTAGAGGTTGCATTGACAATGCCTTGTTACCTTTCTTGCCGGGACAAACGTCTACGCAGTTGCCGCAACCAAGACAATCGAGTACGTCAACCTGCTGAACAAAACGCAAGCCTTCGAATCCTTTGCCGATTGCAGGAATTGTGTGGTCTTCTCCGAAAGGAGTCGAGTTCCTCTGTAAGATGTTTTTGGAAGTTCTTGTACATAGTTATTTAGTTGTCAGTTATCAGTTGTTAGTTATCAGTGTCAGTCGGCGGTGTGCTCACTTTGTTCGCACCACAA
>WFLX010145113.1_pt1 | contig 14405 bp, 7 predicted proteins | sample 4967041 | NCBI WGS metagenome assembly WFLX01 (sample SAMN12857096, study PRJNA449069) | gut metagenome | isolation source: stool from male and female vole | host: Microtus ochrogaster | place: USA:Florida | collected 2017
GGGCAACTATACAATATCATGAAGCTGCATGCAGCTTCATTGTGCAAATTCCGCAAACTCAAACATTTTATTTACGCATTGTTTACGCAAACAAAGAGAAAACGACTTGTGATTGTTCACAAGTCCTTTATATATATAGCGGGAGTGGGACACGATCCCACGACCTCCGGATTATGAATCCGACGCTCTAAGCAGCTGATCGATCCCGCCATCCTATTCGACTGCGGGTGCAATGGTACAGCCTTTTTGCGAAACTGCCAAACTTTTGTACAACTTTTTTCAAAATCCACCANTCGCCTGCATCAATATGCCTGCNAAGACAAGAGCAGAGAGATATTTGTGAAAGCGCTGGTCGAATATGCGAAGCACATTCTTGATGCGTTCCTTGATGGTGTTTGCACTCACACCATCGACTTTGGCTATCTCGCGATAGGTCATTCCTCCGTATCGGCTCTTTACAAAGCTACTGCGAAGGGGTGCCGGAAGATTATCGATAAAGTCCTCCACCATCTTGTTGAACTCATTGTCCATGAGCACCCGCTGGGGCGTGGCACTGTCAGTGTCGCCAAACAAGGTCCTGACCTCTGCCTCTGACAGGGCGCTGATGTGTTGCTCAATGCGCTTCACCTTGGTACCCAGCGCATTGTAACACGCATTGCGCGTAGAAGTCATAAGATAGGAACGGAGATTGGTGTGGATGTTTATCTCGTCGCGCTTCTCATAGAGGTGGCTGATGACGTCCGACGAGGTGGCCTGCGCAAGATATTCGTCATGCAGTATAGCGTTGGCCAATGCGCACATAGGCTCATAGTACAGGCTGAAAAGAGTGCGATAGGCTGACTCTTCGCCGCACTGCAATCCCGGGATAAGCGTTTCGTGGTCTGCCTGAGGCATGTTTTTCATTTATTAGACAAGGCTGACGGACTAAAACTTCGAGGCGGCCTTACCAGATACGGCATCCACGAAACGTGGCCATCCGCCCGGGCCGATATCCATACGTTGCAGGATGGCTTTCCGTCCCTCCTTGAAGCGATTGAGATAGTAGGCATGNCAGAGNTAGAACATATCGCCCTGCGGATTGCGCACCATGGTGCCGTGGCCACAGCTCTGAATNTCCGCGCCATTGCCTTGCAAGATAGGATTGTTTTCATACTTTTCCCAGGGGCCTTCTATGCTCAGGCTTCGTGCCACACTGACGGCATAGTCGCTTTGAGGCGTGCAACAGTCGCGGATGGAATAGAGGATATACCACCAGGAACCATGACGGAAAATGCACTGTCCCTCCATGCCTTGTCGCTCATCATCGCGTAGTAAAGTGAAGGGAGCGCCCTGCAAATGCAGACCGTCTTCGCTCAGTCGCTGGCATAGTAGCTCGATAGGGCGTCCGCTGGGGTCGAGCCCGTAAGCTTTCCAAGAGATGTAGAGTTGATTGCCGTCACGGAAGACATAGGCATCGATGGCTTCGTTGGTAGTGCGGATGAGCGGACCACAGTCTTTGAAGGTTCCTTCCGGACCGTCTGCTATTGCCACACCTATGCAACTTGTACCATCGCTCTTCTGGCGGGCAGTGTAGTAACACAGCGTACGCCCTCCGATGTCATATAGTTCGGGAGCCCAAAAGTTGCCACTGGTCCACTCGGGCCACTGGTCGAAGACGTAGCCCATAGGCTCCCATGTGCGGAGGTCCTTGGAACGGAAACGCGGATAGGCCTGCGGATTATTGCCTGACGTGGCTGCTGCATAGTAGGTGTCGGCCACACGAATCACGGAAGGGTCTGGCACATCGGCATTGATGACAGGATTCTTTGTCTTGCCCTGTTGCTTGGGATAACGCACCTTGGGTCCTTGTTTTGTCCATTCCAGAGGGACGCTGGAAAGAAGCCAGTGGCGGCCGAACGAGTTGTTGCCTTGAAAAAAGAGATGGGTCTGTCCTTTACGGTCTCGGAATACGCAAGGATGGCCGCTCTCACACTCGTTCCATTCACCGGGATAACCATTTTTAAGGAAAGGATTGGTGGAGCAGCGTTTCCATGTCAGGCCGTCATCGCTCACAGCCAGCCCGATCTGCTGCGGACTGTTGTTATAATCTGCCGCATAGAACATATAGAGTCTCTTCTTATACTCTATAACCGAAGCGCCCTCTGTGCACTTGCCTTCCCATGGAAGTTCGGGCTGCAAGATGGGAGCATCCACAGCAAGAGTCCAGTCGCCCCGGCTGAAGTCAGTGGTGAGCGGAGCGGTGGCTACACCGAGCATCTGCCGCTCAAACTGAGGGTCGCGCGTAGCGAAATAAAGAAAATACTTGTCACGGAAGCGTATGACATCGGCATCGATGGCTCGACCGCAATTCCAGTCGCCCGTAGGACGGAAGATGGGATTGGAAGGATCACGATAGAATTTCACGCCGTCGATGCTCCAAGCGTGGCAGATGGCATCTTTCGGTCCGTTACCGTATGTTTGATAGAACAAGTGGATGGTGTCACCACGCTCTATGACGCCTGGGGCACAAAGGCCCTTGGCTTCGTAGTCGGCCACTGGTGTCAGTTCACCGATACGCTTCCAACGCCGCAAGTCACGGCTTTCGGCAATGCCAATATTCCAGCCCTCCCAGTCGGAAGCCGTATGGGGTGGAATACTATAGTACAGCAGGTATCTGCCGCCGTGGTGGACTATGGCAGGGTCTTTGGCAAAGAGTGTGCCGGTGCGGGAATCATCACCATAGATAAACTCGTATGCAAACATCTGGCTGTCCGAAAAGGCCAGAAACAATAGTATGAGGCTTCTAAGAAATTTCAAGTGTTTCAACATGTAAGTAATAGTTCAAGCTTCGCAAAGCGCAATCTTGCAAATTTGCACACAAATATACGCTTTTTTGACGAAACAAGCACGCCTTCCCGCGCACATTAACATATATTAATGTCTTTTTTCGCACTTTAATTGCAAAAACAATATCTTTGCAAACATTATTGGAAATTTGCCCCGGCGGTTTGTCTTCATAATGCTTCTTGGCGTCTTGTACGGCATTGATAGCACAGACAGACAGCCTCAATCGCAACATGCACCTGTTCACTCCGGATACTACGCCATATGGCGAAGCCTTTTAGTAAGACTCGCTCTGCTGAGGGAAGTCGCAGTTTTTTACATCCGTGATGTACTGCCCGACGGCATCCGTTATCACAGAAGAAAGGTCGGCATAGCGGCGCAGGAACTTGGGCGAGAAGCCATTCGTCATGCCCAGCATGTCTTGCGCCACAAGAACCTGCCCATCGGCACATCCCGCACCAATGCCGATGACAGGTATTTTCACGCTCTCACACACCTTTCTTGTCAAAGCAGCAGGGATTTTTTCCAGCACAACGGCAAAGCAGCCAAGCGACTCCAGAAGGCAGGCATCACTAAGTAGTTTCTCTGCCTCTGCTTCTTCTTTAGCACGAACAGCATATGTGCCGAATTTGTTGATGCTTTGCGGGGTAAGTCCCAGATGTCCCATAACAGGTATGCCGGCATCCAGTATGGCACGAACGGTGTCCTGTATCTCTACTCCGCCTTCGATTTTGAGAGCATCGCAGCCGCTTTCCTGCATGATGCGGATGGCGTTTTTCACACCCTCCGTAGCATTAACCTGATAGGTGCCGAAAGGCATATCGCACACCACCAAAGCACGCTTCACGCCACGCACCACGCTGCGCGCATGATATATCATTTGGTCAAGGGTTATGGGCAATGTGGTCAGGTTGCCGGCCATCACATTGCTGGCACTGTCGCCAATAAGAACAACATCGATGCCTGCGGCATCCACAAGCTGTGCCATCGTATAATCATAGGAGGTAAGCATAGTTATCTGTTCCCCCTTTTTCTTCATTTCTATCAGACGAAGAGTTGTCACCTTTCGCGTATCGCTCACTAAATATCCAGCCATTTGAACTTTACAATTTATGAATTAAACATTACGCCATTACATTTCTTTCATTCAATGATGCAAAGTTACGACATTTTTTCTTTATCTTTGCATAGAAACAAGCGGAAAATTAAGATACATGGATAATCTGCTCACAATATACAAAGCATCGGCTGGTTCCGGCAAGACATTCACGCTTACCGTTGAGTACATCCTACAACTGCTCAGTAAGAACGCCGAGCGAGAGTTCGAGCACATTCTCGCCGTAACCTTCACAAACAAGGCGACGGCCGAAATGAAAGCCCGAATTGTCGAGACGCTGTACGGCCTGAGCCATCGGCTTGAAGAAACGGACGACTATCTGGAGGAGATACTCTTACGCAGAAAAAAGGCCGGAAAGCCGCTGACAGAACAGCAGGTTAGAGAGCAAGCCACCCGTGCGCTGACCGCCATTCTGCACGATTACAGCCATTTCCGCGTAGAGACCATCGATGCCTTCTTCCAGAGCATACTGCGATGTATGGCGCGAGAACTCGGGCTGGCCGCCAGTTTGCAGGTGGAGCTCTCGCACAAAGAGGTCGTTGACAATGCTGTGGATATGCTCATCGAAACAATGGGCGACAATCCGGAAGTGACACGTTGGGTGAAGGACTATGTCAACGATCAACTGGACAACGGCGAACGCTGGGACATAGCCGGTTTGCTGAAGGACTTTGCCGGCAACATCTTCGGCGAAGAGTATCAGCAGCGAAGCGAAGCGGAACTGGAACGGTTGAGCGGTGACGAGATGGACCACTTTATCAAGCATCTGAAACGCATCAAACGGGAGAAAAGAGAGCAGATGCAGGCGGAAGCGGACAAAGTCATTGCTATGATAGAGAACGGCCCCGTAACCTTCGACCTAATTTCCAACGGAAACAATTTACGCAAATTTCTCACCGCACTGGGCGAACTCAGTGCAAAAGGGCCCTCGCAAACCATCAAAGATCAGGCAGAAGGCAAAAGAGAACTACTCACTGCCAAATACCGAAAGGACCACGCTCTGGGCGACGCTGCCAACCTTCTGCGTGGGAAATTGCAAGACTTGCTGGCGCTCTACGATTCCTGCACCGACTATTTCTCCGCAAAACTGGCACTGACCCACCTCAATTCGCTACGGCTTCTGAGAAGCATTGACCAGTGCGCGCGGGAGATATGTAGCGACAACGGCCGCTTCACGCTCAGTTCCACACCGGCTTTACTCAAGAAGATGGTGGAGAGCAGCGATGCGCCCTTCATCTTCGAGAAAATAGGCACACGCCTCAACTATGTGATGATTGACGAGTTTCAGGACACCAGCCACATGCAATGGGAGAACTTCAAGAAGCTGCTCTTCGAGAAAATCTCTTCGGGTGGCAAGGGGCTACTGGTGGGCGATATCAAGCAGAGCATCTACCGATGGCGCAGTGGAGACTGGAAAATACTGCACTATCTGCAAGAAGAGACTGAACTGAAACGTTTCCACATTCAGCCGGAGACTCTTGGCTACAATTTCCGCAGCAAGCAGCATATCATCGACTTCAACAATGCTTTTTTCCCTTCCGCCGCAGACTGCCTCGATGCCATAGACTCCGATAGCACTATACGGCTGAAGGACATCTACAGCAGCGTGGCACAGCGCCAAAAGCATGAACCCGATGGCTGCGGTGCTGTCGGTGTAACCATTTTCAAGTCCAGAGCAAAGGATGACGACTACTACGACCGCACCGTGCNNAGCATGATGGAAACGGTGACACGCTTGCATGCCNGCGGCATCCCTTACGCAAAAATGGCAATNCTGGTGCGCACGAACAAGGAAATAAACATTCTTGTCAATGGNTTCCACCGCTTGAACCCTGACATCGCCCTGATTAGCGGAGAGGCTTTCCTGCTCGAAGCATCGAGGGCCGTGCAGATGCTGATAGCCGCCATGCGGCTCCTTATTGACAAAGACGGCAAGGATGGTATCTCGGAAAAGTTCCTAATGTTGCACTACCAGCGCGACGTGCTGGGAAAGANCGAAGAAGAATTGTCGCTGCAACAAATAGTTTTGCAAAATGCAAAAGAGATGCTGCCGCAAGACTTCACCGACGAACGCGAAACACTCCGAAGACTACCGCTATACATCCTGTGCGAACGGCTATACCGAATCTTCCGGCTCGACAACATACACGGCGAGGAGGTGTTTGTGCTTACCTTTCTTGATGAGGTGCAAAACCATCTGCGCTCCAACCCTCCCGACATCAAGACGTTCCTCACAGCATGGGATGAGACTCTGCATCGACGCCCCATACCGAGTTCGGAGATGGATGGCATCTGCATTCTCACCATACACAAGTCCAAGGGACTGGAGTTTCANTCTGTGCTGCTCCCCTTCTGTGANTGGAGCATTGAGAGCGACATGCCGAACGACATTCTCTGGTGCAAGACAGAGGTGCAGCCCTTTGAGGCGATGGGAGCACTCCCCATCCCCATACGGAACAGCGCGGAGGTGAAAAGGTCGTTCTTTAAGGATGCCTACAGAATGGAGCATCTGGAGCGTCGTGTGGACGCCTTAAACCTTCTCTACGTAGCATTCACACGTGCCAGTTCCAACCTCTTCATCTGGGGAAAGTCAACTTGCGAAACGGGCGATCTGACTAACAGGAGTACGGCCGGCGACCTGATATTTCAGGCTTTGTCAGGAATGGGAGACAACAGCCAACCTGACTATTTCTGCTACCAGACTGGCGAGGTGCATTCTCCCTCACAGAAGAACAAGAAGGATTCCAAGAACAGACTTGCACTCAACCACACCAAAACAAATGCCATCGACGTGAGGTTTTTCACAAAAGACCCCTCGTTGGCTTTCCGGCAAAGCAATCAGGCACAGAACTTCCTTCAGGCGCTGGAAGAAGAAGAGAACTCCGACAGTGCCGAAACGCTCCACATGCAGCTCTCGCAACGCGAAGTCGGTACGCGTATGCACAGCGTGCTGAGTCGCATTGCCAGCCCCGACCAACTGGAAGAGGTGCTACGCACAGCAAGAGAAGATGGCACCATCGGTGAAGGCTCCGACTGGGATGCCATTCTGGAACGCGTCCGAGAAGGATTCCGAGACCCGCTGATTGCCTCATGGTTCCAGGCCGACAACGACATCTACTGCGAATGCGGCATTGCCAGCCGCGACACTACGGGAAAGCCCTGCGTGCTGCGCCCGGACCGTGTGATAATGAAGAACAACCGCATCACCGTCATCGACTACAAATTCGGCCGGCCAAGCCGTTACTATCACTCTCAAGTGATTGCTTACATGGATTTGATACAACGCATGTACCCCCAAAGCGAAGTGTGCGGCTACTTATGGTACGTCATGGGCAAAGGCCCCGACCCCGTAAAGCGCAACTGACGCCATTCAGAAAAGATTGAAGCACAACACACATCACAATGCAAACCAATAAAGAACATTCTCCACACAAGAGCATATCCTTCCTGAGCCTCATAGCCGCCGACATGCTGCAACAGTATGGCGGCGACATGCGCGACGTCACAGTGGTTTTCCCNGGCAAGCGTGCCGGCATGTTTCTCGACCGNGAATTTCCNTTGCTGACCGACACGCCCGTCTGGACACCAGGGTACTGCACCATGAACGACCTGTTCCTTAACCTCACGCACCTTCAGGTGGCAGNCCCCGTGGNGTGCATCTGCACGNTACACGCCGTCATGCAGGATCTGCTGGGAGCGGAATATACCGAGACGCTCGACCNGTTCTGGAGCTGGGGCGAGGTGCTCATGGCAGACTTCGATGACATCGANAAGCACATGGGTGACGCCCGAGCCATATTCACCAACATTGCAGACAGCGAACGGCTCTGGAGTCTTGACTATCTTGATGAAGGACAGCGCCAGACACTCAAACACTTCTTCGGCAAATTCTCGCTCGAAAGCAGCACAGAGATGCAACGCCGTTTTCTGAACATCTGGAGCCACATGCACGAAATCTACACCACGCTCCACACTCGCCTGTTGGCAGAAAACAAACTCTGGGAGGGCGCGCTATTCCGCCACGTTGCCGAACGGATGTCAGCCGAAAGTAACCTCGTACAGAAACTCTTGGAAGGCAAACGCGCCGTTGTCTTTGCTGGCTTCAACGTCTTGAACGATGTGGAGCAAAGCATGATGCAAGCCATTGACCGCGAAGGGAAAGCACGCTTCTACTGGGACTACGACATTTACTACACCTCCCTGCACAAGGACCACGAAGCAGGCTTTTTCATGAAGCAAAACCTTCGCAAATTCAAATCCGCCATCACCGATGAGGCTGTTTTCGACAATTTCCGCCACCTTCGAGATGTGACCTTCATAGCCTGCACTGCCGACAACGCCGCCGCACGCATTGCTGGCTCCTGGCTACAGGAACACCGGCAAAACGATGAGGCAAAGACTGCGGTCATCCTCTGCAACGAAGCCTTAATGCAGCCCGTACTACATGCCATTCCCACATCGGATTGTCCGGTCAACGTGACAATGGGCTTCCCCGTTTCCGACACGCCGGTCCACGGCATCCTCATGGCATTGATGCGCCTCCAGCTGGAGGGCTATGACCTTGTGCGCAAACGCTTCCGCTTCCCCTTCGAACAGACACTCCGGCAGCAGCCGCTCTTCGAGTTGCTCGTCCCGGAGGCATGCTTCACCTACTGCGGTAACAGCACGCCCGACCTATTGCGCTATCTCATCGGACATATCAGGACGATTGCTGCCTGCTACGCCAAAATGGAGCAACCCGACATCTTTGAGCAACTCTACAGCGAAGCTGCGTTCCGCATCGACCGTATGCTCTGTCATCTCCTTGGCATGACAACACGCACCGAACGGCCACTGATGGTGCTGCCCACCACCCTGCGCCGCCTGCTACGGCCCATGATGGCAAGTGCAAAGATTCCATTCCACAGCGAGCCGGACAAAGGATTGCAAGTGATGGGCATGCTTGAGACGCGATGTCTGGACTTCAGCCACATGCTAATGCTATCGGTAGAAGAAAATATCCTGCCCCGCAACGCCGGATACAACTCCTTCATCCCCGCCAACTTGCGTGAAGCTTTCGGCCTGACAACACCGCGCCACCGCATCGCCGTCTCTGCCTACTACTTTTACCGACTCGTGCAACGCGCCAATCATCTTACATGTATCTACAACGAAAGCACGGGCGAAACGGGGCAACACGAAATGTCGCGATTCCTGCGCCAAATGCTCGCTGAGACCGACATTCCCATACAGACACGATGGCTCCGAAGCAAACCCGCCATAAAACCTGCAGAAGTGCTGAAGATATGCAAGTCGCCCGAAGTGATGCTCAGGCTCAGGCAACGCTATGACCAGAACTTGGATAGCGGCGACTGCATCATGCTCAGTCCCTCCGCCATCAACATTTACATGGAATGCCCCATGCGTTTCTATTTGGACAACGTGCTACGCATCCGACGCGAAGAGGAGCAGGAAGACGGCATCTCGTCAGCCATAATTGGCAACATTTTCCACGACACGGCCGAATTTTTCTACTCTTGGCTGCAAAAGGAGACAGGCACTAACGTCATTGCCGCCGACATGATCTGCGAAAAGAACGGTGCTGTCCGTACCNTCNTCGACCGCAAACTGCAACTCATGCTCCACACTGCATTCGACGTCTGCTGGTTCCATCCCACAACCGACTTCGACCGATCAAAGGAGTTCCGCAAGCGTTTCCCGAAGGCTGGCCGGACGGCACGCGACAACGAATACAAGGGCACGGCACTCATCACCTTCGATGTACTGTTACGCTACCTGCGCAATCTGCTCAAATACGACGCCCGACATGCACCCTTCCGCATCATCGGAGCCGAGAATGAACGCACCATAGAACTGACCGTACCTGTAGCCGGAAGCACCGACTACATCCGCATCAAGACAGGCGGACGAATAGACCGCATCGACGAGATGGACGGTCACATCCGCATCGTTGACTACAAGACCGGCATAAAGAAATTGCCTACAAACATCACTATGAAGGAGGTCACCGCGCAGGACTGTGCAAACCATGAACGCTACTATCTGCAAACCTTCCTCTATGCCTTGGCCGAGCTACAGCATCCGGAAGCCGTGCTGCCGGTCAAGCCAATACTCTTCTTCCCCGCAAAAGCTGCCGACAAGAATTACGACCCGTCAGTCCTGCTTGACAAGGTTGCCGTGAGCGACTTCGGCCGTCANTGTGCCGAAGAGTTCAAGGAGGGGCTCATGGACATTGTGTCAGACATCTTCAATCCTCAAAAGCCCTTCGAATGCACCAACAANAAAGACCACTGCAAGTTCTGCAAACTGNAAGACATCTGNGGCAACAGGTGACTCAGGAAACNGAGTTCGGAATGACATTTGTGCAAAGTCTGCTGTGGCTGTCTNACCGCACCATNTCGGACCTTCTATAAGAACAGCNCCTTTTCCAAGAAGCTTGCGTTCAAGGAATCTGTCCCCTATTCGCTGTTTATACTTTGCCATATCATCCGATTTTAGGTATAAAGGTACGGTTTTTTCTTTTTATCAACCAAATGTCCCATAGGATTTTCGGTTGTTTGTGACAGGTTCGTTCGGTCATTTGTGGCAATCTGGCTCGGTGAATTATAGGACAGCAATATACGGATTTCATCTGTCTCCCCTTGAAACCGGCACCACACAGCACGCTGCATCGCGACATACGCCATGCCAGATCGTACTACGCAGCAGGCTATGGAATGCTACACGGCAGGCTACATGATGCCACATTCCATGGACAAAAGACAAAATCGGAGAATCTACACCACTGTTAGCACTGCTAACGTGAACCATTCGCCGAGAATGTAAAAACAATGATGGCCGTATTCAAGCGCCTCTGCCAGCGCTTGAATACGGCCATCATCACTTAGGGATTTTCCCTGATTTACAGCATATGACTGCGACTCCCCTACTCCACTGTCCCATAATACTTCGCATACCATTGGGCAAAAGCACGAAGCCCGGTGCGAAGAGGCGTGGATGGTTTGAACCCGAAGTCACGCTCCAAGGGTGCGCAGTCGGCGTATGTAATAGGGACATCACCCGGTTGCATGGGAACCANCTCCTTGTGGGCCTCAAAGTCGTAATCCGCAGGAAGGACTTTGGCTGCAATGAGTTCCTCCTGAAGAATGGTAACGAAGTCCAAAAGGTTCTCGGGGTGATTATTGCCGATGTTATATACTTTGTAAGGTGGTACGGGCAGCCCGTCTTCTCCAATCGACTTCTCGGGAGCATGCTGCATGATGCGCACAACGCCCTCCACGATGTCATCGACATAAGTGAAGTCGCGTTTGCAGTTGCCATANTTGAAAATCTNTATGGTCTTGCCCGCACGGAGTTTGTCGGTAAAACCGAAGTACGCCATGTCCGGACGGCCGGCAGGACCATANACAGTAAAGAAGCGAAGTCCCGTGGACGGAATGTTGTAGAGTTTGCTGTAAGCATGTGCCATCAGCTCGTTGCTCTTCTTGGTGGCAGCATAGAGACTGACAGGATTATCTACCTTGTCGCTGGTGGAATAAGGCACCTTCTTGTTGGAGCCATAGACAGAAGAGGAGGAAGCATACACCAAATGTTCCACCTCATGATGGCGACAAGCCTCCAGNATGTTGTAGAAGCCTATCAGGTTGGACTCGATATAAGACTGCGGATTCGTGATGGAATAGCGCACGCCGGCCTGAGCCGCAAGGTTCACAACCACATCAAACTGCTCCTCATCAAAAAGCTGACTGATGGCAGCCTCATCGGCAAGGTTGGCCTTCACAAATCTCCAATTGCCCCCCAAAGCCTCTATCTCTGCCAGCCGCTCGCGTTTGATGTTTACATCATAATAATCCGACATAGAGTCCAAGCCCACCACACGGACATTGTTCACATCGTGAAGGAGTCTCTTGGCAAGATTGCTTCCTATGAAACCGGCAGCCCCCGTCACGAGTACCGTTTTCCCTTCCAAATTCACATTATATGTTACCACTGTCTAATCTCGTCTAAAAATGTCTCTCGTATAAACTTTCCCTGCCACATCAGTCAGACAGTCATCGAAGCGATTGGCAATGATGGCCTTTGAACGNGCCTTGAACGCTTGCAAATCGTTCACCACCATTGAACCGAAAAACGAAGTGCCATCCTCCAGCGTTGGCTCGTAGATGATGACGTCGGCCCCCTTCGCCTTGATGCGCTTCATGATGCCCTGAATGGCCGACTGGCGGAAATTGTCCGAATTGGATTTCATCGTCAGCCGATAAACTCCTATCACACACTGCTGCTCCTTGGCAGCGTCCCAGACGGCATTCTCGTTGTAATAGNCCGCCTTGCGAAGGACGGCATCGGCTATGTAGTCCTTGCGGGTGCGATTGGACTGCACAATGGCAGTCATCATGTCCTGCGGCACATCGGCATAGTTGGCCAGCAACTGCTTAGTGTCTTTTGGAAGGCAGTAACCGCCATAGCCAAACGAGGGGTTGTTGTAGTGCGTACCGATACGCGGATCCAGTCCCACGCCCGAAATAATGGCGCGGGTGTCAAGGCCCTTCATTTCTGCATATGTGTCAAGTTCATTGAAATAGCTGACACGAAGCGCCAGATAAGTATTGGCGAACAGTTTCACCGCCTCGGCCTCCTTAAGCCCCATAAACAGACACGGAATGCCCTTGTCCTTTGTCTGGTCATCAATNTCANCNGCTGAATTTCGACCTTCATCCTTTGACTTCTGGTTCCCGATAGCACCCTCAAGGAGAAGTTGTGCAAAGATTCTGGCGTATCGCTCAGCCTCCGGATTGCCTATCGCACTGATNGAGGCGTTCTCTTCTTCCCATTTTTTATCCAAATCGGCAGGAAGCAGTTTAGGATAGCCGACTATGATGCGCGAAGGCCACAAATTGTCCTCCAACGCCTTGCTCTCGCGGAGAAACTCCGGAGAGAACAGCAGGTTGAAGTGTTTACCCGCCAATTCGGGATCTGTCAGGAACTTCTGCGTATACTTCACATACAGCTGGCGGCAGTATCCGACGGGGATAGTTGACTTGATAACCATCACGGCATCAGGATTAACGCTCAGCACGAGGTCTATCACATCCTCTATATGATGGGTGTCGAAGAAATTCTTCACCGGATCATAATTCGTAGGAGCAGCTATCACCACGAAATCCGCGTCTCGGTATGCCTCCGCACCATCTACAGTGGCACGAAGGCCAGTCTGCTTATCTGGGTCGTTAGCAACCACATTTGGCAAATACCTTTCTATGTATTCATCCTGAATGGGCGATATGCNATTGTTTNTCTTCTCCACCTTCTCCGGCACCACATCAACGGCAATCACCTTGTNNTGCAGCGCCAGCAGAGTANCAAGGCTCNGCCCNNCANAGCCCGTNCCGGCAACAGCAANTTGCATTTCTTCGAATTTCCTCATCGCTANAGTTTCTAACACGCCACAAAGTTACGACTTATTCTTAACATACACATGGCCTTCTACATACAAATTTATCGCTCTCTATTATCACATCTCCACACTCCACTCATCAATAAAAACCTTTTCCATACAAAGTGATATACCACCCATACGGGAGTCCAGAACACTTCTTGCGGATAGTGCACCAACAAATGTATGTTGTGTAGCAACATCTTGCAAACTGAACCTATTTTTCCTTTCGCCCTAATCTTCAATCGTTTGTCATGATGGCCGAAGTTGCCTCCTTCCATTATTTGGCTAAGNATGTACCGTCCTTCCTTGNCNTCAGGTTCGCATAGCAGATATTCTTCTTCCAGACCAAATACCTCTTGCATGAGCCACATTACTCCTTTTGCAAACCGCATCATGCCGAATTCTCGGAAAATCGCTCCCATGTCTTCCCGAGAGAGGGANGNTGCTTTTGCNTTAGAGTCTGGATGGGAAGANACACTTCTCAGCACGAAATAATAATCCATCATCTGCCTCAGCCCCACACCTTCACTCANAAAATGTCGATAAGCATGCAGCAGAACATAGAAAAGGTTGAACTCAATGGAAGGCTTCGTAAAACGGGAATAGGGGTTAATGGCAGCTGAAGAACAAAGAGCGGAACCTTCCTCATCCATATTTATTTCTCTTTTCACTAAAGCGTCCTTATGGGAGGCAAACCACTTTTGCAACTTTCTGTCCTTACAGAGATTCATCAGCAATTCCGGCACATAATGCACCTCAACCTCTGTATCATCGAACACTCTCAGATGTAAATGCTTGTAGTCCCAATCTGGTTTTGCATCACCCAAACTCTTTGCAAAAGCAATAACTTCTTCGCGTGAAGCATCTACATAGATATCAATGTCTCCTGATTGACGGTAGGAAGCCAGCAAACTTGAACCATTCTGAAACTCAGGAATGTGTGAAGCACTGGAAACATCCGCATACAATGCAGCATTACCTTGTCCTTTTAGTATCACGCTTTTGAAGCCCGCTTTTGTTAGCAGTTCC
>WFLX010244185.1_pt1 | contig 14403 bp, 14 predicted proteins | sample 4967041 | NCBI WGS metagenome assembly WFLX01 (sample SAMN12857096, study PRJNA449069) | gut metagenome | isolation source: stool from male and female vole | host: Microtus ochrogaster | place: USA:Florida | collected 2017
AACAAAATATTGGTAGTATCAATCTGAATCAATTCCTGATGAGGATGCTTTCTGCCTCCTTGCGGCGGCACACTTGCCACAGTTCCTTCTATCAACTTCAGCAGTGCCTGCTGTACACCCTCGCCGGATACATCTCTGGTGATCGAAACGTTTTCGCTTTTTTTGGTGATCTTATCGATCTCATCAATATAGACAATCCCGAGCTGCGCACGATCTACATCATAATCCGCCGCCTGTATCAGTTTCAGCAGGATATTCTCCACATCTTCTCCCACATAACCGGCCTCTGTCAGTGTGGTTGCATCTGCAATCGCAAAAGGAACGTTGATGATCTTAGCCAGAGTCTGGGCAAGATAGGTTTTCCCGGACCCGGTAGGTCCTAACATAATGATGTTGCTTTTTTGAAGTTCCACATCATCCATATCCTTGGGAGCCGTCACCCGCTTATAATGGTTGTATACTGCTACGGAAAGAACCTTTTTGGCCTCCTCCTGCCCAATCACATAATCATCCAGGAAATTTTTGATCTCAATGGGCTTTAAGAGGTTGATGTCAAGTTCCTCTTCTTCCAGTTCATCCTCATACTCTTCTTCCACAATGTCCGCGCAGATCTCCACGCATTCGTCGCAGATATAGACCCCCGCAGGGCCTGCAATCAATTTTCTTACCTGATCCTGTGTCTTATTACAAAAAGAACACCTGATATTATCCGAATTTCTGCCTGCCATTTTTCTATCCATGCACCTTTCCAAGACCACAGCCTTGTGTTAATCGCACAAGGCCGCCTCTGAAAAATTATTCTTTTTATTTGTCATCAGGACGCTTATAGAGAATTCTGTCAATCAAACCATATTCCTTGGCTTCCTCCGCCGTCATCCAGTTATCTCTCTCTGTGTCCGCCGCAATTACATCATAATCCTTGCCGGTATTCTCAGCTAAAATCTTGTTCAGCTTTTGTTTGGTCTGTAAAATATGCTTTGCCGCAATCTCAATTTCAGTGGCCTGCCCCTGTGCGCCGCCAAGAGGCTGGTGAATCATGATCTCCGCATTCGGAAGAGCCATTCTCTTTCCCTTGGCTCCGCCGGCCAAAAGAAAAGCGCCCATGCTTGCCGCCATGCCCATGCAGTTCGTAGCAACATCACATTTGATATACTGCATGGTATCATAAATTGCCATACCCGCAGTCACGCTTCCCCCGGGGCTGTTGATATAAAACTGAATATCCTTTTCCGGATCTTCTGCTTCCAGAAACAATAACTGCGCCACAACCAGGCTGGCAGTCACCTCATTGACCTCCTCGCCCAGAAAGATGATCCTTTCCTTTAAAAGCCTGGAATAAATATCGTAAGAACGTTCCCCCCTGCTGGTCTGTTCAATGACATAAGGCACTAAACTCATTTTACAATCCTCCAATCCCGTTTTGCCCTGCAAATGAGGGCATCCACACCAATTCCTGCTCTGTCTTATTTTTCTTTTGCATGCTCCACAGCAAATTCAGCAGCTTTGCGGACCGCAATATCCTGCTTAATCTGCTCTGCGCTCTTCTCAGGAAGCATCTCTTTTACTTTCTCTACTTCCATCTGATAAGCTTCTGCCATGCTCTTTAATTCTTCCTCGTAATCTTCCTCACTTGCTTCGATCTTCTCCGCCTTAACGATTGCTTCCAGAACCAGTCTCGATTTGATCCTTCTCTCCGCCTGCGGCTTCACCTGCTCGATCATCTTATCATAGGTAGCTCCCGTAAACTGGAAGTACTGTTCCATCGATAAGCCCTGCATCTGCATTCTCTGCGCAAATTCATCCACCATCTGTCTCTGCTGCGTTGTGAGCATAGGCTCAGGTATTTCCATCTCGGAGTCATTGACAATCGCCTCAATAACTGCTGCTTCCTTCGCATCCTTTGCTTCTTTTACCTTCTTCTCTGTCAGTTTATCCTTAACGTCTGCCTTATATTCCGCAAGTGTCTCAAATTCAGAAACCTCGCTCGCAAATTCATCGTCAAGCTCCGGAAGTTCCTTCTCTTTGATTTCCTTGACGGTACATTTAAACACAGCTGCCTTACCCTGTAAATCTTCTGCCTGATAGTCTTCCGGGAAGGTTACGTTTACTTCCACCTCTTTGCCGATCTCTGCTCCCACAAGCTGCTCTTCAAAACCGGGGATAAATGCACCGGAACCAATGGTAAGAGGGTAATTTTCACCCTTACCGCCCTCAAAAGCAACATCATCCACAAATCCTTCAAAATCAATTACGGTCATATCGCCGTCCTTAACAGCCCTGTCAGTCACTTCGATATTTCTTGCGTTGTTTTCTCTCTCTTTGTTAATTTCAGCATCCACTTCTTCATCCGTTACTTCCGTATCTGCTTTATCAACCTTAACCCCTTTGTATTTACCCAGCTTTACTTCCGGTTTTAATGCAACCAGCGCAGTAAATATAAAAGGCTTGCCCTTTTCGATCTGTGTTACTTCAATTTCCGGTGAAGAAACAATATCCTCTTCACACTCATCCAGCGCCTTCTCATAAGCCTGAGGAATCAGTGCATTTGCTGCATCCTCATAAAAAATTGACGGACCATACATCTTCTCTATCATCTGGCGGGGCACCTTACCCTTGCGGAATCCGGGAATACTGATCTTATTCTTGTTTTTCTGAAAAGCACTCTCCAATGCCTTTTCCAGTTCTTCTGCAGAAGCCTCAATGGTGAGCTTTGCCATGCTGTTTTCTAATTTCTCAATCTGTACACTCATCTAAGTATATCCTCCTTAATTAATCCTGTATTCTTTTCTATCGCTTCATGACATGAAAACTGATTCTTTATGCCGCTTACCAGTCAACAAGCCTGATGTAACAGATTTTAAGCACACTTACAGTCATTATGCGATTATAACATATCCAAAAACAAAATACAAACCCTTTCTCACTACATTCCGGTCTTTACTTTCCACTTTTCCAGAATCGTTTCGCAGAGTTCGACGTCAACCTCCTCTACTGCTTCCTTCAGTTCCTCGAACATTTCATGCTGCCAGCCTTCATAACGATATTGGCCCATCGTATTAATCACCTCTTCCATCCGGTCCATGTCCAGATTATCAAGAGCATCTTCCATATCCCTGAAACATCCTAAAAGAACATCCTCCGAAATTTCCTCTTTTCCTTCTTCGTCCTCCTCTTCCTCTGCGCAGAAAGGCTCCAATACCGGCAGATAACCAAGATACTGTGTAAGCATCGCATCTGTGTCCCGATATATGGTCTCCAAGTCTCTCGCGTTTCCAGCAGTTTCCAAGGCTGCCGCCTTTTCAGACAAGGACATTGCTCCAATCTGCTTGGCCGCATTTTTCAGTGCATGAACTTCTACGGTGTAATCGGCCCAATTCTCCTGTTCCAACAGCATTTGAATAAGTTTCACCTTCTTATCTATGCTATGGTAAAATACTGTCAGCACCTTCCAGAACAATTCCTCACTGACCAGTAAATTAATCGCGGCCTTNACATCCAAATCACCCNCACTGATAGAGGTATNATCCTTTTCTTTCTTTTCAAAGATTCGATTGTCGTAAACCCTNTGAATCTTTTCAGCCGGAAGCCATTGCTTTACCTTNGCCACCAGCATCCGGATCTCAATGGGTTTTGCCACAAAGTCGTTCATCCCTTCCCGGCAGAACATTTCCTTGGTCCCCTCCACCGCATTGGCTGTAAGCGCAATGATCGGCACATCATCATAATCCGAATGAAACCGGCGAATGATATGGGTGGTCTCTACCCCGTCTAGTTCCGGCATCATATGATCCATAAACACAATATCATAATGGAAGGAAGCGGTCTTCTCAATTGCCTCCTTGCCGCTGCCAGCTGTATCAATCTTCATTTTCAGCGGCTCTAAAAGCCCCTCCGCTACCGTTAGGTTCACNGNNTTATCNTCCACAATTAAAACATNAGCTTCCGGTGCAATAAAGTNAAAGTCCTATTTCNTGCATNTNATCGGANAAATNCAGTTCCTCCCCATTTAGAATAGTCGCTACATTTAATATGAAGAGAGGCTTCTTCATAATCAGGAGATTAGGAATCTCCAAGTTCACATGATCCTCGAAATTGATCAGCAGAACCGCCGTGACATCCGGATTCTGACGCACAAAACCTTCCACTGCCTGTGTAAACATGGGATATTCAATAAAAAGGATCAGCCTTTTATCACTGGAAAAACTCAAAAGATCCCTGGCGGATAACAGCCGGACGCTGTCAATGCCTAGAGCAGCAACATCGGAATACAAATTCTCCCTGACATAAGGATTGGAAATCAGCCCTGCTATCAATATCTTTTCCGGTTCCCTCACGCTGATGCTTGGCGTTCTGTCCACGACCTTCTGAGGGATGACAAAGGAAAAACGGCTCCCCTTCCCGTATTCGGTTTTAAGCTGGATGTCTCCTTCCATCAACTCCAAAAGTCGTTTTGAAATAGCAAGCCCCAGCCCGGTTCCCTCAATATTACGGTTTCTTTTACTGTCTACCTGCTGGAAGGACTGGAACAGCTTTCCAACATCTTCCTCCTTAATTCCGATACCGGTATCCTCTACCGAAATCTGGAGCTGGATTTTTTCATCCGCTATCTCCTCATTGTCCATCTTTATGACAATCTTTCCCTGTGAAGTAAACTTCGCAGCATTGTTGGCCAGATTTAAAAGTACCTGTTTGATTCGGATACTGTCTCCAAGCAGCTTATTGGGCAGACTGGGGTCAATATCCAGAATCAGTTCCACATCCTTATCTCTCAGTCTTGTCATAATGATATTGGCAACATCGTAGACGATTGACATCGGTTCATATTCTTCTTCAACAATATCCNTCTTTCCGGATTCGATCTTGGAAAAGTCCAAAATATCATTAATAATAGTNAGNAGGGATCTGCCCGCTTCCTTAATCTGCATAATATAATCCCTTGCAGCAGATGGCAGTTCTTCCCTGAGAGCCATTTCCGCCATACCGATCACTGCATTCATGGGTGTCCGGATCTCGTGGCTCATATTGGCAAGGAAATCCGACTTCATATTTCCTGACCGTTCCAATTCCACATTGCTCTTATAAACCAAATACTTGTTGTATGCCATATTGGACAAAGCATCAACAATCGTATATAGAAATCTGGCAGCTTTGTCGATTTCGTCCTGGCTGATCACATTAACGCTCCCGGCCGCCTCCAAATATTCCTCCGGATCCACATCAATCTCCCCCGCTATTTCTCTCAACGGTTCCGGATCCGGTGTACTGATAAAAACGTGTCCTCCGATAAAACTGCCCAAAAATTTACCGCCCGCCATAATTGGCGCTATGAATTCAATGAGACCTGCATGACAAAAATAGACTGCCGCTTTTCCGGTTTCCATTACCTGTTCCGCCCCCATTTGGTAACACTGCTCACATCGCATACACCCTTCTTCGGAGGTTCTGGTATACTTCACGCAAAAGTCAGGAACATTAGAGCCACAAGTTACCGGCACACCGTCTGCCTCCCTGACAATCGCCGCCATGCCGGTCATCTCTGTGAAATCATCCTGTAGTTTCTGTAAAATCTCTGTATCAATCAAATCGGCCAAACGCAGCTCATTGCTCGTCCCCATACACGGTTCTCTCCTCTCAGCCTCTTGTTCTTTTTAACCAATGACCTTTCTAATTGCCTCCATCAGCTTCTCCCGCTGAATCGGCTTTAACAGATAACTCTGCGGCTTAAGTGCAAGTGCTTCCTGTATTTTTTTACCTTCTGTAACGCCGGTAAGAAAAATAACCGGAATATCTCTGGTATACACAGAAGCACGCAGCTGTTCCAAAACAGCAGGTCCATTTTCCCCTGGCATCTCATAATCCAGCAAGATCAGATCCGTCTGTTTCCTTTCCAAAAATTTTAGGGCAATCTTTCCATTGAGTGCAGTTGCTACATCGTATTTCTCGTGCAGATACTCCTTCATAAGCTTCAGCATCATCGAATCATCGTCCACAACCAGCACATGCTTCCGGCGTGTGACCCCCGCTTCCAGCAAGTCAAGCTTCCGCTCCAAAGCGCTGAGCATCTCCACATATGCCTCATCCGATGTGAGGGCCTCTCTTATCAGGCTCTCACTCAATTCTCTTCTTCTCCCTGTCCCAGGAGCATCAGAACCTGCCGTATCCGTACTCCCCGCCAAGGTGCCAGTTTTCGCAGCAACTACACTTCCTGCCGGAGCTGACGGCTTAACCGCGCTTACATTTACGTCTCTTGCAGGCGCTGACGGCTTGACAGTGCTTACGTTTCCTTCTCCTGTTGGTGCTGACGGCTTTGCTATACCTACGTTTACACTTCCTGCCGGAGCGGTCGGCTTGGCGGCACTTACGTTTACCTTATCTGTGGCCGCTTTCGATTTTTGAATCAGTTTCAAAAGTTCTTCCCTAACCACCTTACCAGTAAGAGGCAGACACAGCGTCAAATCCGAGACTCTGGGGGCGCCGGCTTCAAACCGTGCGCAATCCTCCTTGGTTCCAATCACCACAAAAGGGACACTAATCTGTGACAGACGATGTTTGATACCGGCTATCTTACTAATATGATCCTGCGATTCTTTATAGAGACAGCATACAAAAACATCCGGGACAAAGTAGTTCATATGTCCAGTCATATCCTCATAACGTATGGAAGTGCTCAACACTTCAAACTGATCACTTATCTGCGTAAAAAAGCCATCCACAACAGGTTCATTTTTTCCTGTGATAAGAACCTTATACTTCATAATAGTCCCTCCATAATCCATTTACTTTATTTTCCTGCAGCTCATCGGCCGACACAGACAAAATTCAGATTTTCGGTCATTTTCCTGATATGCAGACAGCTTTGCTTTGCAGGTTTCTATTCACTTTCTCCAACATAAATTTACCGAATATAAGTACACTTGTCAATTACCTGTATCCATTCTCCCCAATATTTCACAGAAAAGGCAACCGTCTTAGTACTCCACCGTAATAGGACTTTTCCTGAAACAAAAAGTGCTAAGTCACAGGTTCTATTCTGTGGCTTAGCACCATTTTACCATTCTCTGCCTCCACCGTTTCTCATGGAGCATGGCACCAAAGCAGCCTTCTTATTGTGCTTTATATCTATTTTCTTTGATCAGTGTATCATCGGGATTCAGAAAACGCAGCACCAACGTACATGCACCGCTTTGTCCAATCATCTCATCAAACTCTGCCACAACACTTCCAAAATATTCCTCATATCCTGCATAGAGTTCTTCTATATCAGATGCCTCAATGCCCAGGTCATCGAGAAATTTAAATTCCATAATTAATTCATTTCCTTTAGCACTTACATGTACGTCGAAACTGTCATCGGAAGATTTTTCTATTGTTATCTCTGCTCTGACCGCCGGATCATTCAAATAATCCTCAAAAGACGCATAGTCTCCTTCCGACAATTCCGGTTGTGATTCCGGTGCCGTCTCTTCAGCAGCCGCTGCAGGAACTTCTGCCTCCGCAGCATCTGCTAAAGGAGCTGTCTCCTCCTGCAGATCGGGAATTACGAATATTTGTCCTGCATAAATAAGATTGGGATCTTTGATCAAATCCTTGTTCGCCTCATAGATCAGCTCCCATTTGGACGCATCCTGATACATCTTCTCTGCAATCTTCTTGAGATAATCCCCATGCTCTACCGTGTAACTCTCCGCAGCATAAGCGACTGTTCCTGCTGACAAAAGACTGATTATCTCTGCTGCCAGAATCATTTTTCTCCATAATTTCTTCTTCATGACTTTTCTCCCTTATCTTTCCATACACAGCTGAAGCATTCTAATTTCTTCTTATAAATATAAGCTTACAAAACAGAAGAGAACTTGTCAACATGAGAAACACGCTTTGCGAGTTTCTCACGTCCGCGGGCGGTGCCAAATTGGAATGCAGGCATTTCAGCTTGGCTTATGCCTTCCGCGCAAATAAAAAGAACGGACCTTCCGATCCGTCCTCTGTCCTCTGGTTCCTTACTGTGCTTTAAAAGACATCTCTGCAAGCAGATTTTCACCTGCATCAAGATAACGCACCACAACGGTACTTGCACCTTCCTGACCGATTTCCTCATCAAATTCTGCTGCCTGAGCTTCAAAAACAGCTGCGTTTTGAGCAAGTGCATCTTCCAACTGTGTCTTTGAATCCTCCGGGAAATCAATTTCTTCTTCGTATGTGTAAACAATTGCAAATTCATTGCCGCTTACTTCAACCTTTATAGACATTCCACTTCCTGCGGCTGCTTCTTCCTGTTCATCCCAATATGCTTTTACTTCCGGATCGTTATAATACTCTTCAACTGTTGCATATTTTCCTGTGCTTTCTGCCTCTGCCTCAGGTTCTGCTTCCGGCTCTGCCTCAGGTTCTGCCTGATTCTCATCTTCTGTTCCTGCTGTCTCTTCCACTTCACTTACATCTGCCGGTGCATCTGCTTCCTTAGATCCGCATGCGCTCATCGACAATGCCATTACCATAACTGCTGTTAATACAATTGATTTTACTGTTTTCCTTTTCATAATATACTCCTTTTCTCAAAATCTCCCTGTTCAAAATGAACCTGCTCATTTTGAACCCGCGGGTTTCTTGCAAAAAGAAATTTTACATAGAGTTCTGGTCTTTGTCAATATCAAAATTATTAATAAATTATTTCCAAAAACGGTAATTGTAGGCATATTTTTACATTATTCTAAAGTGATAAATCCAAAATTTGCCCTGCCGTTCTCCCAGATGCCTGTCACATCATATACATATCCTGCTGTGACGCCGGTAAGCACAAAATCTCCATCCTTTTTTGCAACAGAGACAGCTTCCCCTTCCGGTATGTCCTCTGCCCCCAAAAGTGCAGAATCGTAGCGCACTACTTCCACTTCTTCCGGCATCTGGGAAAAATACAGTGTAATATCCAGAGGCTCCGTAATTTTCACATCTGCCAGTTCCTCCCCTATTTTCCACTGCAGCACATGTGCCGAATCAGCCACTACCGCATTACTTAAATAATCCTTATCTATATAAACCCATTCATATCCACCCCGATTTACCATCACAGTAACGGACGCCAGATCCGTAGTGTATCCCAGATTCATGGTGGGCGGCTCTGCCGGATCCGGTTCTGTATATATTTCGTCCACCAGATTCTGATAGGCATCTGCATCCGATGGTTCCCCCTGCTTTATCACCTCCATCTTCGTAACCCCCGGATACTGTCCCGGATAGGATTCCAGCATGATCCCGTTTCCGTGGATTTTTACCACGTTTCCTTTCTTCAACTGCTCCTGCGTAATTTTGTTCCCGTCAATATCATAAATTTCCTCAGGAAATGTAACAGTAAAAACTCCTGCCTGCTCGCTCACAAAAATATATCCTCCTTCCCCAAAAGGAATATACATTGCCGTGACTGCTTCCTGTTCCATATCCTCTTTACCGCCTTTTCCCAAAAACATCCATATAAATACGCCTGCCAAAATCAAAATAATTACTACAATGATACTGATCAATGTTGTTTTTTTATTCATAGTTTCCCTGCTCCTTCTTTCTATCTTCTCTCAGAAATTTTTCTGCTTCCCTGCGCCACTCTAAGTATGCACAATAAGTTTCACTGCCAAACTCCACAGTAAGTAAATAGTATTTGTGGGTATCATCATCCTTGAGACATTCTTTCAGAGCTCTTTTTGCTTCCAGAAGGTTTTCCATCTCTTTTTCCGTCTTTTCCCGAAAGGCATCTATATGCGCTATCGCCCGGGCTTCTCCCTGTTCATTCCCAAAAAACAGTTTCAAAAGAGTCTCATAACGAATCTCATCCCGTTCGGCTGGCTGCTTTAACCACTCCTTCAAATATTCTCTTCCGGCCTCGGTGATCGCATAGATTTGTTTGTTTCTTTTATTTTCGCCGCATTCCTCCCGAACTGCAAGTCCCCGCCTCACCAATTCGCTTAAGGTCGGGTAAATACTTCCATAGCTTGCCCCCCAGAAGTACTTTAAGGTAGTATCCATTCGTTTTTTTATCTCATAACCGGTCAGATCTTCATGACTTAACAGCCCTAAAATCACACAATCCAGCTTTTTTTCCATTGCCATCGTCGTTTTTCCTTCTTCCCTTTTCCTGATACTGTCACCTTGCGATGCCCTCTATAAAACTGAAATTATAATTCTCATTTTGGAATAAGAAACGGGTTTTAGTTTAATACAAAATGTGCATAAACCGTATATTCATCATAATCTCCGGTTCCCCGGAAATCAAAAATCTCCTTTTTGACCCGATACTCTCCTGCTGGAAGCTTTCCATATATCCATTCCCAGCTTAAATCCATTTCCAAACTTTGTCCAGCGGCAATGATATATGCAATATCATGAAACCCATACTCACCTTCCAAGATGTCAGGGACACTCTCCCATTTGCCGTCATTTTGAACTTCCAATTCAAATTTATCCCCAAAATCCAGCTCTCCCGTAGGAGCGTCCGGGTCATATTGCTGAAAGACAAGTGTTGCTCCGGCAGGTGAAATATTTTTCAAAGAAAAGTCAAGTCCCAGAGCAGTAATCTCCGACTCCTCATGATAGATATAAGCTCCGCCTTCTCTTTCCGATGGCTGGAAGGACAGGGTATTAAGAATATCCTGCACCTGCCCATGGTATTTGTCCCACCAGCTATCTACAGAATAAGTGTATGCAACAACACCTTCATACTCTCCGTGAAAGGAAATAAAGTCCCAGTATTCATGTTCATCGTAAGTTCCAATACTGGCCTGTTGCCCTGCAATATCCGCATTTTCACTTTTCAGCCCTGTTCCGCAAACTCCAAATGGCTTAATATAAGTAATCTCAATATATCCTTCCTTCGCGTCTTCCGGATAAAAATGAATTCCATACATACCGTAAATGAGACTTTCGCTGTCCATCGGAAAAGCTTCAAAGCTCCACCCCTCTGGCAGAGAAATGGTAATTTTCCCATAGGGTCCTCCCTGTGCTGCCTCCATAGGAAAGAATTTCTCCGATTCCGATATGTTACCTATTAAATTCTCCGCTTCCGATGCTTCCAGAACTACTGGCACTTCCTGACTATCTGGATTAAATGTATTCATTATGAACACATTATCTGTCTGTGATTCTGGGACGGAGCGGTCTTGACATCCGCATAAAGCCAATCCCGACAATAACACCGACAGTAACAGGAGCATTGAACGTTTCTTTTTCACAATCTGCACCTCCTTCTTGATCTATCTGATACAGATACGAAGGAGCTATGTAATTTTATGGATATTTTGCAAAACTTTTCAAGAAAAATCATCTGGTCTGGTACCGAAACCATATGCCAAAACAGAGCGCGGGCATTGGTCGATACAGGCACCGCACTGAATACATTCCGGAAGGTATCCCGGAATATATTTCCTACTCTTAATCTGCCCCTTTTCTATTTCCCTGATAACATCAATTCCCATGGGACACGACTTGCTGCATTTTCCACAGGAAATACAATTTTGTTTTGCCTTTACTTTCACATGCAGTCCCGGCAGATGTAATAATCTTCTCAGTTTTGTCCCAAGCACCATAAACGGCGCCATCCAGCAGAAGTAATGGCAAAATGCTCTTTTTCCCGCCAACAGGGCAGGAATCAGGATCAGGCACAGAATCCCGTAATAAATCACATAACTCTGAATCTCCGACACAGAAATCCCATGCTCCGTCTCAAACCAAAAATCAACTTTTAGTTCTTTCTTATTACTTATGTAGCAGACCACCACCGCCAAAATCCAAACCGACCATATCACGTACTTAATCTTATTCCTCCACCCCTGTTTCGGCAGTTTATCGTTGACGGCAAATGCACATTCCTGCAGCCCTCCTGCCGGGCAGAGATAAGCGCAGAAAAGCCTGCCAAATGGAACAGAAAGCACAAGCATTGCTGCAAATACAAGAAAACTTCCGTTAATGACTCCTTTCATCCCCGCGTCAAAAATCAGTGCCGGACTGAAATAGTAAAGCGTTACCGGAAATAACAGCAATGATAGGATAAGTAACAGTTTTCGAATCTTTTGTCTTTTCATAGTTAAACCTCCAATATATCATTCTGATATATTGGACTATATATCAGATTGATATATATGTCAAGAATCATCAGAAATGAAAACTGCAATTATGAACAATAATTTGTTCCAGTTAATTATCAATCTTCCATAAATTCTCCGTGAATACTCACTCTACATTCGTCGGGACATTTTGCATCGAACATTTTAGCACGGACACTGCCGTAATCCAAATCAGCTCCATTTTGCAGAGCATAAACAAGAGGGTAGATGTTATTCCACAATTCATGGCATAATGGAGGACATAAATCTTCGACAATGTATTCCTGTCCTTTTTTAAAATATCCGCTTCGGCAACGACTGTCAGTAATCGTAAGTTTTACCCTTCTCATCTCCATTTCCTCCGCAAATGTTGTTTTGTTAGTGTAATTCTAACCCGTTTTTAGCGGGTACACTTTTCCCTTTTAGCTGCCCTTCTTTTCTTGTAGACCGAGATCACTTTTGCAATTCCAAACAAGAGACTTAAGGTCAGAACAATATAGACTCCAAGCCGGAAAATCAGTGCCAAAATAATCACAGATTCCGCATCATTCGATACATATTTTAAAAATAATTGTCCGTTCGCAAAATTTCCTGTTATGGTGGCAATCAGCATATGCNGCTGCNAAANNANAAANCATTTTANATTGGAANTTAAAATATAATTNNNAACCGNCAAGTATAATTGCACAAATGGAATAANAAGAAGCGNCCNAACCCCNNCNNCAAAAAACAATAGACATAAAAGTAAAATCACATAATTCGCCGCTGTGGCCAAAATCATTTTTTTCATCCATCTTCCCCTTAAGCGGAAATTCCGTTTTCTAATTTAATCCAAAACCGCTTCATATTCGCCTTGAGCGGTTGTGCCCACACGGTTTTCTCATAAATACCGCCTCCGCTGCGTATGGTCCGTTCACTTGCCAGATTATCCTCTCTGCAAGTGAGCAGAACTTCATTGATCCCATATATCTTACAAACCTCCAGCACCTGACGAAGAATAATCCTTGCATAACCTTTCCTTCTCTCAAGCGGTCTGACACAATAGCCGATATGACCGCCCCATAGACGAAGCACCGGGTGATCAATATGATGCCGAAGCTCTGCAATCCCTACGATTCGATTATCTTCTTCTCTCAGTGCCAGATAAATGTCCGAATCCACCAGATCCTCCGGACAGGTTTCCCTCTGGCGCATTTTTTCCACATAATGAATCCATTCTTCTGCGTTGCCGCACTCCCGCAGGTTCCCTGCACCATGAATATCTTCATCCGGATTTTCCTCCAGAAATTCCCTGCGTAATTCCATAATAGCGTCACCGTATTCAAGTGTCGGCCGGATCAATTTTATCATAAATTCTCTTCCTTATTTGGCTTAAAGACTATTTTATAACTCCCTTTTCGGGAAAATGTTCCACTGCTTAAAAGGTGAAGTATAATGCATATTCTTATATACGATCACTAAATTTGCACTCAACTAACAATTCCTCAAACTGGAATTTCTCTCGTTCCTTAAATGGGAATTTATTTGCAAACCGGATAGCTTATTGCATCACCCCAGCGTGATACCTCATCATGAAAATCTTCAACATCAAGCAAACCGTATGACCAAAGATAAGCTCTTTCACGTTCTGTAAATTCATCCAAGGATAACCAACGAACATTTTTAATAGTTTGTTCTTCACCTTCCTGAATTTCAGGGTCAGATCCGATCATTTCCCGCTGTTCACTTGATACATCAACAAGATAAACGTATTCTGTGCTGCCATCTTTCCGATGCAAGATATTTAGCTGCCTGCTTATAGTGCCAATTAAGCCGCATTCCTCTTTCAATTCTCTGAGTGCTGCTTCTTTCGATGTTTCGCCCGGCTCAATGCCACCGCCTGGCAACTCATTGATATATCTACCTGATCTGTGCGTTTGTACCGACAATATTTTATTATTACGAACTACTAATGCCATACTGCGATCTCTCATGCCTGCACCTCCAAATTTCGATTTACATACTTGATTATAAAGTATTTTCCTGTTTCTTATAATGTATATTTATAAATTCATTTTTAGTGGATACACAATTGCAAAAAGGGTGTTTTATAATGATAAATTCATTATATACTCTGTGATGATTTCTGTCATATACTTCTTTGCCTTATTCTTACATCATGTCAAGCTGTAAATTCAATTTCAATTTCGATTACATCCAATTGTTCAATCCTCATTGTGAGAAATAATTCTGTATGATAAAATAGAAAATCGCCAGAGGAATAAATCGTGAAATTGCGGAGGTACAAAAGAGCAGGGCTATAACATAATTTTAGTATTTT
>WFLX010022792.1_pt1 | contig 14395 bp, 11 predicted proteins | sample 4967041 | NCBI WGS metagenome assembly WFLX01 (sample SAMN12857096, study PRJNA449069) | gut metagenome | isolation source: stool from male and female vole | host: Microtus ochrogaster | place: USA:Florida | collected 2017
CTGAAAATTCAGTGCAATACTTCGTCAGCTATTACGACTACTACCAGCCTGAGGCCTATATCCCGGCAAGCGACAAATACATAGAAAAAGATCTGATGATCAACGATCAGATAGAGAAACTGCGACTTTCCACCGTGGCCGCGCTTCTTAGCGGCCGCAGGGATGTGATTGTGGTCTCATCGGTCAGCTGCATCTACGGTATGGGCAACCCGGAAGATTTCTCAAAGAGCGTTGTCAGGATAGAGACCGGCCAGCGCATCTCGCGCAATGCCTTTCTCCGCCAGCTTGTAGACTCGCTCTATAGCCGGACGGAGATTGATCTGACNANCNGNACCTTCCGCGTGAAGGGTGACACTGTAGATATCAAACTCTCGTTTGAGGACATTCAACTACGAGTAATATTCTGGGGTGACGAGATCGAAAAAATACAGACCGTAGACCCCCAGACCGGTATTATTCTGAGTGAACTCGACGGCTTCAACATATATCCGGCCAACATATTCGTGGCCAGCAAAGAGCGCACCAACAGTGCAGTGAACCAGATAGCCGTGGATCTCGGTGCTCAGGCCGACTTCTTCCGCAAGGAGGGAAGGATGCTCGAGGCTCAGCGCCTTACCGAGCGGGTAAGCTATGATCTCGAGATGATCAAGGAACTCGGCCACTGCTCGGGAATAGAGAATTATTCCCGCTATTTCGACGGGCGCGAGCCCGGAATGCGTCCGTTCTGTCTGCTCGACTATTTTCCTAAAGATTTCCTCACCATCATAGATGAGAGCCATGTGACGCTGCCCCAGTTACGCGGCATGTATTCGGGCGACCTTGCAAGAAAGCTAAACCTCGTGGAGTATGGATTCCGTCTGCCGGCGGCTATCGACAACAGGCCGCTGAAGTTTGACGAATTCGAGCGTTTGACACCGCAGACCATCTACGTCAGCGCAACTCCGGGTGACTACGAACTTCAGAAATCGGAGGGAATTGTGACCGAGCAGATCATCCGCCCCACGGGTCTGCTCGACCCCGAGATAGAGGTGCGTCCGTCGATGAATCAGATCGACGATCTTCTTGAGGAAATTCAACTCCGCATTGAACGCGGTGAGCGCACTCTCGTCACTACGCTGACAAAGCGAATGGCTGAAGAACTTGACGCCCACCTTCAGGGCTACGGAGTAAGGAGCGCCTACATTCATTCGGATGTGGACACACTCGAAAGGATAAGGATACTCAACGATCTGCGCGACGGAGTGTATGACGTGCTCATCGGAGTAAACCTGCTGCGCGAGGGTCTTGATCTTCCGGAAGTGTCGCTGGTGGCCATTCTCGACGCTGACAAAGAGGGCTTCCTCCGCAACCACCGATCACTGACGCAGACCGCCGGACGAGCCGCAAGAAACGTAAACGGCATGGTCATCATGTATGCAGACAAGATCACCGACTCGATGCAGAAGACTATCGACGAGTCGGAACGCCGACGCGCCAAGCAGCAACTGTACAACTAGCAGCACGGCAGCACCCCGACCCCGATTGTGAAGAAAACCAACAAGGATCTCATCGAACTCTATCAGGGCAGCGCAGACTCAGAAAGCGCTCCCAAGACCGGACACGCCACCCCCGGGTCGAGGAAAGATGCCGTGAAGAAGCCTCTCAACCGAAGCGCATCACAGCCGCGGCCTTATCTTGAAGAAGAGCATCAGGCTGACGCACTGGTAGCAGATCCGGTGGTGGAATATATGAGTCTTTCCGATCTGAAAGCCAGGATAGCGAAGGTGCAGTCAGACATGACGAAGGCCGCCAAAGCCATGGACTTCATGGAGGCTGCCCGACTGCGCGATGAGATGCTTGCCCTGAAAGAACTCGCAGAAGCCAAATCACCAGCCGAAAATGTTTAAGAAGACCGATTTTCTCCCTACCTCGGCCGACGAGATGAAAGCGTTGGGCTGGGAAGAAGCAGACATCATCCTTTTCAGTGGCGATGCCTACGTGGATCATCCTTCTTTCGGCGCTGCCGTCATCGGGCGAACGCTTCAGGCAGCCGGCTACAGGGTGGCTATTGTGGCGCAACCTAACTGGCGCGATGATCTGCGAGATTTCAGGAAGCTCGGGAAGCCTCGCCTCTTTTTCGGAGTCTCAGCCGGAGCGATGGACTCAATGGTGAACCACTACACGGCCAACAGGCGCCTTCGCCACGATGACGCGTATACGCCCGGCGGCAGACACGGTATGCGTCCAGATTATCCCACCATCGTCTACAGCAAGATCCTGAAAGATCTCTTCCCCGACGTGCCTGTGATAGCAGGAGGCATAGAGGCTTCGCTGCGGCGGGTTGCACACTACGACTATTGGGCCGACCGCCTGCGCCCTTCGATACTTGCCGATTCCGGTGCCGACATGATCTCTTACGGCATGGGAGAGAAGACTATGCTCGAGATAGCCCGCAGGCTTGATGCCGGCGAGAAAATCAAGGATATCACCGACGTGCCGCAGACCGCATTTTTCTGCGATAAAGCAGAGGCTGAAAAAGCAGACAAGTCAGACTCTATACAGCTCGCTAGCTATGAGGAATGTCTCGCCGATAAGCGCAAGCAGGCACTCAATTTCAGGCATGTGGAAGAAGAGAGCAACCGATGGCACGGCAAGACACTTTATCAGGGAGTTGGCGACCGCATGATCAAGATCACCCCAATGTGGCCCCCAATGAAGCAGGGAGAGATTGATGCCTCATTTGATCTCCCCTACACCCGGGTGCCCCATCCGCGCTACAAGGGGAAGACAATTCCGGCTTACGAGATGATACGCCATTCCATCTGCCTGCATCGCGGCTGCTTCGGAGGATGCGCTTTCTGCACCATTTCCGCCCATCAGGGCAAACATATAGCATCGCGCAGCAAGGAGTCGATCATCAGGGAAGCGAAGGCCGTGACCGAAATGGACGACTTCAAAGGTTATATATCCGATCTTGGTGGCCCGTCGGCCAATATGTATGCGATGGGCGGAAAGAACAAGGACATCTGCCGGAAGTGCGTGCGTCCCTCGTGTCTTCATCCTAAACCATGTCCCAATCTCGACACAGATCATTCCCCGCTTCTCGACATCTACAGGAGCGTGGATGCGCTTCCCGGTGTGAAGAAATCATTCGTGGGAAGCGGTGTCCGCTACGACCTCGCCATGGCTCCTTCAGAGAGTGCGGAGACTCGGAAAGCAAATAGCAGATATATAGAGGAACTGATAGCAAATCACGTAAGCGGGCGCCTGAAAGTGGCTCCGGAGCACACTTCACCTCGAGTGCTCGACTGCATGAGGAAGCCTTCATTCGCGCTCTTCAACGACTTTAAGAAGATATTCGATAACGTCAACCGCCGCTTTGGACTGAAGCAGCAACTCATACCCTATTTCATCTCATCGCATCCTGCATGCCGGGAGACCGACATGGCCGAGCTCGCCTGCATCACCAAAGATCTGAACTTCCATCTGGAACAAGTGCAGGATTTCACGCCTACGCCCATGACCGTGGCAACGGAGATCTACTACACCGGCATACACCCTTACACGGGCGAAAAGGTCTTCACCGCAAAAACCGAGAAAGAGAAACTCGCCCAGCGACAGTTTTTCTTCTGGTATAAGCCTGAGATGCGCGAGCAGATACAGCGCTCGCTCATGCACCTTCACCGCCCTGATCTCCTCGAAAGGCTTTATCCGCACCGCGAAAGCGCTAACCGAAGATATAACCCGAAACAACAATACAAAAAATTCAAGAAATGAACAAAACTTCAATCGCTATGAGCGCACTTATGCTACCATTGTGTATGGCGACATCGTGTAAGGACGCCTCGAAAGAAAAAGTGATCGACAAGCCTGAGATCACCATCACCGACGGAAAGATGACTCCCGAAGTGCTTGAAGCCTTTGGCCAGGTGAGCGGCGCCACAGCCTCGCCCGACGGAAAGACCATTGCATTCACGGTGAAATATGAGGACATTGCCGAAAACAAGGGCAATGCCGACATCTATACGGTTTCGGCCGATGGCGGCGATCCCGTAAGGCTTACGAAGACTCCCGGCTCGGAAGGCAACCTGCAGTGGATCAGCAACGGCAACCGGCTGGCTTATCTTGCTAAAGACGCTGCCGGCAAAATGCAGATCTATACCATGAATCCCGACGGATCAGACGTGATCTGCGTCTCAGACGTGGAGAGCGGAGTGGAGTGCTTTCTCTTCTCACCGGACTCAAAGAAAGTGGTCTACTCCACTTCAATAAAGGATTTCAACGAGAAGGATTCAACACTCTTCGCCGGTCTTGACAAGACCAGCGGACGCCTTGTAGACGACCTCATGTATAAGCATTGGGACGAATGGGTGGAGGCAATACCTCATCCGTTTGTCGCCGACTTCGACGGCACAATCCTGTCGGGCAACAAAGACATAATGGAGGGTGAACCCTTCGAGTGCCCCATGAAGCCCTTCGGCGGGGCTGAGTCTTTCGCTTGGAGTCCTGATAGCAAGACACTGGCCTACGTAAGCCGCAAGCTCAAGGGAAAAGACTACGCTTTCTCTACCGACAGCGATATCTTCCTCTACGACACTGAGAAAGGCACCACAGAGTGCGTAACTCCCGGCGAGGAATGGCCCGGCTATGATACCGACCCCGCATTCTCGCCCGACGGAAAAAGCCTCGCATTCCTTTCGATGAAGACAGCAAAATATGAAAGCGACAAGAAGCGTCTGATGGTGATGGATCTCGCATCGAAAAGGGTGAGAGACCTCACCGAGAATTGGGATCGCTGGCCGGAGGCCATAGCATGGGCCCCGGATGCCAAATCAATCGTCTTCAATGCATACTCTGACGGCGTATGCCCTGCATTCAGAATAAATGTGGCAGATGCCAAGATTGAAGAGATTGCCGGCGGACAGTATGATTATGTGGCAGTTCAGCCACTCGGCGCCACAGGCAAAGTGGCCTGCATGCGCCACTCAATGCTCGAGCCCAACGACATCTATGTGGCAGAAGCAGGAAAAGCAACACAACTGACCGAAATAAATAAGGACATCCTCTCTCAGCTTGCTGAGGTAAAGGTTGAGAAGCATCTTGTGGCCACCACCGACGGCAAGGAGATGACCTGCTGGGTTATACTGCCGCCGAATTTTGACCCGGAAAAGAAATATCCTGCAATCCTCTACTGTCAGGGTGGCCCGCAGCAGCCTGTGAGCCAGTTCTGGAGCTACCGATGGAACTTCCGCATCATGGCATCGCAGGGCTACGTGGTGATAGCGCCCAACCGTCGCGGACTTCCGGGATTCGGCGAGGAATGGAACCGTCAGATATCAGGCGACTACGGCGGCCAGAATATGCGCGATTATTTCTCGGCCACCGACTATATAGCAGCTATGCCCTACGTGGATGAGAAGAGAATCGGAGCCATCGGTGCAAGCTACGGCGGCTTCTCCGTGTACTGGCTTGCAGGGCATCATGAAGGCCGATTCGCTGCGCTCGTAGCCCATGCAGGTATCTTCAACATGGAAACCCAATATCTCGAAACTGAAGAGATGTGGTTTGCCGACTTCGATATGGGCGGCGCACCCTGGGAGACCGGCAACGCTACAGCTCAGCGCACATTCGCCACTTCCCCTCATAAATTCGTAAACAACTGGACTGCTCCGATACTCGTGACCGTAGGCGAACTTGACTACCGCATACTTGCCTCGCAGGGTATGATGGCTTTCAATGCCGCAAAGATGCACGGTCTTGAGGCTGAGATGCTCGTGTTCCCTGACGAGAACCACTGGATTCTGAAACCTCAGAACGCCATCCTCTGGCAGCGGACTTTCTTCCGCTTCCTCGACAAATACCTCAAAAATTAATTCATAATACCGTCTCAATCTGAGAGGTTATTTGTTAAATTATAAGAGAAAATCCTGAAGCATTATAACTATGTTTCAGGATTTATCTTATCTGGTTAATTCAAACTTAGTAATTACTTTAAAGTGTTATTTCTTTGATTTCATTACTTTTAATATTTGTTTTACAAATTTCTTTGGTGTGCGAGGATATGGAATATCTCCGTAATTAGAATGACCACCTTGATGACTATAGCCTAATATCCATATTGGATCGCCACCATCCCAATTGAAAGAACGTTCAAGAGTGAATAAACGGTAATTATTTGCTTCCTTATCGGGGACGAAGGCGATGTAGCTTGCGAGAGGTACTTCTTTAGGATAAGGCATAGTCCAAACAATGATAGCTTCATCACCTTCTCCTATGACATCAATTTTTATTGCTTTTTCTTCTTCCGGGAGAGTGTAACCTTTCAGAGCAAGTTCAGAATATAACTTATCATCTTTATTAGATAATAATTCTATGCTGTCAGTTGATGGAATGCTTGTATTTGCAACGTCTCTTAGAAAATTAAATTCGAATCTATACAGGTCAATTTCTTTACATTTTGAATCTTGCTCATCAAGTATAGCCTGAGCTGTTTTCTTTAAATTTTCATCCACCGTATCGCTGGCTGCAATTTTCATTAACATTTCCTTCTCCTTTTCTACCTCACCAATTTTTGAAAAAGCAATGGCAAGATAAAACATGACAGCATCGTCAGACGGTTTATATTCATAAGCTAATTGAAGATAACTACAAGCTTCTTCATATTCTCCGGTATTCATTAGAAACATAGCTTGAGATAACAGAGCTTCTGTATCAGTAGGATAGTATTTTAAATTGAGTTTTATGAGATCATCTTGAGAAAAATTGAGCATAAGGGCATATTCAATGGCATGTATACCTTCAAGCATTTGTTTTAATCCGTCTTCAGTATTCAAAGACACACCGTCACTCCAATCCCAAAGACAACCATTGACTTGACTGTGTTCCAATATATCAACTCCCGAATTATATAGGAATTTTTGATCATTAGCGTATTGGTATGCCTGAGCCTCTGCCAATCTGAAGTCAAGACGGTTAGGAAAAGCCTTAACACCATTTTTGATAGTCTCTATAGCCAATAGTAGAATACTGTCATTTGGTTCTAACACCATCAAAAAATTATCGATAGGACGTTCTGAACTACTATGTGAATTTTCTTCCGGTTGAAAGGCTTTTGACAACAAAAGATTATACTTAGCTAAAAATAAGTCGGGATTTCCATCATCATTAGATTCCCATTGTTCCAGAAGAATCTCGGCAAGTTCAATATCGCCATTGTCCACAAGATCATAGAAAGACTGCTTAAAATCTGCTGCATAAGTTGAGAAGATGTTGATAAGCAAAAAGAAAGTAAGTAAGTTTTTCATAACAAATTTTTGCGTAAAGATAACTAATAATTTTTACAATATAAAGAAATCGAACACAAATAATATATAGTACCTTAATATGCCACGTGATAGACACACGATGGGGCACCTCTCTGAATTGAAGCTGCCACAGTAACTGCAACCGGATGCCCGTAAACGGCTGAGAACATCTTCTCGGCGAATCCTTCTGAACAATAGCATAAGGCAGGAAACAGTTTGTCCGCACTATTCTTCAGCAACGGACAGACACATTTCGGTTTATTCTCGTCTACTATCAATAAACGTTTGGAAGAGTCATCATTAACTTTCCAGCCCCATGATTTCTCCAGAAATTCTATGAATTCCGACGGTTTTCCAATATATGGCTTTACCATTTCAGGGACATCAAGCAGATCATGGTGGGCCTGCGATGTAGACTTGACTATGCTTCTAAGCTGGGAATCCGTAAGATTATTATTACTTAATGAATCGAGCAGTTCCGTTATCCATTGAAGGGCAAAAGCCTCTTCTCGATTTATTTCAGGTTTCTCAACATTATCCTGTCCGAAAGCCTTGAAGTCAAAAACGGAACCAAACCAACAGGCACAAGCAAGTCCGGCACAATGTTTCAGAAATCCACGTCGAGTAGTCATATCATGTAATTTTTGCCATAAAGTTAATGAAATTTCACGTATTATCAAAATAAACATGAAATAATAGTAAACAGGGTATGCTTTCGGCCGAAAGCATACCCTGACTGTGAGTATATATGTTACCTCTGAGGTTGGAGTGTCTTAACGAGACATCAGAACTTATAACCTATCTTCATATTGAAGCAATTTGTGGCTCCGGCGTTCTCATGAGTCCAGCAAAATGCCTGATAACCTATACCGGCATATACTTTGCCGAAATCAAGGCCGATCATGGGGTTTACCACTACGGCGCCCCAATCTGTGTTCTCGGTATTGATGGCATAACCGAGGTCGAGCGAGACGAAGGGCTTTAGACCACCTACGTTGCCACTGACGTCACCTCTTACAAAAATAGGAATGAGAGGGCCATTGTCGAAGTTCCACTGCTCGGTGACACCGATTCCGGCACCAAGACCTATGTTTTTAGTCATCATCTCGTGAATGCCTCCCTGCACGTTGAAGCGACATGTGCTTCCACCCGCGATGACAGGCTGAAATTCCACAAATGGAGTGATGGCGAATGCTGAAGCGGCCATAAAGGCGCCGACGATGGTGAGTAAGAATTTTTTCATAGCAATTAATATTAATAAGTTTTTCTATCTAACACACGCAGCAAAATAATAGTTCACCATAAGCAATAAAAAAAGTGACCGCCCTATTGAGCGGCCACAATATATTTGAGTGATTACCTATCAGAATTTAAGACCCATCGAGAGCACCACCTGGCTATTGTTGAGGCTGATCTTCGATGTAGGACTTGGAATCTGCGGATTAGCCGGGTCAGGAGTGTAAGCATGATATTCGCTGCTGCGGTGCTTATAGACGTAGGCTGCATCCACATAGAAGATATTGAAATTATATCCGAGTCCGCAAGTGATGTAGTCGGTGGAGTTATCCATCTTATAGTTCGTCATTGTTCCGGCAGTCCAGATAATTTCCGAACCATTCTTAGCCTTCGTCCTGACGGGAGAGGAAGCATGTGCATAGCCGGCCCTCACGCTGAAACGCGGAGTGACGCGATATTCGGCTCCCAGACGAATCGTAGTGGCGGGCTGGTAATAGAGCTCTATCTCACTATTGGATGCATAAAACGNATCATTGTCTATGANCATCGGAGAANCCTTCTGCANCCCGGCTGCCGAACCGGCTCCCGNANCTGCATAATAATCATATCCCCAGTCCCAATAGTCATCGTTTCCACCGTAATTATAGAACATATTGCTATAATCAGAGAAACGCATCTTGTTATACTTCTGCCACTCCAGATCGGCACTGACTATCAGGTTGCGGCCAATCACGCCCGCCGCGCTGAATGTGAGTTTCCAGGGAGTCCTGAAGTTATAGGAGTTGTCGCCCCAATAGCCGCCGTTGGTCACACTTGAATCTTCAATTGTCTTTCCATCGGCAAATTGATAGTTATAATTTGTGCGGGCAAGATAACTTTCCTTTATCGAATACCATGTGGGCGACGCGAACGACACACCAAGACGTAATTCCTGAATGGGACGGTAGATGACTCCTAACTTCACATTAATTCCGGTGCCGTTGGCTGAGTAGAAATTGGTCATGTTCCAATTTGATGTAGCGTTTTCAAGACCGGAAGGATTATCTACCACAGCATCCTTCAGATTCTCCGCCCAAATTGAGGTCATGTTGTATTGCATGCTTGTGATACCCATATCTACGCCCCAGAACACTTTGTTGGAGATATTTCCGCCGATAGCGATGTTGTATTCATCTACACCTCCCGTGGTCTGCACATCGAAAGCACCCTGCCCCGAAGTGAGCGCGCCCCACTGACCGACCCATGAGGGTTGATCATTGTCGCCTGTAGGCGTGATGAAGTAGCTGTCAAATCCGAGAATGGAAAGCCAGGGAGCTCCATAGCTACCGTTGTTAGGATTATAAGGGTCAAATGTTATCTGATCCATATTATTGTAAAGCGTCTCCACCGAGCCCACCGTCACACCCTCATTGTTGGATAGACCTGCGATATAGTTCGAGAGAGAATTATACAGTTTAGGCACCCCACCCGAGTAGCGGGCATTGAATGAAGCCGCACGGTTGTAGGTGAATCCGAAATTGACGTTCGGAACAGTTGAGTTATGCAGATTGATACTGGCCACTCCGCCCACATTGTTGAGCAGGAACTTAGTCTGCGTCTGAGTGTTCTTGTAGCCTTGAGTCTCTGAAGTGGCACTCTGCAGATCAAGATCCATGGTGAGACCGATCTCGTTACGCCTGTAGACGCCGATACCGGCAGGATTGGTGGAGATTGATGAGAGGTCGCCGCCGAGAGCTCCGAAGGCGCCACCCATGCTCATATAGCGGGCAGTGCCCTTCATATCAGGCTGCGAGAACCTGAAACCGTCTACAGCACCCTGAGCGTCAGCCATGAAAGGCATGAGAAGCCCGACACCAAGAAAATATAATTTTTTCATGTCTTTCGTCTTTTAGCATTAAACTTATCTGATAAAATCAGCGTCTGCCACCACGGCCTCCGCCTCCGCTGCGGCTACCGCCACCGCCACTGCTTCTGTGGCTGCCTCCACCGAAACTTCCTGATCCGAAAGAGCCGTTTCCTGAATTGCGGTTGGAATTATTGTAACTGTTGCCGGTGTTGCGGTTCGTGGTTTGCTGGCGGTTGGAATTATAAGAATTGTTAGTCGAATTGTTTACGGCGTTACCCCGGTTGCCTGAGGTGTGGGAACTATTCACGGCAGTGTTACCACGGTTGCCGGCCTGCTGAGTAGTAGTGGCAGCGGAAGAACCGGTATTCCTGTTGCTGCCGGAATAGTTGCGATGGCTTCCACCTATGCTCCACTTCGATCCGGAAGAGCCGTAGTCGCCCGGACGGGTTGATGAGCCGGAAGGACGCGTATTGCTGCCCGGACGCACAGAAGTGCCTGCAGGGCGATGATTATTACCGGGACGTGTGGAACTTGCCCAACCCATTGAGGGGCCAACCGGGCGATGCCCGTTAGGACGCCAGTTGGAGTTAGGACGCTGCCAGCCCGGGTTGTATCCCCAACCAGGACCAAAGTCCCATCCGGGGCCCCAACCCCAACCGGGACTCCATGCCCAAGAGGGCCCCCAACTCCAGGATGGGCCCCAAGACCACGACCAAGACCACGACGGGCCCCAATACCAGGGATCATACCATCCTCCGAAGCCTACATTCCATGCCCAGGGATTATAATAATTGTAATAATTCCTATAGTAAGGCCAGCCATAGCCATAGGTAGGCATGAAAGCCGGATTCAGACCGTTGAAAACGATCTCCACATTTCCGTAAGAGTTCTCCAGCACGTCGGCAAGAACCTCCGAATTATCAAGCACTATCGTAGGATTGTAATACTTCTGAATCTGCTGGGTATACACGAAGTCGTCTTCCGAACTTACTCGCGTTCCGACCGTGTCGATCGGAGAGTTATAATACTGTCCGCGCAGATTGTAGGTATCCACGTCCATTTCAGAGAAGTTCTCTATATAGTTGGAGTTCTTCTTCACCGCTCCGGCGGTCTTATCTTTTTTAGGGTTGAAATATATGTCGTCAACATAATCGTCGGCCATGACATGTAGCGGAGCCAAAGCCCCGGTCAAAACAGCCGAAAGGATGATTTTCTTCATTTTCATAGTTCGATTGTGTTAGATTGTTTATTCTTTATTCTATATGACAAATAAACTCAGCAATAGTTTAAGTCAGGTTTCAATTACAAACATCAGAATTTCAGATAGAACTCCCGGCATAATCGCCTGTAGTCGTCGGTGGGCTGGCCCGGGGCCACTTCAAGAGTCAGCGAAGTATCCTCCACTTCGCCAAAAGGCTCGTCTTCATCATTAAGCCGCCATTGAAGAAGCACTCGCTTGAATGGCGCTTCGGAGTGCCCCCTTACAAGACACCTGCGTGTGAGCGAGAAGCCCAACCCGGCCGCTACCTGAACGACATCCGACGACACCTCAAGAGGCAACACCATCGCAACCGAACCTCCACGATTCAGGAAACGGCCGGCCGATGCGAGTATCACCGAAGGCGACAATGCTCCCTGATGGCGTGCTATCTCGCGCGGAGTGGCGGCATCCTTCACGCCTGAGTCAAAATAGGGAGGATTGGAGACTATGAGGTCAAACCTCGTTCCGGACATGGCTTCAGGATAAGAGCCTTCGATGATAGAGATGCGCGACGGCCATGGTGATGCCTTGACATTATCGAGGGCTTCGTCCACTGAAGCCTTATCCACCTCGATGCCGACTATCCGGGCCAGAGGAGCCCGCTGCGCCATGATGAGCGATATCACTCCGCATCCGGCCCCTACATCGAGAATGCTGTCGGCTCCTTCCACCGATGCCCAGCAGCCAATCAGCACACCATCGNCTCCGACTTTCATCGCGCTCCTGTGATGACTGACGGCAAACTTCTTGAATCGAAACGGAGATGACCTGCGGCTCATCTTCATCTTGACATTAACGGAGGAAGGAAGGCATCTTCCATATACTCCAGTTTGTAATCGTCGGGGCTACCATTGACGGCTGCCACATCGAAACGATAGTAGAAATCCTGCTCCTGCTGCCGCATATAGACGTTGGCTCCTCTCACCACTTTTTTCATCTTTTCNAGATTGACCGCTTCGAGCGGATCCACCTCCATATCTTTCCTGGCCTTCACCTCCACAANAATCNATGTGTCGTCTTTCTGNGCTATTATGTCGATTTCGCTNTGATTGACCGAGGGGCGCCAGTTGCGTTCCCTTACGGTGTNGCCCTTGGTGNTAAGCCATTCCGCAACGATGTTCTCTGCCTGAGCTCCCCATCTGCGGGCTTCGTCTTTACCGGATTCCTCCATCTTCCCGGGTAGCTGTGTGAAAATCAGAATGCCTTGAACGACATGTCGAGGCCCTTGACGCTATGGGTGAGCGCGCCGACCGAGATAAAGTCAACTCCGGTCTCTCCAAAATCGCGTAGGGTGTCAAGAGTGATTCCTCCCGACGATTCCGTCTCCACTCTCCCATCGACGAGTTTCACGGCTTCCTTCGTGAGTTCAGGAGTGAAATTGTCAAACATGATCCGATCCACTCCGCCAATCTCAAGAGCCTTACGCACATCTTCGAGTGAACGGCATTCCACTTCAATCTTCAGATCTTCCTTTCCGTTGTCGCGGCAGTATTGCTTGGCACGCTCCACTGCCTTTTCAAGACCACCGGCAAAGTCTTCATGATTATCCTTGATAAGAATCATGTCGAAGAGCCCGATACGGTGGTTTTTACCTCCTCCGCTTCGCACCGCTTCCTTTTCAAGCATACGCATTCCTGGAGTGGTCTTGCGCGTATCGAGAACTTTCGTGTGAAGGCCCTTTAGCTCATCCTGATAGCGTCGGGTCATTGTGGCGACCCCGCTCATGCGCTGCATGATGTTGAGCATTGTCCGTTCTGCAACAAGCAATGAACGAACAGGCCCCTCGGCCGTAAAGACGATGTCTCCTTTCTTTACTTCCGCTCCGTCCTGGATCATGACGTTCATCTTGATGGAGGGATCGACCTTATGGAGCACTTTCTCAGCTATTTCTACCCCTGATAACACGCCATCCTCCTTGATGATGAGGCGTGAACGTCCCATCGCATCCTCGGGAATAGTGGAAAGTGTGGTATGGTCGCCATCCCCGACATCTTCCGCAAAAGCCAGGTCGAGCAGCTGGTCGATGAGTTCTTCTTTAGTCTTCATATCCGTTCTTACTTCTTTATTCCATCGCGGCGAAGGAGTGCCTCCGATGTTGGAGCCTTGCCACGGAATTCAACATAAAGGGTCATCGGGTCTTCCGTGTCGCCGGATTGAAGCATCTTCAGGAATTTGTCGGCTGTCTTGCGGTCGAAGATTCCGTTTTCCTGGAAGGCTGCAAAGGCATCTGCATCCAGAGCCTCCGACCACTTATAACCATAATATCCTGCGGCATAGCCTCCGGAGAACACATGGGTGAAGGCCGGAGAAATCATAGTTCCCTCCACGGGGGCAAACACCATTACCGGCTCCAGAGCCTTTGCCTCGAATTCTTCAATGTCGGCTGATGCGCGGAGAGGTTCTTCGATGAGGTGATAAGCCATGTCGAGGTATCCGAAACCAAGCTGGCGCATTGTTGAATATGCAGCCCCGAATTGTGCGGATTTCACGAAACGGTCGATCAACTCCTTGGGCATCTTTTTGCCGGTCTTGTAATGACGCGCGAATCCGTCGAGGAATTTCTGCTCCGTCATGTAGTTTTCGTTGAACTGGGAGAAGAGCTCAACGAAATCATGGTCAACGTTGGTTCCGCTGAGTGATTCATATTTTGCCTCAGCTGAGAGACCATGAAGCGCGTGACCGAATTCGTGAAGGAACGTATTGACTTCATCCGGGTTGAGAAGGACGGGCTGGTTGCCGACAGGCTTGGAGAAGTTGCAGACAATAGAG
>WFLX010048133.1_pt1 | contig 14395 bp, 11 predicted proteins | sample 4967041 | NCBI WGS metagenome assembly WFLX01 (sample SAMN12857096, study PRJNA449069) | gut metagenome | isolation source: stool from male and female vole | host: Microtus ochrogaster | place: USA:Florida | collected 2017
GCGGCGGTAGGAGAGGTCAACGTGGTGGCCAAGATGAAGGAGACGGGAGCAGTAATCGGTGGTGAAGGAAACGGAGGCGTGATCTATCCGGAATTGCATTACGGACGGGATGCTCTTGTAGGAGTCGCTATTTTCCTGACTCTGCTTGCAAAGTCAGGCAAGAAGGTCAGTGAGCTTAAGAAGACCTATCCTCCTTATCAGATAGCAAAAAATAAAATCCAACTTACCCCTGACATTGATGTAGATGCCATTCTGCTTGCTGTGAAGGATAAATTTGCCGGTTGTGACATCACAGATATTGATGGAGTAAAGATCGATTTCCCAGAGTCTTGGGTGCATCTGCGAAAGTCGAATACAGAGCCTATCATCCGCATCTACAGTGAGGCTGAGACAATGGAAAAGGCTGAGCAACTTGCCGAAGAAATCAAGCAAGTCATAGCCTCCCTTTAAAATTCTAAATTCTCTCAGAATTATGTTAAAGAAATTTTTTCTCAATCTTCTATCTGCATTCACCGGTGCATGGCTGGCTATGGTGCTTTTCTGCTTGGTGGCAGTTTTTGTAGTCATAGGGGTAGCTGCGCGTTTAGGTGGCGATGACGAGACTAAATCTACTAAAGTTAGTTCCGATTCGGTTCTTCTCCTTGACCTTTCTGGCCAAATAATCGAAACTCCCGAACCTGGACAAATCGACTTTCTCTCGCTGGCTACAGGATCTGGAGTGGAATCTCCTACAGCTCTCAATGTCCTTATCGACGGGATAAGGGAAGGGAAAGAGTCGGATGATATCAAGGCNATGTATATCAAGTGTGGTCATCCGCTTGCCTCTCCTGCCACTCTTAATGCCGTGCGTATGGCAGTGGCTGATTTCAAGAAGAGCGGCAAGAAGGTCTATGCCTATGCTGATGCCATGACAATGGGCGATTATTTTGTGGCTTCTCAGNCTGATAGCNTTTTCCTTAATCCNGGGGGTATGATTGAGATTTCAGGTCTTGGCGGCACTACTCTTTTCTTCAAGGATCTTCTCGATAAGATAGGAGTCAAGATGACGCTTGTCAAGGTCGGCACCTTTAAATCTGCTGCCGAACCTTATATATCTAATGAGATGAGTGCACCTGCCCGCGCACAGCTTGATACTCTTTATGGCAATATGTGGAGCTATATCGGGAAGGCTGTCGCTGAGGGGCGTAAATCACTTTCAGATGGATCTATGAATGAGGCCGCCGACGAATTCATCGTCTTCAAGTCTTCTTCAGAGGTGTTGAAGCAAGGATTTGTAGATCGCCTTGTATATGAGCGTCAGGTCGATGATATCATGGGTCGCTTGGTAGATAAAGAGGGGAAAAAAGTGAAATATTATTCTCCTGAGACCCTTTCTGAAAACTCTAAGTGGGGTAAGGAATATAATAACAAGAATCAGGTAGCGGTTCTTTATGCCACTGGCGAAATTCAAGAACNTTCTAAGANTGGCATTGATTGCTATAAACTTGTGCCACAAATCACAGAACTCGCTGACGATGATGACGTTNAGGCTCTNGTCTTGCGAGTTAATTCGCCTGGAGGCTCAGTATTTGGAAGCGAACAGATAGGAGAGGCCCTTGATTATTTCAAGTCGAAAGGGAAGCCATTCATTGTGTCGATGGGNGATTATGCGGCTTCAGGTGGATATTGGATTTCATGCACAGCTGATAAGATTTTTGCTGATCCTCTTACCATCACAGGCTCAATCGGAATTTTCGGTCTGTTCCCTTCTGCCCAAGGGCTTATCAAAAAACTTGGTATTACTCCGCAGACCGTGAGCACCAATCCGGGCAAAGATATTTCTCTATATTATGATCCAACTCCTGAACAACTCGAAGTGCTTCAAACTTACATCAACGATGGATATGCTCGCTTCATAAAGAGAGTTGCAAAGGGAAGAAATATGAAGGAGGAGAGAGTGCGTCAGATAGCAGAGGGACGTGTCTACGATGCAGGGCAAGCTTTGCAGCTGAAGCTTGTAGATAAACTTGGTTCGCTCGATGATGCGATTGCATTTGCGGCTTCAGAAGCGGGTCTTAATATGGATAAATATGGAGTAGTTGTGTATCCGAAATACAAGCCTGATTTTCTCGATATGTTGAAGGCTCAAGGTTTCGATCAGTTGAATATGCAGATATCTAAAATTGTAGGGGAGCGCCCAGAGTCAATACTTATATATGAGACTTCTAAGCTGCTTCGACGCTCTCCGTGGCAAGCAATGATGACTCCACTTTCGATTCGGTTTAACTAATCAGATCCCCGTCTTATCTATGGCTGCATATGATAAATACCTTAAATATGTCTTGACCCCGTTTTCATGGCTTTATGGATTCGGAGTTTATGTGCGTAATAAATTTTTCGACTGGGGGATATTGAAAGAGACTTCTTTCAATATCCCCGTTGTCGGTGTAGGTAATATCACAGTTGGTGGCACTGGAAAGACTCCTCATGTAGAGTATATACTTGAATGCCTGAGATATAAGCGTAATATAGCAGTCCTTAGCCGAGGCTACAAACGCAAGACGCGTGGCTTTATTGTGGCTTCCGCTAAAAGCACCCCTGACAGTATAGGCGATGAGCCACTGCAGATCTATGAGAAATTCGGTGGCACTGTCAAAGTGGCGGTTTGCGAAAGCAGGGTAAAGGGTGTGAGAGAACTTATTAAGCAGTTTCCGAAATTAGATCTTATAGTTCTCGACGACTCCTTTCAGCACCGATATATAAAACCGAAAGTCAACATAATGCTGATGGATTATTCACATCCTGTGTATTCTGATGCTCTTCTCCCTCTTGGAAGAATGCGGGAAAGCAGCGATGCGAGATATCGAGCCGATATGGTGATCACTACCAAGTGCCCGTCAGACGTTTCGGCTCTTGATATGAGAATAGTGTCAAAACGCCTTGAGCTTATGCCATATCAAAAACTCTATTTTTCTACATATGATTATGGCGGTCTGATTCCTGTATTCCCAGATGATTGCACTGAGAGGGTACTTATTTCAGACCTCACAGCAGAAGATTCTATAATAATANTGACNGGTGTNGCCAACCCTCGTCCCTTCGTCAATCATTTCAGGCCTCTCCCATTTAAAAAGAAGGTTTTGCATTTCCCTGATCATCATGATTTCAAGAAGTCAGACCTCCATGAGATTCAGAAGAAATTCAATGCTGCTTCAGGCAAGAGAAAGGTGATAATAACTACCGAAAAAGATGCAATGCGCATCAGCCATAACCCATATTTCCCAGTCGAACTTCGTCCACTCATATTTTATATGCCAATTGGAGTGAGGATGCTCGACACTAACTTCGGCTATGACTTTGTGCCCGACCTTCTCCAAGCCATCGAAAAATAAGGGCTCAGCCAAACATTCCTTAATCCTATAGCGTTTTCTATTTAGTACGATTCTCTTTCCNGGAAAGAGGAAAACTTTAAAATTCATACGATGGAAAAAACAATGCTCGACAAAATTAAGGAAACTTCCGCTTTCATTCGCGAGAAAGTATCAGAATTGCCTGAAGTGGCTGTGATTCTTGGTTCCGGTCTTGGAAACCTTGCCGATAAAATGGANNTCAANNCGGAAATNGACTANCATGANATCCCNAANTTCCCTGTNTCTACAGTNGCNGGCCATGCNGGNAAACTCATNTTCGGCACTCTTGGCGGNAAATANATNATGGCNATGAAAGGCCGTTTCCACTANTATGAAGGCTATGACATGAAGCAGGTGACCTTCCCCGTCCGTGTCATGAAAGAGCTTGGTGTGAAGACTCTTTTCGTCAGCAATGCGGCTGGTGGCATGAACAAGGAGTTCCGTGTTGGCGACGTAATGGTGATCACCGACCATATCAACCTTTTCCCTGAGAATCCTCTTAGAGGAAAAAACTATGATGAGCTTGGCACACGATTCCCTGCTATGACAGAAGCTTATAAAAAATATCTCGTGAAATATGCAGATGAAATAGCTGATGCCGAAGATCTTCGCCTCATGCATGGAGTATATGTAGGCACTCCTGGCCCTACATTCGAGACCCCCGCTGAATACGAATATTTCCGTATAATCGGTGGTGACGCCGTAGGCATGTCTACAGTTCCTGAGGTGATCGTCGCAAATCACGCCGGCATGGATGTGTTCGGTCTTTCTGTCATCACCGACCTCGGAGGAAAGGATGTAGACTATGTCCCCACCCACGAAGAAGTGCAGCAAGCTGCAGAGAAGGCTTCACCCGTAATGGTGAAACTAATCACAGAAATGCTTCGCAAACTCTAAAAATCCCACAACTCAACAACCTCACAACCCAAAATGTCAGAAATATCAGATATCGGTGAGTTCGGTCTTATCGACCGTCTCACAGCCGGTTTCCCCCTGCGCAACGAGTCTTCAATTCTCGGAGTAGGGGATGACGCCGCAATTATGAATTATGCCGATAAGGATATCCTCGTCACTACCGACCTTCTTCTTGAGGGAATACATTTCGACGTGCGTTATGTCCCATTGAAGCATCTTGGATATAAGTCAGCCATTGTAAATTTTAGCGACATATATGCAATGGGGGGTACCCCTAAGCAGATTACAGTCTCGCTGGGAGTTTCAAGTAGGTTTTCTGTTGAGCATATTGATGCGTTATATGAAGGAATTCGCACGGCTTGCGAAATATATGGAGTGGATCTTGTAGGAGGAGACACTTCAGCCTCGGTCACCGGGCTGGTAATCAGCATCACATGTATTGGGGAATGTGAGAAAGGAAAGGAATTCCGTCGCGATGGAGCAAAACCTACCGACTTGATATGCGTCTCAGGCGACTTGGGAGCCGCTTATATGGGCTTGCAGCTTCTCGAACGCGAAAATCGCGTCAGTGCCAATGCTGGCAAGGACTTCCAACCAGATTTTTCTGGCAAGGAGTATATTCTTGAGCGCCAGCTAAAGCCGGAGGCAAGAAAAGACATTATCGAAGCTTTAAGAAAAGAAGGCATTCATCCTACTTCAATGATGGATGTAAGTGATGGGCTTTCTTCTGAATTGCTCCATATATGCAAAAAGTCGGACACGGGCTGCCGTGTATATGAAGATAAGATTCCTATCGACTATCAAACTGCGCTCATGGCAGAAGAACTTAATATGAATCTTATCACTGCAGCTATGAACGGAGGAGAAGATTATGAACTTCTTTTCACTGTCCCGCTGACCGACCACGACAGGATAGAAAACATAAAAGGGGTGAAAATGATAGGCTATATTACAGCTCCGGAACTTGGCTGCGCTATGATCACTCGTGATGGACAAGAATTCCCTCTCAAAGCTCAAGGATGGAATGCATTTACGCAGGAAAATAAAGCAGATTAACGCATCAAAACGTCATTTTGTATTATTTAACAGTAATTTTGCACTTGCATCGAAACTAAAGTGTTAAATTTGCACTTGATTTAGGCATCACAGCATCCTGGCAATGTTCAGGATGCTGTGATGAAAACATTAATATTATTTAGAAAACAACTGAAGCCCTTATGGAACAGACAGTTAATATCCGTGAACTCAACGATCGCATTGCTGCCAAGAGTAATTTCCTTAGCATGATCCGCAATGGTATGGATCAGCGAATTGTAGGCCAGAAGCATTTGGTAGATTCTCTTCTCATCGCTCTCCTTTGCAATGGCCACGTGCTTCTCGAAGGTGTCCCAGGACTGGCAAAAACTCTTGCTATCAAGACTCTTGCAAGCCTTGTCGATGCCAAGTACTCTCGAATCCAGTTCACTCCCGNCCTTCTTCCAGCNGATGTGATTGGTACTCTTATCTANAGCGTTAAGAAAGAGCAATTTGAAGTGAAAAAGGGTCCGATTTTTGCAAATTTTGTCCTTGCCGATGAGATCAACCGTGCGCCAGCTAAAGTGCAGAGTGCCCTTCTCGAGGCTATGCAGGAGCGCCAGGTGACTATCGGCGATCAGACTTTCCCTCTCGATCGTCCATTCCTCGTCATGGCTACTCAGAACCCAATTGAGCAAGAAGGCACATATCCTCTTCCTGAGGCTCAGACCGACCGTTTCCTCCTGAAGGTAGTGATTGGCTATCCTAACAAGCAGGAAGAGAAGATGATCATACGCCAGAATATCCGAGGTGCGCTTGATGAAGTGAGAGCTGTCGTTTCCACTCAAGATGTATTGGAGATTCAGAAACTTGTCCGTGAGATCTACATAGATGAGAAGATAGAAAATTATATCGTAGATATCGTCTTCGCAACCCGTAATCCTGAAGCCGCAGGCTTGAAGGATCTTGACGGTATCATTGCTTATGGTGCTTCGCCGCGTGCATCTATATCCCTTGCTCTTGCATCTCGAGCCTACGCTTTCTTGCAGGGCAGAGGTTATGTGATTCCGGAAGATGTCAGGGCAGTTTGTCACGACGTGATGCGCCATCGTATTGGCCTGACTTATGAGGCTGAAGCCAACAATATCTCAGCCGATGAGATCATCTCAAGCATTCTCGACAAAGTCCAAGTCCCCTAAAGAAAAAATTGGTTCTTGACTCTAACTCTTAACTCTTACTTAACTCTTAACTCTTTACATTTATTCGTTTTGGATGCCAAAGAACTTCTAAAGAAAGTACGAAAAATAGAAATAAAGTCGCGTGGTCTTTCCAACAATATTTTTGCTGGAGAATACCACACTGCTTTTAAGGGCAGGGGCATGATGTTTTCTGAGGTCAGGGAATATCAGCCAGGTGATGACGTGCGTGATATCGATTGGAATGTCACAGCCCGTCATAATAAGCCTTATGTAAAGGTGTATGAGGAAGAACGCGAACTCACCGTCATGCTCCTCGTAGATGTGAGTGGCAGTCGTGATTTTGGAGCAGTAGGGCAAGTGAAGCGTGAGTTTATCGCTGAAATAGCCGCAACCCTCGCATTCTCATCAATTCAGAATAATGATAAGGTAGGAGTCATCTTTTTCAGTGATAAAGTAGAAAAATTTATTCCTCCTCAGAAAGGACGAAAGCATATTCTTTTCATCATACGCGAGATTATTGACTATAAGCCAGAGCATCGAGGCACTGACTTGAATGCGCCTCTCGTTTTTATGACCAATGCCTTGAAGAAGCGTTGCTCTGCTTTTGTGCTAAGCGATTTCATTGACACTCACGATTATTTCAAGTCGCTTTCTATTGCCAACCATAAGCACGATGTAGCCGCTATTCAGGTCTATGATAAAAGAGATGCAAAAATGCCGGATGTTGGGCTTGTGCGTCTTCAGGATCTGGAGACTGGAAGAGACATTTGGCTTGATACCTCCTCTAAAAGCGTTCGTAAGGCTTACGATAAGGCTTGGTATGAACGCCAGCAGAATTTTTCTTCTACTACAGCACGATGCGGCGTTGATTCCGTCTCTGTTGCCACTGACGAGGACTATGTCAAGGCATTGATTGGTCTTTTCCGCAGACGCGGTTGATTATAAGAATTTGAAATTATGATTCAGACGTTTCGAAAATATTTCGCTCTGTTCTTAGTCGCAGTGGCATGCGTATTGCCTTCATTTGCTTCGGTGAAAGTGACGGCTTCGCTCGACTCTGCCTCTATCTTGATGGGGCGCATTGACACTCTAAGAATCTTTGTGGAGCGTGATGCCGACCGTCAGGGAGTGTTCCCATTGTTCAATAATATGGGACCTTCAGGATATGTCACCCTTATTGGTGACACTGTCGAACTCGGCATTCCTCGTTTAGACACCATAAAGCGTGAAGGTTCTCGTATCACAGAGCGTCTCATAGTGCCTGTTCAAGTGTTTGATTCCGGCTACTATAAACTTCCTCCGTTTGTATATCTTTCTGCCACTGATTCTGCGGCATCCAATCAGGTCGAACTGACAGTAGTCCCTGTCAAGGTTGGTGAAAATGAGGCTATTTCTGATTATAAGGATATAGTAGCTCCATCGGACAGGTCTTTTTGGGATTGGATGCCTGATTGGCTCTATGATCTATGGTGGATGTGGATCTTGCTGATTCTTGCTGTGGGAGCTGCCATTTATTTTGGACGCAAATATCGTAAGACCGGTAAGTTTATCGCACTTCCGGAAAAGCCTCAACCTAAACCATGGACTCTGGCTCTTGAGCGCCTTGAGCAGCTTAAGGCTAAGAATTTATGGGAAAATGGTATGGAGAAGGAGTATTTTACTGAACTGACAGATATTCTTCGCGACTATCTATTCAAGAGGTTTGGAATCAATGCGATGGAGATGACATCGCGTCAGATCATGCAGACTCTTGCAGATCAAACTGATGTCAAGGAAAAGCGTTCCTATGTCCGTAAGATTCTTGATGTCGCAGNCTTTGTCAAGTTTGCAAAAGTGCGACNTCTTCCTGCGGATAATGTCGAGGCATANGATAATGCNGTTAATTTNGTAAAGGAGACAATCNCTGCAGAGCCANACCCCCNGACCCCTGACACATCGACCCCTGNCACATCAGACAAGAAAGGAGGTGAAAGATGAAATTCCTNCATCCCGGAATGCTTTGGTTGCTTCTGCTCCTTATTCCTCTTATTGTCTGGTATGTCATCNAGCATCGTAGTGCTAATCNTTCTNTGGGAATCTCNACTCTTCAGCCCTTNTTNAAGTTTGGCAATTCTTGGAAAGTATGGATTCTCCANCTNTGCTTCTGCNNTGCGNCTNNTNTGNATNGCNGCNATNATTGTCGCTCTTGCACGTCCGCAGACATATGATAGTTTGAAAAATTCTCGTGTGCTCGGCACCGATATTATCCTTGCTATGGATATATCCGGCTCAATGTCTGCTACAGATTTTAAGCCTAATCGCTTCATTGCGGCCAAAGACGTTGCCACTGCGTTTGTAAACTCACGGGAAAATGACAATATGGGTCTTGTAGTTTTTGCAGGTGAGTCTCTTTCATTGATGCCGCTCACCAACGATAGGGCGGCTCTTATCAATGCCATTTCCAATGTTGATATGGGTGATCTTAACGATGGCACTGCTATCGGAGATGGCCTGACAAGCGCCATCAATCGCATTTCGCAAGGAAAAGCCAAGTCAAAGAGTATCATTCTTCTCACTGACGGTAGTAATAATGCCGGCGATGTCCCTCCTGTGACTGCTGCCCAAATCGCAAAGCAGAAGGGTATCAAAATCTATACTATTGGTGTAGGCACTAATGGCAAAATGCAGATAGCAGACCCCTATGGCTTCTCATCTACCACACTTGAGACAAAAATTGATGAGCCATTATTAAAGAATATGGCAAAGATGACTGGAGGAAAATATTTCCGTGCAAAAGACGAGCGCATGCTTAAGCACGTATTTGAAGAAATAGATTCCCTTGAAAAGTCGAGCATTGATGTGAATTCAGTCACTCTCACTCAAGAGGAATTTATGCCTTGGCTCTGGCTCGCTTTCTCAGCTCTTGCCCTGTCTCTCCTCCTTCGTTACACAATAATTAGAAGAATACCGTAATGTTTACGTTTGCATATCCAGCTTTACTCGTTCTTTTGTTGGCAGTGCCTGTCGTGGTGTTGCTATATTGCCTTGCGCGCTACGCAAGGAAGAAAAAATTGGCGAGATTCGGCAATGCTGATTCCATTAAGGATCTTATGCCTGAAGTGTCTAAGTATAAACCCCCATTGAAGCTTGCTCTTGAGGTTGGCGCTTTGGCCTTTCTCGTGCTGGCGCTTTGCCGCCCATGGGGTGGTGTGCACTCTTCAAAGTCTGAAAAAGAAGGTATAGAGGTCGTGATAGCTGTCGATGTGTCAAATTCCATGCTTGCATCGTCTACTTCCGACAATTCAGGCACATCAAGAATGCGTGCTGCCAAACTGGTGCTTGAAAAGCTGATCAATCGTCTTGACAATGACCGTGTTGGACTTATCGTCTATGCCAACGATGCCTATACTCTTATCCCTGTCACGAGCGACTACGTTTCAGCTAAGCTTTTCCTTAATTCCATCGATCCTTCTCAATATGATAATCAAGGCACCAATATCGGAGCTGCCATCGATAGGGCGGTGAAGTCTTTTAGTGCAGATGATAATATAGGAAAGTCTATTGTGCTCATTACTGATGCGGAGGAACTCGACGATGAAGCCGGAGCCGTAGAGGCAGCACGGCAAGCAAAGAAAAATCACGTTCAGCTGAATGTGGTGGGCGTAGGTTCTCCTAATCCCGTCCGTATTCCCACTGCGTCGGGCCCGATGATCAATCCGGAGACCGGCACACCTGTTGAAACAGCTCTCGATGAAAATTTGGCTGCTCGTATTGCGGAAGCAGGCGATGGAATATATGTCAACGCTTCCAATCCGGATGCTCTCAACGAACTTGAAAAGCAGATGGACACCGTGAAAAAGTCTGCTCTTGAGACAAACGCATATGCTGTGCACGACGAACTATTCACAATCTTTGCTTGGATAGCTCTTATCCTTCTCTTTATTGATGTCTTTATCCTTGATAGAAAGATCAGATGGCTGGATAAGATTACATTCTTCAAGAAGGAAAGCGCAGTAATTTTGCTGATTGCTTTTTCCGCAGCCTGTGCTTTTGATGCCTCTGCTACCAATAATCGTCAAGAACGTCGATTAGTGAATCAAGGCAACGAGCTCTTCCGAAGTGGACATTATCTTGAGGCTGGGGAGAAATATCAGCAAGCTTTGAAGTCAGAACCCGATTCTAAAGAAGCTCTCTATAATCTTGGTCTGACTTATATCCGGCGTGCTAATGCAGCTCAATCTGATTCTCTTAAGCAGCAGCTCGTAAAGGCTGGGGCTGAAGCTATGCAGGTAGTGGCGCAGGCTTTGAAAGAAAAACCTAACCTTGCAGCAGATGCTATATTCAATCTCGGGAATATTGCTTTTAATTCTGAAGACTATGCTCAGGCAGTCCAGATGTATAAGCAATCTCTTCGAATTCGTCCGGAAGATGAGAAGACACGGCGCAATCTACGCATAGCACAGAAAAAACTCCAAAAGGATCAGAATCAAGATCAAAATCAAGACCAAGATAAGGATCAAGATCAGAACCAAGACCAAAATCAAGATCAGAACCAAGATCAAAATAAAGACCAGAATCAAGACCAGAATCAAAATCAGCAGAATCAGGATCAGCAGCAACAGCAGCCTGAGATAAATCCTCAATCTGCCGAGCAGATTTTGAAGGCGATGGAGAATAAGGAAAATCAAACCCGTGCTCGCGTAAATAAGTCGAACAATGGCCAAGAAGCCTCCGGAAGAAGCAAAAACACCAAGCGCTGGTAATTTTTAATTCAACATTCCACATTCAACATTCAAAATTAGTTTATGACCCAAATAAGACTTTACATATTGACCCTCCTTCTGATCCTTGCCAGCATAGCCGCTTCTGCAGCTGGCAAGTTTCAGATATCTGTCTCTACTCAAACAGGAAGCGACGACATAGAGGTAGGGGAGCAGTTTTATGTCTACATGAAGCTTGACAATATTGATGGCGAACCGTCGGCTCCCGATGTGCCGGGGGCGGTAGTGAAATATTTCACGTTAAGCAGCCAGTCTTCTTCGATGTCGAGTGTCAATGGAAAGGTGACCAGATCAAGTTCCCGCACCTATGTGGCTACTTGCTCAGCTTCTAAGGAAGGTTCTTTTTCTATTGGTCCATTCTCTGTAGATGGAGTATCCAGCAATAAAGCTTCTTATAAAATTGTAAAGTCTGGTTCGGGATCCTTATCTAAACTCAAGCAGCGTCAGCAACAACAGCAGCAAACATCAGTATCTCAAGAGCCAGATGACCAAAACGAGGGTCCGAAATTCATAGGTAAAGGCAATGAAAAGCTCTTTCTAAAGGCTTCGGTGTCTAAATCTTCTGCCTACGAGCAAGAAGCTCTGGTTTATACCGTGAAGCTTTATTCTTCTTACGCCCCAATCAAATTCATCGGAGCTACGGAAGCTCCAAAGTTTGATGGTTTTGTCGTAGAAGAGTCTGATGAAACTTCAAAGTCACTTCATTATGAGACATATAATGGTCAGGAATATGCTACAGCTATAATTGCTCGCTACATCATTTTCCCTCAGATGACGGGCAAACTGACCATCAAGGGAAATACATATACTGTCAGCACCGACGAACAGGAATATTACGATGATCCATATTTCAGGATGCTTACAGTTCGTCGGCCTATTCAGCTCAACGTGACTCCGAATGATCTTGTGATCGATGTCAAAGCTCTCCCTTCTCCGGTGCCCGCTGATTTCTCTGGTGGAGTGGGTCAATTCTCGATATCTTCCTCACTTCCATCTGCAACATTGAAGACTAATCAGCCAGCTTCAATTGTGTATGAGGTGAAGGGTAGTGGCAATCTTAAATATGTAAAACTTCCTGATTTAAACGCTTTGTATCCGAAGCAACTTGAGGTATTTTCTCCTACAGCCGATGTCAACGCTGCTGCCAAAGGTATGTCGGTATCAGGAAGTGTTAAGTTTGATTATTCTTTCACTCCTCTTGAACTTGGGCAGTATCAGATTCCCGAGGTGGCATTGGTATATTTTGATCCAACCACTGGAAAGTATGAGAGATCAGTGGCAAAGGGATATACTGTAGAAGTCGACAAAGGTGCTCTTTCAGAAAAATCCCAGACTAAGAATAGACTTAAATTTGATGACTCTTTAATGCCTGTCGGTAGTCTTCATAAGCATAGATCACAGTATGTATATTCTTTTGGCTACTGGTTGTGGTTTATCATTCCGGCTTTTGCACTGGGTATTATAATATATGTCTATCGTCGTCATTTGAAGAGTGCGGCCGATATTGTAGGCACCCGCATGCGCAAGGCAGGAAAGGTAGCAGCCCGTCGCCTCAAGAAAGCTGCTTCATGCATGAAGGCTGGTGATCGTGAACGCTTCTATGATGAGATGCTTGTGGCTCTGTGGGGATATGTAAGTGCAAAACTTAATATTCCGACATCTGAGCTCAATCGTCAGAATGTGGCGCAACGTCTTTCAGAAGCTGGCGCTTCCGATGATGTAGTCAACAATTTGGTTGCCGTCATAGATGATTGTGAGTTTGCTAAGTATGCTCCAGGCTCAGGCGACGACGAATTGAAGCACGTCTACGACCGAGGCACAGAAGTAATCAACGCCCTCGAAGATGCAAAACTTCAGAGTCAAAAATAGCCTGGAGGGCTTCAAATCTTGTTAACCCCGCCATAAAACTTGGGGTATCAAAATACCAAAAAAACTACGACTCCAGTGGAGTCGAACTAAAATTATATTATATGTCTCTTAGATCTATCATATTCATCACTTTTGGCATTCTTCTTAGCTTCGTGGCATCTTCTTTGTCAGCGGCTCCCTCTCCTTTGGCCTTCGCCGACACTCTATATACGAAAGGCGACTATAAGCAAGCTGCAGAAGCGTATCAAGCCGTCGTTGACGTAGATGGAGATTCTCCTGAGCTGCTCTTTAACTTGGCAAACTCTTATGCGCAAGCTGNNGACTACGGCAACNCAANTNNATATTATTCTCGCGCAAATCGTCTTGATCCATCCAACAAGGAAATCAAGAACAATCTCAACTATTTTAATTCAAAAGTAGAAGATTCCAACCGTGCCGAACTTCGTGGCAAGAGGATTAGCGTGAGCCCCGATCATGAGTCTTTCTTTCAGTCTGTCAGGCGGCTAATCTGTGCAGAGATAGCACCAAATATTTGGGCGATATCAGCCGTTATCTTCTTCATCCTTTTCTTAGGAGAAATAGCGATCTATCTTTTCTGCAGCGACGTAAGATTGCGTAAAGCTGGTTTCTTTGGTGGAATATTCTTATTCTTCGTTTGTGCCTTGTCGGTTATATTTGCATTCATGAGTGCATCATACTATGATTCTCATGATAAAGCAGTCTTAATGGCTTATAAGACTGAACTTCTCATCGAGCCCTCCTCCGATTCAAAGCCGTCGAGCAGCCAGCTGTGTCAAGGCACCCTGTTTGATATCGTGGCGGAAGAGACCGACGTTGAAGGCAAACCCACTTGGTATAAAGTTCGCCTCAACTCCGACATAGAAGGCTGGCTCAAAGCCAACGACCTCTCAATCATTTGATCATATACCCTCCAATAATTCCAAATTGTCATGGTGATATATATGGTGCTGTAGGAGATTGAGGGAGCATAGGAGCGTATTATTAAAAATAATTGCTATCTTAACCCTCTATCCTCTAACATCTTATTCACTAAAATCCGATTTTTATGTTATAAAACACATTTTTTTACTTGAAAAAAATTATGTTTTTTCAAAAATTATGTGTAAATTTGAAAATCCAAAAGAAAATTTAAACACCTCAAATACTAATAGTATGAGCAAAACCATCACATTCAACGAACTTCGCAGACTCAAAGACAGTCTGCCTGACGGAGCTACTCGTCGCATCG
>WFLX010084485.1_pt1 | contig 14391 bp, 14 predicted proteins | sample 4967041 | NCBI WGS metagenome assembly WFLX01 (sample SAMN12857096, study PRJNA449069) | gut metagenome | isolation source: stool from male and female vole | host: Microtus ochrogaster | place: USA:Florida | collected 2017
GCTTCATTTGCCGATTTGCAGAGAAAGAAGTATTAAAGAAGAAGGTAACATGCTCAAAGAAATCGGATATAAGATAGCGGGAGCATCCGAGAAGGCGTCTTTAAACTATACGGAGAATGGATATGACGTGCCTCTCGGAAACGTTATGGGTTCTGAGGATACCGGGATAAGCAACGAAGTATTGAGGGTATGTGATGAATTGGGTGCAATTCCTATTTTGGGACATATCGGATCGTTGAATGTGTCGGTGGCAGCCGGAGTAATGATGTATGAGGTGGTGCGCCAACGACTGAATACTCTCGACTTCAATGAAGGTTGACCCCCTAAATTTGAAAAAATCGTTTGAAAATACTAACTTTGTAGTGAAATAATCCTCCTACATCAAGACGGATTATCAACCATAAAGAAAAAAATAATTACAAATTATGATAAATCGAGTTTTGATAAGAATAAAAGTTGTGCAACTTCTATATTCTTATCTCCTTGTAGAAAATAAATTTACATTATGTGATTCTCCGGAGAATCCGACTCGAGAAAAAAGATTTGCATACAATCTGTATCTTGACGTGCTGGGTTTAATGGAAAAGATTGCGTCCGGAATCAATCATAGAGGGCTTGGATATGTATTAAAAGACACGAGATTTATTCAGCGTATCAGCATTGATGAAAGAATTAAATCTCAAGAGAAGAAGATGGCGGAAGATAGTAAGTCATTATATTCTGCATTACCCGAGTTAATTTCTAAAATTAAGGAATCAGGACTTTATAAGAAATACCTGAAAAGTGAAAATCCCGGGAGTCTGGAAAATGAAAAGATTTGGCAAGATATCTTCAATCAGATTATTTTCAATGATTCTCAATTAAATAAATTGATAGCAGACCGTGATGGTTTTACTTTGAATGGAGTAGACCGCATGAGAGAAATGATGGAGACAACATTTTCAAACTTCTATTCTTCATCCGACAATATTCACGATGCCTTAAACACGCTTAAGAGAAGTATGGATAAGGCACGTGAATTATATTTCCGTCTGCTTCAACTCCCGATTCTTCTCACTTCAATTAAAGATGAAGAAATAGAAAACAATCGTACTAAATTTCTGGCAACTTCGGAAGATAGAAACCCGAATTTGAGATTTGTTGAGAATGCTTTTGTAGAAACTCTTAGAAATAGTGAAGAACTTGAAAAGGGGATTGCCGCTTATGGTACTCAATTCGGTATTGATGATGGTCCGGTGTTGCGCTCCCTTCTCAAAGCCATTACCGCTTCAGAATATTATCAGGAGTATATGGCATTTCCGGCTACAGACTTCAAAATGGATTGCGAATTATGGAAAAATTTATATAAATACGTTATTTTTGAGAATCCCGATTTTCTCGAGGCTTTGGAAGATAAATCCGTCTTTTGGAATGATGACTTGGGAATCATCGGAGATTTCGTATTAAAGACTGTAAGAAATATTGCAGAATCTCACAAAGACGGCAATAATCTTAACACTTCCTCAATTGCGACCTCTTCATTCCTGTTGCCAATGTATAAGGATGAAGAAGATTCAAGATTCGGAAAAGAATTATTTGAACTGGTAATTAAAAATAAGGAGACGTATAAGGAATATATTGATGAAGCCTTAGATAAAACTTCCTGGGAATCAGACAGATTGGCATATATGGATATTGTAATCATGATGACTGCCCTGGCTGAAATTTTGAATTTCCCCAAAATTCCACTCAATGTTTCTCTAAATGAATATATTGAAATAGCCAAGAGCTACAGCACTCCCAAGAGAGGGCAATTCATTAGTGCTTTGCTAGGAGATATATTCTCAAAATTGCGTGAAGTAGGAAAATGATTAGAATTGAATTAAAAATAGAAAATTATGAACTTACTGACAATCCTCCTTCAGCAACAGGAGGGAAATTCTTGGAGCGGAATGTTGATGATCATTGCAATGATAGTCATCTTTTACTTCTTTATGATTCGTCCGCAAAGCAAAAAGCAAAAAGAGATTAAAAAGGCACGTGAATCAATGCAGAAGGGTGACAAGGTTGTGACAGCCGGCGGCATTTTCGGAACTATCCGCAATATTAATGAAGCAGATGGCACCATCATGCTGGAGATAGCTCCCAACGTAACTATAAAAGTTAGCCGCGAACAAATCTTCCCGGTTCAAGCGGAAGCTCCGGCAAAATCTGATAAATAATCAGGTATAAAAGAGTAATAATCAGAAAAGTGAGTTTATCGTATAAGAAAATATCAAAATCATGGCGCGATGTGAAAGCCACAGCCGGTTTTCGCAAAATGCTCACTTTTTTGATATTCGTAGCGATTGCCACTTTATTTTGGTTGATTCTCGCATTGAACGACAGTGTTCAAGACGATTTTGAAGTAAAACTGAAGTTTGATAATGTTNCCGACTCTGTTACTTTTCTGACAGTTCCNCCGGAAGAGATTCATGTGTCAGTTAGANNTNAAGGTTCTTCANTATGGCGNAACGNACTATTCCNNACTCCCACCTTGCATATTAATTTCAAGGATTATGCAAAAGAGGGTCAATTGCGCTATTCAAAATCAGAACTTAATGCGGGGTTGAAGCAGATATTCGGAGGTTCGGCTTCTATGATTTCCACTTCAATAGACAGTTTAAATCTAAACTATACAACACTTCCGGGAAAGAGAATCCCTGTAGACGTATCTTCCGATATTACAACAGCAGCCGGAAAGGTGATTTATGGGAAGCCGATAGCAATTCCTCAGAATGTACTGGTTTTCAGCACAAGAAATGTTTTGGATACGATAACTCGGATATTTACAGAGAAGATCACTCAGAAAAATCTTGAGGAAACGACAGAGATCAGCGTAAAGTTGCGTAACATTCCGGGAGTCAGGCTCGAACCGGCAATTGTTAAAGTCAAAATTAACGTTGAAACATTGGTTCAGAAAAAAGCTACCGTAAATGTGAAGATTCATAATATTCCCCCCGGATTGGATATACTTCTTTTCCCCTCTAATGTAGTGGTGGAATATTTCGTGCCTATGAGCAATTTTAATCGAAGTGATTATCTCCCCGAGGTTAATGTGGACTATAGAGATCTGCAGGCCGGGTCAAATCGCTTGCCGTTGCACATCGGTAGCAAAAGTTCCGAAATGTTTAATATCAAATTATTAACCGATAGTGTTGAATATACATTGGTTAAAAATTAAGTATAAAAGAGAAGATGCTGATTGGAATTGCCGGAGGAATAGGAAGCGGAAAAAGCGTGGTCTGCAGAATACTCAGGGTAAAGGGTTATGATGTATTGGATTGCGACTTGGAAGCTCGTAGGCTGATGGATAATTCGCTTGAAATTAAAGAAGAAATAAGAGACAGAATTTCTCCGGGTGCCTCAGATGGCACAAACCCTATAAATCGAAAGATATTATCAGGGATAGTATTTTCCGATGAAAAGGCTCGTCTCACTCTGAATGAGATAGTACACGGACGATTGAAAGACTATATTTCTCGTAAAGTTTCAGAGGAAAGCGGCAGATGCTTATTTATAGAAGCAGCAATATTGGCAGAGAGCGGATTGGCGCGGGAATGTGACAGGATTTGGAAGATTGATACTCCTTGCGAGGAAAGAATTAAGAGAATTTGCGAGCGCGACAACTGTGAACTCTCCTTTGCAAAAGCAAAACTTAAGTCTCAGGAAAAAGAGCAACAGTTATTATCTGAATTCCTGAACAAAACTGATGTTATATTTAATTCTGACCATGACTCCTTAATACTCCAGATAAATAAATTATTATTAAAAATATAAATTATACCAATATGTTAAGAACAATTCTTTCAATTACCGGAAAACCCGGATTGTTTAAAATAATTTCTCAGGGCAACAAGATGCTTATTGTAGAAGACTTGTTGAGCAAAAAACGCCAACCGATTCATGCACGCGATAAAGTTGTGTCCTTAGGGGATATCGCAATGTACACTGAAGGGGAGGACAAGCCTCTCGGCGAGATTCTTGATTTGGTGTATGACNATATGAACGGTAAGCCGATTGATGTAAAGGCAATGGCAGGCAATAACGAAGAGTTGCGTTCTAAATTTGCAGAGATTTTACCGGATTATGACAAAGACCGCGTGTATCCCTCTGATATAAAGAAATTGTTTAGTTGGTATAACATTCTTCTTGAAGCGGGATTTGACAAANTCANTGAAGAAGAAAAAGAGNAATCAGAAACNTCCGATTCCAAAGAGNATAAGGGATAAAAATAAAAATAAGGATTAAAAAATAAGGCGTTTCTAAAAAGAACGCCTTATTTTTTTTGATTATTAAAATTTGAATTTTTAAAGTAAGGATATAGAGCGGGAAATAAATTCGGAAAGTTCTTTACCTTTCAAAAGTCCGCTTTGAAGTAATGCCAAATCAATAATCTGACGAATCAAAGGATTGGCAGAAGCAAATTTTGAAATTTCAGATTGTTGTTTGCTTCTTAATTCAGTCAAACTCTTTTCATCTTCATCAGCTTTCTTCTTATCATCATCTTTAGCATCTTTATCATTCCGAATTTTAGAAATCTCTTCATTCAGGGAACTGATGCGTGTCAAGATAGATTCAATCTCAGAATTTAATTCTGCCGGAGCAGATTCCAGTATTTTCTTCACAGCCGGCTGGTCGGTATTCACAACCAACTGATAACTGTCCGGCATTTCTCCCATGAATCCCATTCCTGATTGTTGCTCAGCCATTTTCTTCATTCTGCGCATAAATTCATCTTGGGTTACAGTCGCCGGTGCCGCTTTTTCCCCGAGGCTTTCAAGGGCAACTATGAAATTAGCGCCTTTCACTTCCGGAAGTGAGGATGAGAAGGCTCCTTGTAAAATATCCGATTGCACGTTAGAAAGACCGGTTTTCGCAGTGTCTTCTTTCACAATCAAGCGTTCGGGAATATCGGAGTCCACTCTGACAAAACGCAAATTTTGGTCTTTAGACTCAAGCATTGACATAAAGTGTTCGTCCAATTCGCCATCCATCAAAAGCACGCTATATCCCTTTGCTTCCGCCTGCTCAATGTAGGAGTATTGTGCAGTCGGGTCTGTAGTATATAGATATATCAATGTTGAGTTTTTATCTGTTTGAGATGCCTCAACGAGTTTCTTATAATCTTCAAGAGAATAATAAGTCCCCTTGACATCTTTCAACAAATAGAATTTACGTGCTGAATCATAGAATTTTTCATCTGTCAGCATACCATATTCAATGAAAATGCGAATATCATCCCACTTCTTTTCAAATTCGGCTCTGTTTGATTTAAATAATTTGTCTGGTTTTTGCGCAAATTTCTTTGGAATGTAAGATGAGATTTGCTTAACCTGACGGTCAGCCTGCAGATAGCTTCGTGATACATTCAATGGAATATCAGGCGAATCAATAACCCCCTGCATTATGGTCATAAATTCAGGAACCACTCCTTCAACCTGATCGGTAACATAAACCTGATTGCAATATAATTGAATTCTATTTCTCTGTAAATCGAGATTACTCTTGACCTTGGGGAAATAAAGAACACCCGTCAGTGTGAAAGGGTAATCAACATTCAAATGAATCCAGAATAACGGATCCTCTTTGCCCGGCATCAATTCGTGATAAAATTTAAGGTAATCTTCATCCGTCAATTCAGTCGGTTTGCGAGTCCAAAGCGGCTCAGTGGAATTAACAACATTATCTTCATCAGTGTCAACATATTTACCGTCTTTCCATTCCTGTTTCTTTCCGCAAACCACCGGAACCGGCAAAAAGCGACAATATTTCTTCAGCAGTTCAATGATTTTATCCTTCTCAAGATATTCTTTGTTTTCCTCATCAATGTAGAGGATTACGTCAGTACCTCTTTCTGCTTTTTCTATAGGATTCATCTCAAATTCCGGGGAACCGTCGAAGTTGCATTCGACTGCTTGTGCGCCTTCTTGGTAAGATAAAGAGAGGATCACAGGGTTCTTGGAAACCATAAACGCGGAATAGAAACCCAAACCGAAATGTCCGATGATATTATTTGCTGAATCTTTATATTTTTCAAGGAATTCTTCGGCTCCTGAGAATGCGATTTGATTGATATATTTTTCAATATCTTCGGCATCCATACCGATTCCGTGGTCTGAAATAGTAAGCGTTCCGGCTTCCTTATCAACTATTACTTTTACATCCGGTTTACCCAATTCTCCTTTGAAATCTCCGAAAGAATGGAGAGTGGAAATTTTGCGTGTTGCATCAACTGCATTGCTCACAAGTTCACGCAAAAATATTTCGTTATCACTATATAAAAATTTTTTAATAACGGGGAATATATTTTCTGTAGTTACCCCGATTTTTCCTGTTGCCATAATTTTTGTTAAGCTAAAAATTTAAATTTATATTTCTGAAATATAAACAAACATCATGCCAAAATAGGTCAAATATCATTCTTGAATATAGATAATAATTTTTATCTTATAGTTGAAAAACAAGAATAGATTGGGGCTTTAATAGTAATAAATTATTCTTAAAACTCCTTAAATTTGGATCTAATGATAAAAATATGATTAAATATACGGATTTAAATAGGTTTACTCAGCGGATAGAATGTTTGCCGGAGCCTTTTTTATTCCGAATCTTGACGGGATCCACAGAACTGAAAAAATAACCACCAAGACTCCGATATTGAGTAATAAAATCCAAAACCAGGATATTTCAACCGGCACAAAATCGATGTAATATGAATCGGGGTCCAGGGGAAGGAAGTGGGTATGTTTCTGAATCAAAAGAACAATTAATCCAATAATATCACCCGCTAAAAGCCCGATAAGGGCTATTTTAGTAGCCAATAACAAAAAGATATTTCCTATTAATTTTCGAGTTGCGCCTAAAGTCTGCATGAGTGCTATAAAACGCAATTTATCCACCATCAATATCAACATTCCCGAACAAAGGGTGACACAGGAGACAATAATCATCAGTATTATGACAACGATGACATTCATATCTAACATGGCAAGCCAATTATAATAAGCCGCTCCGGATTGTCTGACAGTTTCGCATTGATATAATTTGAATAGTTTTNNNTGNGNNTATGCTTTAATTAAATTGTCGGTAAGGTCATCCGCTACTTTTTCCACATCATCCAGATTGTCAACAGAAACAGATAGGGAAGTGCCTTGTGATTTTGACAATTGAGCCAATGATTGAATCAACTGCAAACTCCCGTAAATGAAGGTATCATCATAAGAATCAAAATGAGAATCAAAAATTCCGGCAACTTCAAGTTTGCGTACGCGCAGTTGGTCAGAAATAAAATAGGTGTCTATTTTTGAGCCTCTTTTGAGAGAAAGTTTATCGGCAACAGATTTGCTTAATATTATTTTATTTATAGACTCATCTCGTGTAAAATCCGGAATCTCGCCCTCAATCAGACTATCGTCAATGAACTCCAATAACGACTCACCTGCAAGAGATTTCATATAGACTCCCTTAAAATCATCAGAGGTCTTTAGAATTGTGGGAATGGAAACCTGGACGGCTACATCTTTAACACCGGGAGTTGAAAGTATCATCTCTTTCAAGGTAGGTGTTAATGTTATGATAGATTCGTCAGAATCCATTGCATATTCTTCGTCACTTTGCCGAGTGGAGATATATGGGATTAAAGAGATATGCGAATTAAAGCCGGAAATCTTTTTGGTAATTTCATTCTTAAAGCCCAAGACTATAGCGATGGCTCCCATCATCACCACGACGGAAAGAGCCACAGCGATAACAGCTACCTTCACTGCCGGAGTCGACCGATGTCCGGAAGATGAAAGTGATAATTTTCGAGCTAAAAAGAATGTTACGCCCATACCCGATAATGGTAAAAACACTTAATTTTTTTACAAAATTAAGAAAAAATTTGTGAATTAATCATTCAATAGTTAACTTTGAAAAAATAATGGAGTAAAGCTAAAACATAGCATAAAAAACTTCAAACCTTAAACCTGATAACAACAAAACATCTGAAATGGAAGAGAATCTTATCAAGACCTGTTTGCATGATCGTCATGTAAAACTCGGCGCGTTGATGTCGCCTTTCGGCGGATTTGATATGCCGATACAATATGCAGGCATTACGGAAGAACACAATGCAGTCCGCCAAAATGTAGGAGTATTTGACGTCAGCCACATGGGTGAGGTCAGAGTGAAAGGTCCTGACGCATATAAATACGTAAGCCATATTTTTGTTAACGATGTAACGGGAGCGCCCGACGGTCAGATTTTCTACGGCATGATGTGTTATGAAAATGGAGGCACCGTTGATGATCTCTTGGTGTATAAAGTTAATGATGAAGAATATTTCCTTGTCATTAATGCTGCCAATATTGACAAAGATGTAGAGTGGATTAAAAAGAATGCAGAAGGATTTAATGTAACCATAGAGGATGAATCTCCCAAATATGGTGAGGTTGCCATTCAAGGTCCCAATGCTGAAACCACAGTTGAAAAAGTTCTCGGTATTCCTTGTGCCGACATCCCATTCTACAATTTCCGCACATTGGAAAAAGATGGAGAGGAAATCATCATCAGTCGCACGGGCTATACAGGTGAAGACGGTTTTGAAATCTACGGTTCTCATGACTTCATCCGCAATGTCTGGGATAAGCTTATGGAAGCAGGGGTTCAACCTTGCGGTCTGGGTTGCAGAGATACATTGCGTTTTGAAGTAGGCTTGCCTCTTTATGGAGATGAATTGGCTGCCGACATCACTCCGATAGAAGCAAGTTTAAGTATGTTTGTCAAACTTGACAAGCCGGAATTTATCGGCAAGGAAGCTTTGGCAAAGCAGAAAGCGGAAGGTGTTAAACGCAGAATCGTCGGAATTGAATTGGCAGGTTCAGCTGTGCCTCGTCATGGCTATCCGGTATTGGTAAACGGCGAGAAAGTGGGTGAAATCACCACAGGCTACAAATCCATTTCTACCGGCAAGAGTGTTGCAATGGCAATGATTGACAAGCCTTACGATAAACTCGGAACGGAAGTTGAGGTTCAAATTCGTAAAAAGACATTCCCCGGAACTGTAGTGAAAAAAAGATTCTACGATAAGAATTATAAAAAATAAGAAAATATAAATACAATTCAATAAGAGCTTAATCATTATGAGCAAAATTTTAGACAACCTCCGCTATGCGGATTCACATGAATGGGTGAAATTAGATGGAGATATCGCAACAGTAGGCATCACTGATTACGCCCAACATGCACTTGGAAGTATCGTATATGTTGACATGCCCGAAGAAGGGGATGAAGTGACAGCCGGAGAAGAATTTGGTGCTGTAGAATCTGTTAAAGCAGCAAGTGATTTAATTTCGCCCGTAAGTGGTGAAGTTGTAGAGATCAACACTGCCCTTGAAGACAGCCCTGAACTCGTGAATGAAGATGCATTTGAGAATTGGATTATGAAAGTGAAAGTTTCCGATCCTTCAGAAATCGACAATCTTCTTGATGCAGCAGCTTACGCAAAAATTTGCGAAGAATAATTAATTCAATCTGATAAGAACGCCAATTTCCCTATCAGTTTCTCAACGGAAGGGTTATTGGCGTTTATTCCATTGGAGGAAAAACAATAAAAAGAAAACATCAAATTAATGAGCAACAAATTCATCCCTCATACTGAAGAGGATATACGCCTGATGCTTGATAAAATCGGCGTTAACTCTATTGATGACCTTTATAGCGACGTGCCTCAAGAGGTTATCTTCAAAGAAGAATATAACATCCCTTCCGCAATGTCAGAAATAGAACTTCGTAAGCATTTCGAAGAGTTGGGTAAGAAAAACAAAGGTCTTACCATTTTTGCCGGTGGAGGTGTATATGATCATTATAGTCCTTCGGTTATAAATCATCTTTTGCAACGTAGCGAATTTTATACCGCCTATACTCCCTATCAACCGGAAATTTCACAAGGAACGTTGCAATATATTTTCGAATATCAGAGCATCATCAGCGAGCTGACAGGAATGGAAGCGACTAATGCTTCAATGTATGACGGCACTACCGCAACTGCAGAAGTGATGTTCATGATGGTGGCATCTTCAAAAAAGAAGAATCGTGTATTGTTGTCTTCTACACTTGCCGATTATGTTATCAAAGTTGTGAAGACTTACGCTAAATTCCATGGTGTTGATATTACTGTCATACCTGAAAAAGACGGAGTTACCGACTTGGATGAAATGCAAAAAGAACTTGCAGCCGGCGATGTGGCAGGTGTGATTTTGCCTTCACCCAATAAATATGGTATTCTTGAAGATTTCACAGGGGTTGCCGACACAATTCATAATGCCAAAGCATATATGGCAATTAATGCTGACCCGTCTGCCCTCGCAGTAATCAAAACTCCCGCTGAATGGGGAGCTGACGTGGCTTGTGGTGACGGTCAGACTCTCGGTATGCCATTGAATTTCGGAGGACCTTATTTAGGTTATATTTCATGCAATAAAGCGATGTTGCGTAAAATGCCCGGAAGAGTTGTGGGTGCCACTAAAGATGCTGACGGCAAGCGAGCATTCGTATTGACACTCCAAGCACGCGAACAGCATATCAGAAGGGAGAAAGCAACTTCAAATATATGCTCCAACCAGTCCCTTATGGCTCTATATGCCACCATATATGTGGCGTTGATGGGCAAGCAAGGAATGAAGGAATTAAATCGCATGGCATGCGACGGCGCTCACTATTTATTTAATAAGTTAATTGAATCCGGAAAATTTGAGGCTGCATTCCCCGGCAAACCATTCTTAAAGGAATTTGTGGTTAAAACAGATCTGGACATTGAAAAAATCAACTCTAAATTGCTTGAAAACGGCATAATGGGTGGAATTAATCTGGGCAACGGAATGATTGAATTTGCTGTAACGGAGAAAAGAACCAAAGAAGAAATCGACCAATTGATAGCTATAATGTTATCGTGTTAATACTATAAAATAAGTCAACAATGAAATATTACGATAAACTTATATTTGAATTGTCGCGTCCCGGAAGAAAAGGATTCGAATTACCTAAGACAGACCTCGGACACGATGCATTTGCTGAAATGCCAGCCGACTTGATGCGCTCTCAGGATGCCGAATTGCCTGAAGTGAGCGAGCTTGACGTAGTGAGACACTACACAAATCTTAGCAACAAGAACTTTGGCGTTGACACCGGTTTTTATCCCCTGGGTTCTTGCACAATGAAATATAATCCCAAAATAAATGAAGAATTAGCTGCTTTGCCGGCTTTCACACAATTGCATCCTCTACAAGATGAGAAGAGTGTGCAAGGTGCATTGGAATTATATTGGAATCTTCAACATGCCTTGGCTAATATTGCAGGACTTTATGAGTTTACTTTAAATCCGTATGCAGGTGCTCACGGAGAATTGACCGGATTGATGGTGATGCGTCAATATCATTTGTCTAATGGTGATACGAAAAGGACAAAAGTTATCGTACCCAATTCTGCCCACGGCACAAATCCCGCGTCTGCAATGGTAGCAGGTCTTGAAGTTGTGGAAGTTAAGTCAAAACCTAACGGCTCAATCGATGTAGAAGATCTGAAGCCGCTTCTCGATGACACAATCGCCGGCATAATGATGACCAATCCGAATACACTCGGCATGTTTGAGACAGAGATTATGGAGATTGCCGAACTCGTGCATAAGGCAGGAGGATTACTCTATTACGACGGTGCGAATCTGAACCCGTTACTTGGCAAGGTTCGTCCCGGAGATATGGGCTTTGACATTATGCATATCAATCTTCACAAGACTTTCTCCACACCTCATGGTGGCGGTGGTCCGGGTAGCGGACCGGTTGGCGTAACTGAGAAACTCGCCAAATTCCTTCCTAATCCTAAAGTTAAGAAGAATGCAGATGGAAGTTTTACAATTATTACGGGAGATGAAAGTCTCGGTAGCATATCATCTTTCTTGGGCAACTTCGGCGTCATGATGAAAGCATACGCTTATATATTGACGCTTGGCAAAGAAAATATCAAGAATGTGGGTCCGATGGCAACTTTGAACGCCAATTATATAAAAGAGAGTCTCAAAGATGATTATTTGTTGCCTATTGAGGGTGTATGCAAACATGAATTTGTGTTTGACGGACTGAAAGACAAGTCAACAGAGGTAACAACACTAAACGTCGCTAAACGCCTGTTAGACTACGGTTTCCATGCTCCTACAATCTATTTCCCGCTTCTGTTCCATGAAAGTATGATGATTGAGCCCACGGAGACNGAAAGCCTGGAAACTCTTGATGAANTNATNNAANTTATGCACAAAGTTGCTGCANAATCTCGCGAAACANNTGAATTAGTGAAGGATGCNCCNGTTACAACACTTGTGCGTAAACTTGATGAGACAGGTGCTGCAAAGAATCCGATTTTATCTTATCGTCAATTAAAAGCATCAACAGCTGAATGATTATGGAGAAGGCGGATATAATTATCATAGGTGCCGGTCCGGGCGGTTATGAAACAGCCTTGGCAGCTGCAAAAGCGGGTAAGAATGTGATACTCTTCAATGGTACAAAATTGGGAGGAACATGTCTTAATGAAGGTTGCATTCCAACGAAATGCCTCTGCAAAAATGCACACGTTGTTGATACTCTTCGTGAGGCTGATAAATTTGGAATTGATGAGTTCACTTTCACACTTGATTTCAATCAAGTAATCGCAAGAAAAGAGGAGGTGCTTAACCAATTGCGTGAAGGGATCNNCATNATGCTCAANCNNGCAAAAGTGAATGNCANAGACGNGAAGGCAAAGTTTGTNGATCAAAACACAGTAGAATGTGCCGGAGTACAATATCAGGCAGATAAAATNANTATNGCTACGGGGAGCGATTCTCGTTCATTGNCTATACCCGGTCATGATTTGGCATGTGTGAAAGATAGCTCTCAAATTCTTGCGATTGAATATATTCCTGAGTCTCTCACTGTGATAGGAGGAGGCGTCATAGGATTGGAATTTGCAAGTATCTTTGCTGCATTCGGCTCTAAGGTTACGGTGATTGAATTTATGAAGCAAATTTTGCCACCTTTCGACAGTGATATCGCAAAGCGCCTTAAACAAGCACTGACTAAGCGGGGCATAAAGATTATCACCTCAGCTGCTGCCAAAAAGATTGAGCAGAACGAGGATTATCAGGTTGTCGTTACATACGAATGCAAAGGTAAAGAAGACACAGTGGTCTCCTCAGATTTATTGATGGCTGTCGGTCGGGCACCCCGCGTTGACGGCTTGAATCTTGAATCTGCCGGAGTGGAATATTCTCCCAAGGGAATTCAAGTCAATGATGATATGCAGACTAATGTCGACAATATTTATGCCATTGGCGATGTTAATGCGCGCATGATGTTGGCACACGTAGCGACATTCCAAGGTTTCCACGCCCTCAATCACATTTTGGGAAAGAAAGATGAAATCAATTTTGACATTGTGCCTTCAGCTGTATTCACTGTTCCGGAGTGTGGAATGGTAGGTAAAACGGAAGAGCAATGTAAAGCAGAAGGAATTGAGACATTGATAGGCCAAAGTTTCTTCCGCTCCAACGGAAGAGCCCTTACTATGGCAGAGCCGGACGGAATATGCAAATTGATATTCTCAAAAGAGGGCGAAAAATTAATTGGAGCGCACATAATGGGTGCGGAAGCGGCTGATCTGGCACAGCAATGTGCTGAAATGATGAATGCCGGAGCAACTCGTCATTCAATGGAACAAATTATCTTCACGCATCCTTCCGTAAGTGAAGTTATTATGTCAGCTTTACATGCTGTTAAATAACCACTTATAGATTAAAAATAAAATTGCCGGATTTTTATTTCCGGCAATTTTTATTTTTATACCCTGCAGTTAATAAGAACAAAATCAGAGGGTTATAAAATGTTTCTTGTATTTAGAAAGGGAGGTCATCACTTTCATCTTTAAAATCTGAGGATGCGGGAGCAAAGGGATCGGCAGAAGCACCGGCAAAAGGATCATTTGCAACACTTGCAGGAGCTGCAGGGGCAGGCGCTGCGGGATAAGCGCCATTCGGTTCTTGAACCTCGCGAGCAGAAAATGCACGCAGATCTGTATACCATCTATCGTTGAATTCTCGGCTTTCAGCATCAACGCTAACTGTATATGTCTTGCCAATTTGAAGACCCAAATTATCAATTTGAGCATTCATTGCGTCTACTTTAACTTTCTTGGGATATGGACCGAATGTTTCAAGTATCCAACTTTTTTTTCTCCATTGATTACCTCTCTGAGACACTCCACCGGTCTCCGGAAGTTCCATAATAACTTTAGCCGTTAAATCCATTATATTTATTTTTTATATTATATTCCAAAAGAAAATAAGATTGTCAACTAAAATTG
>WFLX010314336.1_pt1 | contig 14390 bp, 7 predicted proteins | sample 4967041 | NCBI WGS metagenome assembly WFLX01 (sample SAMN12857096, study PRJNA449069) | gut metagenome | isolation source: stool from male and female vole | host: Microtus ochrogaster | place: USA:Florida | collected 2017
CAACTTCCTCCCGAAGTTGAAACCGCAATATCAGAAACGATGTTTGATGGAATAGGTATTTCCCAAGAGGACAAAGATTTGCTGCAAGCCTTCCATTCTGACTATAACAAAATCATCAAACTATGCATTGGAGATAGCTATGCTGACATCTGGATCGCCGGAAATATCTCCAGACAGATCTACTCCCTATACACTGAAAAGTGGAAGATAGAGTCAAGCAAGTTTCAAAACCTCATGCTTCGTTCGTGTGTGATTGAAACGCTTGGACTATTACAACAATTGTGTGATACTTTAGATCCAAGTACAGCTGGGACAACAATCACAGCTTTTCGACCTTCCGTTCGTACAATAAGACTTCAACTGAGAAATAATTATGTAAAACTCCACCCCGATGAGTATTCCCATATGAGACATTTGTGCCAGATTGGGAAGATGGAGAAGATTAACATATCGAAAGGATAAACAATCAATGGACAATCAGATTCATAATCAAATCGTTAGCTTTATCTGGGGAATTGCGGATGATTGCCTGCGTGATGTGTATGTGCGTGGCAAGTATCGTGATGTCATCCTCCCCATGACCGTTATCCGCCGACTCGATGCTTTACTGGAAGACACCAAAGAAGCCGTCCTCGCAATGAAGCAAAAACTGGACGAGGCAGGTATTGATAATCAGTGGGGCGCACTCTGCAATGCTGCGGGACAGGCTTTCTGTAATTCATCGCCGTTCCGCCTGCGTGACTTGACCAGCCGTTCCAAGAAGCAGATTCTCAAAGCAGACTTTGAAGCATATCTGGACGGCTTTTCTCCGAATGTGCAGGAGATTCTTGAAAAGTTCAAATTCCGCAACCAGATCGCCACGATGATCGATGCCGATATTCTCGGTGCGGTCATTCAGAAGTTTATCTCTCCGGACATCAATCTCAGCCCAAATCCAGTCTACAAAGACGACGAAAGAACCATCGTCCGTCTGCCGGGACTGGATAACCACAGCATGGGTACTATTTTCGAGGAGCTGATTCGCAAATTCAATGAAGACAATAACGAGGAAGCCGGAGAACACTGGACTCCACGTGATGTTGTAGAATTGATGGCTGACCTGATCTTTGTGCCGATTGCAGACCATATCAAGGATGCAACATACGCCTGCTATGACGGAGCCTGCGGCACAGGCGGGATGCTAACTGTAGCCCAAGATCGACTGATGCAGCTTGCGGAGCAGTCTGGCAAGAAAGTCTCTATCCATCTCTTCGGTCAGGAGATTAACCCCGAAACCTATGCAATATGTAAGGCAGATATGCTGTTAAAGGGTGACGGCGATCAGGCTGAGCATATCAGCTATGGCTCCACGCTGTCTTTAGACGGCAGTGCCTCCCGTCAGTTTGACTTTATGCTATCAAATCCTCCCTATGGCAAGAGCTGGAAAACCGATGCAGAAAAAATGGAAGTTTCGTATACAGAAGGTAAGAGCAAGAAAAAATCAATCCTTGATACTCGCTTTAATGCATATCTGCCGAATGGTGAAGCTCTCTCCATGCTGCCCCGTACCAGTGACGGTCAGCTACTGTTCCTGCTTAACAATATTTCCAAAATGAAAACAGAAACGCCACTCGGCAGTCGTATCGCTGAGGTACATAATGGCTCGTCCATATTCACAGGCGATGCAGGCTCCGGTGAGAGCAATGCCCGTCGTTACATGATTGAGAACGACCTTGTGGAAGCGATTATTGCAGTACCTGAGAATATGTTTTACAATACAGGAATCGGTACATTCATCTGGATTCTGTCCAACCGCAAGGAAGAACGCAGAAAAGGAAAAATTCAGCTCATCGATGCAACCAAGATGAAATCGCCGCTGCGTAAGAATATGGGCAAGAAAAACTGCGAATTTACACCTGAAATCCGTTCGGAAATTCTGCGAATTTTTATGAATATGGAAGAAAGTGAAGTCAGCCGTATTTTCAACAATGAGGAATTCGGCTACTGGTCTGTCACAGTAGAACGTCCGTTGCGACAGAGAGTAAATGTCAATATAGAAACAATCAAAGAAACGCTGTCCATGTTCAATGTGCTGTATGGCATTGATGTCAATCACGAGGAAGATAATATTCCTACAGTCAGTCCGGCAGAGCTTTTTGCTTTTACAGAGAAAAATCCGAATGTCCGCACAATAAAAATGCCGAAAACATGGGGACAGCTTGAATTTGAAAAGGTTTATCATATGTACATGAAAGCATTGATTGACCTGATGCAGACCGAGCCTTATATGAGCTATAACGACTTTGTAACAAGGCTTTATAATAATCCGCATATCAAAAACAGCGGTACAAAATTCAAGAAGTTTGAAGATTTCATGTGGCCGCTTCTGACAAAAGACCCCGAAGCAGAAATTGTCTATGAAAAGGGAAAGCCTGTTGTTGATACTGAACTGCGTGATACTGAAATAATCCCGTTCACATATGAGGGCGGTATTGAGGGCTTTATGCAGAAAGAAGTGCTGACCTATGCACCGGATGCGTGGGTTGACGAAAGAAAAACTCAAATTGGCTATGAAATCAGCTTTACAAAGTATTTCTATAAGCCTGTGGAACTGCGTGAAATGTCGGAAATTATTGCAGAATTGCAGACACTGGAGCAACAGGCGGACGGCATGATGTCAAGCATTATGGAGGGCATTTCATGAAGACATATGATATTCCACAGCACTGGCAGGTGCTGAAACTCCGTCAAATACTGCGACCGTTCAGTGAAAAGAATCATCCTGAACTGCCCTTGCTTTCTGTTGTGCGTGAAAAAGGTGTAATAATCAGAAACACAGATAGTAAAGAGGAAAACCACAATTATATTCCTGAAGATTTAAGCNGTTANAANAAAGTTAAAATCGGTCAATTTGCTATGAATAAAATGAAAGCATGGCAAGGCTCATATGGAATTTCCAAATATGAAGGAATTGTTAGTCCTGCATATTTTGTCTTTGATGTTATTGCAGNCATGANTCTCGATTTTTTTAATCNCNCTATNCGNAGTAAGGTATATATCAGCTATNTTGGAAGAGNATNTGATGGTNTAAGAGNAGGACAATGGGATNTANCAATGAACCGCATGAAAGAGATTNCGTTTTNTATCCCTCCCNGTAAAGNACAAAATCAAATCGTGCGTTTTTTGGATTGGAAAGTTTCGGAGATTAACAGGCTGATTGNATTAAAGAAANGACAAATAATTGATGTCGAGNAATTGAAAACTTCTNAAATAATAAATAAGTTTGTTTTTTCTGAAAATGATAAAGCCAAACGAATAAGATTGAAAAACATTGCTAAATCATATGGAAGAATTGGTTTCAGAGGATATAGCACAACCGACATGGTTGGTGAAAGAGAAGGTGCAATTACAACAAGTCCATCTAACATAGAACAAGATAGAATGTCATTTGAAAAATGTGCATATCTTTCGTGGGAAAAATATGAGGAATCTCCAGAAATACAACTTAGAAAAAATGATATTTTAATTGTAAAAACTGGTTCAAGTTATGGAAAAACAGGTTTTATAGAAAATAATTTAACATATAAAGCTACAATTAATCCACAGTTATTAATTATTAGAAATACTAATATATCTGTTTTCTCAAAATATCTATATCTATTTGTCAAATATGGAGAAATTCAAGACCAAATATGCAGAAATGTAATAGGAAGTACTATTCCTACTATTTCAGAAAGCCGAATAATGAATATGGACTTATTATTGCCAAATTATGAAGTTCAAATAAAAATTACAAACGAAATACAAGAAATTATTGATAAATATTTTAAGCTGATAAACATACTTGAAAATGAAATTTCTGTACTACAGGAACTTAAAACCCGCCTGATTTCAGATGCAGTCACGGGAAAAATAGATGTGCGTGGTATTGAGATACCTGAATATAAATACACCGCAGAGGAATCCGACAGCAACTCCGAAACAGAAGAATCTGACGAACAGGAGGACGAAACATGAACTTTACTAACACAAAAGAAAGCGGATTTGAAACTCTCATCGTCAAATGGCTCACAGAACATAACAATTACGAGGAAGGCTCAAACGCCGACTATAACAAAGAATATGCAATTGACGAAACAAGACTACTGCGTTTCCTGCGTGACACACAGCCGACAGAGGTCGCTAAACTCGGCGTCGATGTTTCCGAAACAAAGAAGCGGCAGTTTCTTAACCGCCTGAGCATCGAAATAACCAAACGTGGCATTATTGATGTGTTGCGGAATGGTGTCAAGGTCTATCCGGCTGACCTCATTATGTTCTATCTTACACCGACTGAAAACAATACAAAACAGCGTGAGATGTATGAAAAAAACATATTCAGCGTTACAAGACAGCTCCGCTACGCATCGGACAGAGCCAAGCTTGCACTCGACCTGTGTATCTTCATAAACGGTCTTCCGGTAATCACGTTGGAATTGAAAAATTCTCTCACAGGTCAATGTACCGCCGATGCTGTACAGCAGTACAAGAACGACCGTGAGCCGAAAGACATTCTGTTCTCGTTCAAACGCTGCATGGTACATTTTGCCGTGGACGACCGCACTGTTGAATTTTGTACGAAACNCGCNAAGGANGACAGCTGGTTTTTACCATTCANTANGGGCTACCNTGNCGGAGCAGGCAACCCGCCTAACTCCGACGGTATCATGACAGACTATCTTTGGAAGGACATTCTCACGAAGGCAAAGCTCTCTCGCATCATCGAAAACTACGCACAGGTCATCGTCGAGGAGGACGAGGAGACCAAGAAAAAGAATGTCAAGCAGGTATTCCCTCGCTATCATCAGCTTGACGTGGTGGAAAAGCTCCTCGCCGACGTTCGTGAAAATGGCACGGGAAAGCGATATCTGATTCAGCACAGCGCAGGCTCTGGCAAGTCAAATTCTATTGCATGGCTTGCACATCAACTCATTGGGTTGGAAAAGAACGGTAAGNNTANCATAGACACNGNACTTGTTGTCACTGACAGAAAAATCCTCGACAAGCAGATTCGCAACACCATCAAGCAGTTTATGCAGGTGAAAAATACTGTTGTCTGGGCAGAGCATTCCGGTGACCTCCGCAAAGCGATTCAGGACGGCAGGCGTATCATCATTACGACCGTTGAGAAATTCCCGTACATCATTACAGAAATCGGGCAGGAACATAAGGACAAGCACTTCGGCATTATTATTGACGAGGCACATTCCGGTCAAAGCGGCAGAAATTCTGCACAGATGAATCTTGCACTTTCCGGTCTTGCTACCGATGAAGATGCAGATAATGAAGACAAAATCAATGCCATGATGGAAGGCAGAAAACTCGTCCCGACCTCCAGCTATTTTGCTTTCACCGCCACGCCCAAGAACAAGACCCTTGAAGTATTCGGTGTGCCGTATGAAGAGGACGGCAAGTTAAAGCACAGACCGTTCCATGTCTACACCATGAAACAAGCCATTCAAGAGGGCTTCATCCTCGATGTTCTCCAGAACTACACCACAATTGACAGTTGGTATCGGATCATGAAAATCATTGAGAATGATCCGCAATTTGACAAAAAACGGGCGCAGAAGAAGCTGCGGAACTTCGTCGAGGGTAACGAGTACACGATTAAGCGCAAAGCCGCAATGATGGTCGAGCATTTCCACGAGCAGGTCATTGCAAGGGGAAAAATCGGCGGACAAGCTCGTGCGATGGTCGTGACGGCAAGCATCCCTCGCTGCATCGAATACTACTATGCCATTACCAAGCTGCTGGCAGAACGACACAGCCCCTTCAAGGCAATCATCGCTTTCTCCGGCGAACACAAATACAACGGGCAGGAGCCTGCATTGACCTCTGCTGCAATGAATGGTTTTCCGGATTCCAAGATTCCGTCAACCTTCAAGAAAGACCCGTACAGACTACTGATCGTTGCGGATATGTTCCAGACGGGCTTCGATGAGCCTCTGCTTCACACGATGTATGTAGATAAGATGCTCTATGACATCAAGGCAGTGCAAACGCTCTCACGCCTGAATCGCTGCCATCCGAAGAAGAGAGATACCTCTGTGCTTGACTTCTACAACAAGCCGGAGGACATTCAGACAGCGTTCTCAACATACTATAAAACGACAATTCTCTCCGGCGAAACCGATCCAAACAAGCTCTATGATCTGATAACCACGATGGAGGAGTATCAAGTATTCTCGACAGAAGAAGTTGATCATATTGTAGATTTGTTTCTGGACGGAGCAGGGCGAGAACGGCTTGATCCGCTGTTGGATGCCAATGCCGCCATTTACAAAGACCTCGAAACCGAAGAGCAGATCAAATTCAAGAGTGCAGCAAAATCGTTTGTACGCACCTACGGATTCCTCGGTGCAATTCTGCCATATGGTAATGCTGATTGGGAGAAGCTGTCTGTTTTTTTGAATCTGCTGATTCCAAAACTGCCATCGCCCCGTGATGACGATCTGTCATATGGTATTCTGGAGTCGATTGACCTGAACAACTACAGACCGGAAGCTCGTGATTCGATTTCAATTGTGCTTGAGGATTCTGACACGGAGGTTGCACCAGTCCCAACGGGCAAGAGCGGTCACATCATCGATCCGGAAATGGATCTGCTTTCAAACATCGTCTCTGAATTCAATGATATGTTTGGCAACATTGAGTGGAAGGACGAGGAAAATGCCCGTCATCAGGTTACAGAAGTTATCCCAGCTATGGTCTCAAAGGATGAGAGCTACCAAAATGCTATGCTCAATTCTGATGAGGAGGGCGCAAGACTTGAAAGCGAGAGGGCTTTACAGCAGGTCATCTTCTCGATTATGGCTGACAACATGGAAATTTTCAAGCAGTATCAGGATAACCCCGCTTTCAGAAAGTGGCTGGCTGACATGGTATTCAATATGACATACAACCCGGACGGAAGCCCATATACCTCGCCAAAAAAATAATAAGTATCAACGACATAGGTGTATGCAAGCCGCTATATAACTATGCTGGCTTGTACTACCTTTTTATAGCATAATAGCGGGAGATAGCATTGATAACTCATCTTGTCGAGCGATTTTTTCAAGATATACTTGCACGTTTAATACATCTTGTAGAGCTGATAATACTGAAATATTATCAGTATCTTCTGGAAACAAAAAAACTTCTCCGAAAGCATTTCAATATGCAAATTCTGCATAACTTAAACAGGTGGTTCAAGATAGTATTGAGATTCTCGGAAAAACAATGCCAATTGCTATAATTTGGAGGTTTCTATTCGTAGCTACGAATACAAAAATTTCATCTCACTTATAACTGGTAATAAAACTAAAAGCAAAATGGCATAAAAATAAGACCTCATCGGTCTGACATTTGCAAAAATCTCTGAAATAGAGCCATTTTAATGTATTCCTTGTATCAATATCGTAACTGCTTTGTCAAGCACCGTACCACGACTTGGTTCAATAATATTCACAATCATACTCGCAAGAGATTTAGGCGTAAAGAAAATACCGTCATCTGACGCAACAGCAGACACAAAAAGTTCTATTTCAAGTTTTCTGATTCTGAGTATCTGATTTTTTGTTACCATTGTTTTGCCAATAACTGTATTAATTGTAATACAATAATTTATATGAAAATTTCCAAAAAGTACTTGACAAAACAACAAGAATATGATATTATATTAACTGTGGTGCAACCACAATATTTAAGAGAGAGGTGAAAAGATGAGAAGATAATTTACTTTTGAACGCATGAATATATTTGTGCTGTGTGCAGATGTCTGCATATAGTCTTATCATGTTGCCAAAAGTGGATTATGTTCTCATAACCTCTCTTTTTGTATGCATTTTTTATGGCTGTTTATGTCATTTCTCTGATTATAAGGTTATAGGAGCATTTTGAAACTGTTTGGCAACAAACGGTTCTTTTTTATTATAAGGAGGAATGCCTATGTCACAAATCAGCGTAAATAACCTCAGCTTCTGCTATGACGGAAGCTTCGATAATGTTTTTGAAAATATTTCGTTCTCGATAGATACAGATTGGAAATTAGGATTTATCGGTCGAAACGGAAAAGGGAAAACTACATTCCTGAAACTGTTGCTTGGCGAAATGCCATACAAAGGAACAATTGATACAAGTACAATCTTTGAATACTTTCCTTATGTGATAAAGGAAAAGCATTTAAAATTGTCCGCAAGTGAATTTATTGACGAATTAAAGCCAGACTGTGAGATGTGGCGAGTCATATGTGAGCTTTCTCTGCTGGGCGAAGAAGCCGACTTGCTTTACAAACCTTTCATGCAATTGAGCCTTGGACAGCGCACAAAAATACTGCTCGCCGTTCTNTTNTCAGGTGAAAACGANTTNCTGCTGATTGATGAGCCTACAAATCATCTTNACAGCACCNCCCGTGAAAAAATCAAGGACTACCTTTCTTNAAAANACGGNTTTATCATTGTATCACATGACCGTGATCTGCTTGATGCTNGTATAGATCATGTGCTTGTTCTCAACCGGAGAAGTATCGAGGTTCAAAGCGGAAATTTTTCAAGCTGGTGGGAAAACAAACAGAGTAAGGATCGTTTCGCCGCTGCTGAAAATGAAAAGCATCGGAAAGAGATCAAAAAATTAAATCAAGCGGCAAAGCGGACTGCGGACTGGGCGGACAAAAACGAGCGTACCAAGATTGGTTTCGACCCAGTAAAAGAATCCGACCGCTGCATAAGTACACGGTCATTTATAGGTGCAAAGACAAAGAAAATGCAGAGCAGAGTGTCAAATATTGAGAAACGGATAGAGCGTGAGATAGAGGAAAAAGAAGGCTTGCTGACCGATATCGAGCGTGTAAAGGAGCTAAAGCTGTCTCCCATGACGTATCACAAGCGTGTGCTGATCAATTTCAGAGATTACAGCTTCAGATACGCCGATTCGGAAGTACCTGTTATAAGCGGTCTGTCATTTGAGATTGAAAGAGGAGACCGTGTTGTCCTGCACGGAGAGAATGGATGCGGAAAGACAACTCTCATAAAACGCATTCTGTACGGTTTGGGAGCAGAAGAATTAAGCCCATTTGATGAAAGCGGAATTTTTGAGGCATCATCGGGAATTATCGTTTCGTATGTAAATCAGGACACTTCAATGCTTAAAGGTGATGTAATGAGTTTCTGCGAAGGTAGGGGGCTTGACCGCAGTCTGTTCTGCACGATCCTCAGACAGCTTGACCTTGAACGTTCGCAGTTTGAAAAGGATATTTCAGATTATTCCGAGGGACAGAAAAAGAAGGTGTTGATAGCAGCAAGCCTTGCAACATCTGCACATCTCTATATCTGGGACGAGCCATTAAATTATATTGATATTTTCTCCCGTATGCAGATTGAAAATTTATTGCTTGCATATCAGCCTACCATTCTCTTTGTGGAGCATGATACAAGGTTTCAAGANAAAATCGCTANCAAAGTGATACAATTATAATNCTCAAANGATTNGACATNAAACATTNTATATGATGTGNTGCAATGAAGTACAACGGAACGGACTTATAAAAACGGTGCTGTTACAGGAAACTGCAACAGCACCATTCTCCAGTTACAAATTATACATACACCATCGCTTCAAACACAGGCTCTCTCGCACAAAGTTTGAGCATATTTTCAACCCCATTCGCCTTATCCATATCTCCGACTGTAATGGCATTGAGATACTCTTTGTCAGTAGCTTTCCACTTCTCGACCCGTCGAGGCGGTACCGACGAGTAATGCAGNTGATACTTGATGTGATCAAAACTGAAAGCCGTAACGCTTGGTTCTGTATCATATGTGTTGTGCGTAACGGTGAGTACATCGGTGTCAAGCACCCATACGGGCTTGTTCTTGCCGTTCACCTAAATTTTGTCTTTACTTCTGATAATCATAAGTTTTTCCTCCTTCTCGCTCATTGAAGAATACAGTAAATAAAAATTAAATATAAGCGGAACATAGTAGTTGCACCTTATTATTTTCGTTAACTCAGATTAACAAGCTTTTTATAAAAATAGCTCTATGCCCATAAATCCAAAACTCCGTAAGGGTACGGTAAGGGTATGAGGCATTATTTTGAGCTTTTCAACACAAAAATAAAATCCCATAAACAACACGTTTATGGGAAAAATTTATACTATTTCACCTGCTCCGCCGAAATACGCAAAGCTATTTTTTGCCTATTTTAAGGCAAAGAAAAGCACCATGCAAATAAAATGAGATTTATACCTCCACTCACAATATTTGCCATGGTGCTTTTCGATTTGGTTGCGGCGGCTGGATTTGAACCAACGACCTTCGGGTTATGAGTGTTGAATTCATTGATTTATAGTTTACTGTAATGGGTTACAGTTGTTGAAATATCGCTATTTTCACTGCATTACTGGTTTACGGATTGCATCTTTGAATTATGCTTTTTAATACCAATAACGGAATTATAACGGAAACGTAACGGAAATGAAAACAGCTGTATTATAGTCTTTCCATTATCAGTGAAACCTTTTTACTCATCAGCTTTTATAACTTTGCACTTCTTCTCCCTGAATGCTATACCATATTTTATAATATCAGTATAGCCCTCGTTTTTCAGATTTACTTCATACTGCCTATCCTCAATTTGTTTCAGAGCTTCGGCACACTGTCCGTCAAGCGTTTCGCCGTTCTTTTCTCTTACAGATTTTATTTCAATGATAACAGCTTTTTTATAGGTAATTATATCTTTTATTACAATATCACTTCTTCCTGTACCATTCTCACGATTTGACAGCACTTCATAATCATCGGAATATTCAAGAAGCCCCACAAGAAAACCGTGATAGAAGTTCTCATAGCCGTCATGATAGCTGATACTTTTAGAGAGCCATCTGTTTATCTCAGCTTCAAATGCTCCAGTCTCACCATTAAGAACTGCATTAAACAATATGCATTTATCAGCAATTCTTACTGATTCATCAAACCACTGTCTGAATGTATTTTCGTAAATTGTTACTATTTCAAGATTAGGAATCACAGCAGTAAAATATGTCTGTATTCCTTTTTTATAGATTTTTACAGGTTTAAGATAACCAGTATGGAGCAGAAAACTCCAGATATAGTCAGACTTCACATTCATATTGACATAGGTAATATCCTGATAAAGAGGCTTGTCTATTGAATCACCTTTAATCAAAGTTTCTATATTGTCACGGATTCTTCTGTCGCTTTTTACAACAAGTTCGTGAATAATACTGTTTGAACTTGTATTCACCCAATATGCCTCAGGAATATAATTTTTAGTTGTTCTTACAGTGAAAATATAATTAAGAACACTCCACGGATTATAAATTTCCGTTTCTCCAAAGATATATCCATCATACCATATTTTCAAATCATCAAAACAATACTCAATTCCATAATATTCTGTAATCTGCTTTACTTCGTTTTCTGTGAAACCGAAATACTGTGCAAAAGCTGCATCAGATACAGAATATACTTTAAGATTATTAAGTCCTGTAAAAATACTCTCTTTAGAAATACGCAGACAACCTGTTAAAACAGCAAATTCAAGCGAATCGTTGGTTTTAAGTACACCCTCAAAAACAGAACGTATAATGTTTATCATTTCATCATAGAAACCGTTGAAATAAGCATTTTCCAAAGGTACATCATATTCGTCTATCAGAACAATAACATTTGTTTTATGTGCTTTTTTCAGACACTTTGAAAGCAGACGGAGTGCTGTAGCATAAGAAGTTTTATAAGCTGTACGACTACATATTGCTTCGTACTGATTTCTTTCATCAAATGTAATTTCAGAGCATTCAAGTGTATAACGTTTTTTTTCAAATTCTTCAATAATCAACGTCTGATATTCAAAGAAAGATTCTTCAAAAGATGCCTGTTTCATACTTTTCAAAGAAACATTTATCACAGGATATTGTCCCATATATGACCTATATTTCTCACCTGCTCCTGAAATTTTCAGTCCGTCAAACAGATATGAACTATCCTCTGCTGTCTTTTCAAAGTATCTTCTGAGCATACTAATATTGAGCGTTTTTCCGAATCTTCTCGGACGGGTAAACAATGTCACAGCATTGCCATTATCTATCAGTTCCTTTATCAGCATTGTCTTATCAACAAAAAAGTATTCATTGTCAACAAGACGTTTAAAATCCTCTATTCCTATCGGTATAGGTCTTAAATCAGCCATATCAGTCACCTCTCTGCAATTATCTCTATACTTATTGTAACATATATTACGGAAAATTGCAACAAAAAGACAATAAAAAATATCATCAAAAAGAAAATCCTGCAATGCTGAAATACTTACCTTTTTTAGACAACGTGATATAATAGGAGTATACCAAAATTAAGTCTAACGAAAGAGAGCATTTATATGCCTATTTTAATTTGCCAAAAAATTTTTCAGAATAAGTATTGACAAATTCAAAAAATTAGTGTATACTAACTATATTAGTATGCGATAACAAAAGTGCCGTTAAGGCTTTTTATTTGGTTTATAAGTTAGTGTGTGCTAATAAAATATATTTTAAGGAGTAATCATATGAAGAAAATTACATCACTTATCAGTGGTGCTGCACTTGCAATGTCTGTTACAGGTATTGCACCACTCGCAGCAAATGCAGAGGAAAATGACAGTCTGATTTACGGTACAATGAATATACCATATGCCGACTTTTACAGGGCTGAACTTTCAGGAAGTGCCAATGAATATGAAGTTGATGCAGTATCTTCCGCAACAACTTCAAAATGGTCAAAAAATGGTGAAGGTGAACTTTTTGAAGGCACATACAATCAAGCAAACGATGACGGTACGGGAACAATTCTCGGTGTAACTTATCCTGTGGCAATAACTCAGGCAGACCTTGATTCTCTCGGTGATAACAACTACAGTTTCACTTCTATTGACTATATTCCGTCTGCATACAAGAATGTCACTGTTACGGATGGTGCGGTGTCTTTTTCGGAGATACAGGACGAAACACCTGTAACAGCATCGGAATCTTCAATAAAACTAAGTACAAGCACACCGTGGGGAGATTATCTCATTGATGTTGAAAACAGTCCTGAACTCGGTGCAATTTACGGAGCATTGATAAAAACTACAGACGGCAGCTCTTACGCAATGTGGCATGAAGCTAACATCTGGAGAGGAGAACTGGCGTGGTCATCAGGTATAAAGACAACCGAACCGCACGGCAATAATCTTCCTTATGAGAATTTTATAGNTCTTATGNGTTCTNCTATNAACNANGTTGTATTCATTACTCTCNACGGTTATACAACAATTGAAACAGATACATATGTACCTGTAAAATTTGATGGTGAATTTGTCGTTGAAAACAGCACATCGGGTACAGGCTCAACAACTCTGACTGCAAACAACATACCCGACAACTATGACAGAAATTACAGCATTTCGGATAATTTCACGGTTACAGACAATGAAATTTCCTACACGGACACTCTCGCAGGTTCTTACACTCTCACAGTTTCAGACAATGCAGGCAAATATGCTGACGTATCAGCGAGCTTTGTACTCACAACTGACAGTATACCTGCAACATATTCTGGCGGTATGCTTGTAAAAACAGAAAATGCAGAGTATGAAAATTTTGCCAACTTCATTAAAAACATTTCTTCCGTTTCCGTAAATGACACTAATTATTCCGCTTCCGGCAAAGGCAGTGTTAAGATTATTAACGACGACGGAACTATTAACACAGAGGCATCTTCACGAAACGAAAAAGTATTCAACGGTAACGGTACTTATCATCTTACAGTAACATCTACAGGCTATAATAATACTCTTGAATTTGATTTCGTAACAGGTGAAAGTGAACAGCCCTCAACAGAAGAACCAGACAATAACAATTCAGATACAGACCCTTCAAATACAAATACTTCAAATACGGACACTTCAGATACAGACACTTCAAGTACAACCACTTCAAATACAAACAACAATTCTTCAAATAACAGTAATAATTCATCAAACATCTCATCAAGCAATTCTTCCAACAATTCCTCAAGCAGTTCTGCAAGCCCCAAAACAGGCGTTACCGGAGTTGCTGTTCCTGTCACATTAATGGCTGTGGCAACAGTTACAGCATTTGCTGTAAAAAAGAAAAATAAGTAAATTAATCGAAAGGTGAAATAATATGCTTTTCCTCATTGCCCTGATTCTTGCGTTCGGCTTTACGTTTTTATGCGGTAAGCCACTGAAAAAACATTCCTGTATTTTTTATACACTGGCGGTCATTATAACGGTGGCAAGCGTTATAATGACCCGTTCCGACCTGCGTTCACTTCCTGTTTTTCTTAACACCTACGTTATAGGACTTTTTACAAGAGGAGCATTTGCAACAG
>WFLX010038073.1_pt1 | contig 14388 bp, 11 predicted proteins | sample 4967041 | NCBI WGS metagenome assembly WFLX01 (sample SAMN12857096, study PRJNA449069) | gut metagenome | isolation source: stool from male and female vole | host: Microtus ochrogaster | place: USA:Florida | collected 2017
GACCTGCGGAGCAACCCCGGCGGACTCTTGGAGAGCGCCGTCAACATTGCCGGACTCTTCCTTCCGAAGGGCACGGAGATTGTGCGCACCCGCGGCCGCAACACCGAAAATGAGAAGGTCTACAAGACTGAACATAAGCCGATTGCGCCGAAAATGCCCTTGGCCATACTGATTGACGACAACTCCGCCTCGGCCGCCGAAATCCTTGCCGGTGCCGTGCAGGACCTTGACCGCGGCGTCATCATCGGCACCCGCTCCTATGGCAAAGGCTTGGTGCAGACCTCGCGCGAGCTCCCTCAGGACGCGTTGCTCAAAGTCACNGTNGCNAAATATTACATNCCCAGCGGNCGNCTCATTCAGGCCATCGACTACAGCCACCGCAATCCCGACGGATCGGTGAGCCGTGTGCCCGACAGCCTCACCAACGTGTTCCACACCGCGGGTGGCCGCGAGGTGAGAGACGGTGGCGGCATCACCCCCGACGTCACTGTTGAATATCCCGACATGAGCCGTCTGGCCTATAACATAATCCGTGGCGACTGGGCCTCTGACTTCGCCACCCGCTATGCCGCTGCCCACCCCTCGATTCCCTCGCCCGACCGGTTTGAGGTTACCGACGAGATATATGAGGAATTTAAAGGCTCGATCGACCCCGACAAACTGCAGTATGACCGCGCCTGCGAGCAGATTCTGAAGCAGCTCCGCGCCGCCGCCAAGATAGAGGGTTATGAAAACGACAGCCTTACCGCCGAGTTCAACCGCCTCGAATCAATGCTCAAACACCCCCTTTCGAGCGATCTCGACAACCAGCGCAATGTGATTGCCGACTATCTCGCTCGGGAAATCGTGTCGCGATATTATTTCACCAAAGGCGAAATAATCTACGCCCTGCGCAACGACAACTGCGTCGACTCGGCTATCAACATTCTTTCCGATCCGGCAAGATATAAATCACTGCTCCGACAGCAAGAGAAATGACCACACCCGTCTCAACCGCCCCCAATCAGCTTGCCGCGCTCAAAAAGCTGTTTCTCACTCCCCTGAGAGCCAAAGCCCTGAAATCGGCTTTTGCCAAGGAGGGCGACATAGCTCTCACGCGCCTCGCCGGCTCATCCGCCCCCCTGCTCATGGCCTCGGCTCCCCTGCCGGCTAAGAAAGGGGTGCCGGTGGTTGTGATAGGCGACTCGCTCGACGATGCCGGCTATCTGTATCACGACCTGGTGAGGCTCACCTCCGACGACAGTGTGGTGATCCTCCCCTCGGGCTATAAGCGCGACATAAAATACGGGCGCGTTGACCCTCCCAACCAGATTCTGCGCACAGAGGCGCTGGCCCGCATCTCGGCCGGCGACCCGACATTGCAGTTTGTGGTGACCTATCCCGAGTCGCTGGCCGAAAAAGTAGCCTCGCGCCATAAGGTAGACACCAACATCCTCACCTTCCGCAAATCANNNGAGATGGACATGACCGAGGCGGTGAAATGGCTGCGCGGGCATGACTTCAAGGAGGTGAGCTATGTTTATGAGCCGGGCCATTTTGCGGTGAGAGGTTCGATTCTCGACATATTCGGCTACAGCAACGAGCTGCCTGTCAGAATTGACTTCTTCGGCGACGAAATCGACTCGATACGCTCGTTTGACATAGAGACGCAGCTCTCACAGCAGAAGCTCGACACCTTTACCGTGTCGGCCAACATGGCCAATTCTGATGACGGCAATTCTCTGCTCGACTTCATCGACCCCTCGACGCTGATATTTGTGAGAGACGCGGTCCACACCCTCTCGCGAGTGAAGGAGGTGACCGGCGAATCCTTCAGTGAGAGTGCCATGCTCGCCGACGAAGGCGACCCCGAGGTGATGAAAAATGTGATCGACCCCGATCAGTTTGAAAAAAGCTGGCAATCGTTCCGTCACATCTACTTCACCGGCGGCGAGCAGGTGGCCCAACCGGTCAAATCGACCATAAGGTTTGACTGCGTGCCCCAGGCTCTCTATCATAAGAACTTCGACCTCATCGCCGGCTCGTTTACCAAGATGGAGGAGGAGGGTTATACCATCTACCTGCTCTCCGACTCGCCCAAACAGGCCGAGCGCCTGCGTCAGATATTTGCCGACCGCGGCGACAATATAACCTTCCGTCCGGTTGACGGCACATTGCATGAGGGCTTCAGCGACGGCGACACAAAAATCTGTATCTTCACAGACCACCAGATTTTTGACCGCTTCCACAAATATAATCTCCGCAGCGAGAGAGCCCGCTCGGGCAAACTCGCCATGAGTCTCAAGGAGCTTCAGGCTATCGAGCCGGGCGACTACATCGTGCATATCGACCACGGCGTAGGCAAATTCGAGGGCCTGACCCGCACGAACGTCAACGGTCACATGCAGGAGATGATCAAGCTCGTCTATGCCAACGACGACACCCTCTATGTGTCGATCCACTCGCTCCACAAGCTTGCCAAATACCGAGGCAAAGACAGCGCCACCCCTCCCAAAATCAACCGCATAGGCTCCGGCACATGGGCACGCCTCAAGGAGCGCACCAAATCGAAGCTCAAGGATATTGCCCGCGACCTCATAAAGCTCTATGCCGCCCGCGCCCAACAGAAAGGTCACTCCTTTGCGCCCGACTCCTATCTGCAGCATGAGCTCGAGGCCTCGTTTATCTATGAGGACACACCCGATCAGCTCTCGGCTACCAAAGCGGTGAAAGCCGACATGGAATCCGACCGCCCGATGGACCGCCTGATATGCGGAGATGTGGGTTTCGGCAAAACCGAGGTGGCAATCCGCGCCGCCTTCAAGGCTGCTGCCGACAATAAGCAGACAGCCGTGCTGGTGCCCACCACAGTGCTTGCCTATCAGCACTATGACACATTCTCAAAGCGACTCAAAGACTTTCCCGTGAGAGTGGACTATCTCTCGCGCGCCCGCACCGCCAAAGAGACTTCGGCAATACTCAAAGACCTCAGCGAAGGTAAAATCGACATTCTCATCGGCACCCACAAGCTCATCGGCAAAAAGGTGAAATTCAAGGACCTCGGACTGCTTGTGGTCGACGAGGAGCAGAAATTCGGCGTTGCCGTAAAGGAGAAGCTCAAGGAGCTGCGCACCAATGTCGACACCCTCACCATGAGCGCCACCCCCATACCGCGCACCCTGCAGTTTTCAATCATGGGCGCGCGCGACCTCTCGACCATCAACACTCCCCCGCCCAACCGTCACCCGATACTCACCACCGTGGGCACCCTCACCGACGAGCTGCTGCTCGAAGCGATCAACTTTGAGCTGAGCCGCAACGGTCAGGTGTTTATCATCAATCCGCGTATCGAGGGACTCATCGAGCTTGAAAACCGCATCAACCGCCTCATACCCGATGCGCGCACTGTNGTNGGTCACGGCCAGCTCAATCCCGACGTGCTCGAAAAAACCATCATCGACTTCGCCAACCANGACTATGACATACTCCTCGCCACNACCATNGTGGAGAGCGGCATCGACATGCCCAACGTCAACACCATCATAGTCAACAACGCNCAGAACTTCGGNCTNTCGGAACTTCATCAGCTGAGNGGACGCGTNGGCCGCTCGNCNCGCAAGGCGTTCTGCTATCTGATGATTCCGCCGGGAGTGCCCCTGTCGCCNACNGCNCACCGCCGNTTGCAAGCCATCGAGAGCTTCAGCGACCTCGGTTCGGGCATCAACATCGCCATGCAGGACCTCGACATACGCGGCGCCGGCAATCTNCTCGGAGCCGAACAGAGCGGCTTTATCAGCGACCTCGGCTATGAGACCTATCAGAAAATTCTCCGCGAGGCCATGACCGAGCTTCGGAGCGAAATGCCCGAAGCCGAGACCGACAGCGCGGCTGCTCCCGCCAAGCCGCTCGGCGAAGAAGAGGAATTTGTGGCCGACACTCTCATCGAAAGTGACCTTGAGCTGCTCCTGCCCCCCGACTATGTGCCGGAGACCTCAGAGCGCATTGCCCTCTACCGTCACATCGACTCGCTCGACAGTGAGGCTGAGGTGGCCGAGTTCAGCAAAAATCTCGTTGACCGCTTCGGCAAGATACCCGAAGTTACCGANGAGTTGCTGCGTATTCCCCTGCTGCGCCGNCTGGCCCGCAAGCTCGGAGTGGAAAAAGTTATGCTCAAGCAGGACAAGATGTTTATTCACTTTGTCGACAAGTCAAACCGCGCCTACTATAACTCTCACGCCTTCGGCAAGATACTCAACTATGTGGCAAGCGCGGGCGCACGATGCACCTTCCGTGAGCGTGACGAAAAATGCAGCATCGTGGTCAGCAATGTAAAATCGGTAAAGGAAGCCCTCGACATCTTCACCCGCATGTCGGGTCTCTCACCCCTCTGAACCGAAGCTCAGCCCGTCGAGCGACTCGACCACCATGTCGGGAAAATGAGCGGGAGTGTTGTGGGGCGCCGGCGCCATGACCTGCGGAAAGATATTCTCGTTGCGGGGGTCGGCAAGGGCTATCGTAGTCCAGCCGAGACGGCGCGGCCAATAGAAATCCTTGGCCACATTGTCGGCGATGTAGACATATCGTTTCACCCCCGGCATAAGCGACATTATTCTGAGAAACGGCAGCGGGCTGTATTTCTCACTCCCCACCGCCTCGCTCACCGAAATGAGCGCCGGGCTCACAAGCCGTGTCACCCCGAGAGCGCGAGCCTTTGAGGTCTGGGTCCTCACTGTGCCGTCGGTTATGATTGCCGTGGCTATCCCCTCGGCATTGAGGCGCCTGAGCAACTTTTCGGCATCCTCCCTCAGCGTGATGGCGGGGTCGGGATGAGTNCGGTAGTCTCTCACCATCTGCGGTATGCCTCCGTAATCTTCGCTCACCTCGGCGGGAAGAAACTCCACGAGCGCGTCAAACGCCCCCGGGCCATGCACCGGATAGGGCTCCATCACCCTCATCAGCTTCTCAACAGTGAGCTGCGGGTATCTGTCACCATATTTCCTCGCTATCTGCCCGGCGATATATCTGCGGGCCGACATGACATATTCGCGCTCCTTATAGAGCGTGTCGTCAATATCAAAAGCTACGAGTATTTCGGGTGACATATCGGCAAATAGTTTTAAGTTTTTATTTTTTCTTGCTCACGGGCTCGACATCATAGCCCTCCTTGCGCATCAGGTTGAGCAATCCCTCGGGACCGACAAGGTGACCGCACCCAACGGCTATGAGCAGGCTCTTATCCTTCATAAGCTCGGAGAGCTGAGGCATCCAGTTCTTGTTGCGGTTGTAGATCAGCTCGTCGGCTCGCGCAGGGTCAACCCCCTCCATCGATTCGAAAATCAGCGTGGAAATGCTGTCGAGGTTTTCGGCGAGATAGGCATTGGCCAGCAACAGGCTTTTCTGCTTGAGCAAGGAGTCGTTGGCCACGGTCTGCATCACCTCATCGACCTGTTCGGCTATCGGGCGCGAAAAGAGCAGTTCGAGCTGCCACTCAGCCTTTTCGAGAGGGTAGATAGGCTTTCCTCCGGCCGCAGCGATGTTCTGTATCCGTCCGTCAAACTGCAGGTTGGGGTCAAAATCGGGTATCGCCTGCATAGTCTGCAGAAGGGTAAGCTGAGTATTGATAAAGGCAGGTTTGAGAAACGCCATGTTCTCTACCTTCACCCCCTCGGGTGCATATTGGCTCAGAACGGCGTTGATAGAGTCAAGCTGAGCCTGAGTAAACACCTTGGTGAGTGTCGAGTCGGCAGGAGCCATGGCATAGCTCATCACCGCCCTCTGGAGCGAAGTCGGCTCGGCATTGGCCATATCTATCTCGCCAACCACTCCGTCAACCTCGTCGAGCGCCTCGATGAGACCGCTGACCCTCGAGAGCATATCGGCCGGCGCGACATGATGAGTGCCGAGCAGATAGGATTTATGCTGGGGATTTTTGGGGTCGGTCACGCTCCAGAGCAGCTGGGAGTGTGCTCCGGGAGCAAAAGCTATGCTGAGGCAGGCTATAAGGAGAAATTTTAGAATCTTCATTTCGGTAAAGTTTTAAAATTACAAACTGCCTGCAAAAATATAGCTTTTATTGCCCGCGGCCAAATAGNGANGGCAAACAATTGNGGGATTATTCAGCGGGGCCCTGCTTTTCGAGGCGATAGGCCACATCCTTNACCTCAAAAGTCATCACCGACTTGTCGATCTTCACATCATCAAGCTTTCTGAAATTGAGGAAATGACGCTCGGCGGCATGGGTGACTATGGTCTGAACCTTGCTGACAAGCACCGGGGGAATCGAATCGACAACCGGCGACTGCTCGTCGGTGAGTATGTTTGAGCGCATCACAACTGCGTCGGGGTCAACATTAACCGACAGGGTGGAGGGGTCGAGCATAATGAGTATCTCGTCATCAACGCCACCGTCATCCTTCACCACATTCCATGTGCCCGACATGGTGGCGGTAGCTGAGGCCGAGTAGGCATAGGTCATGTCAACCTCATCACCCTGAGCAGGAGTCTCGACCGACACCTGGCCTGAAACTATCACTGTGCCCCCCGAGGCATTGTCAGCCTCATCGAGGGTGAAATCAAAGAGGTCGGTGATATTGACTATTTCGGGAGCGGGCATGTCGACGCGCATCTCGTTAGAGGCCCATGAGCCGGCCACTTCGTTGGCAAACTGATTGTTAGAACTACAACCGCAAAGAGCGGCAACGGGCAGAACTACTGCCGCAAGCAATGATTTTCCTTTCATGATTCTGTTGTCAGCCTGTTAAGTTAAAATAGCTGACAACCTTATAACCTGCCCTCCCCCGGGTTTGTTCACTCTTTTTTTGCCGGGGCGGCATGATTTGTCGATTTTTTTCGCTATTTTTGCAGCAAATAAATTATCCATCATAACCGCTTAACAATGGCAACCAAACCTTTCCAATATCAGGAGATGTTTCCCCTCGGCCCCGACACGACCGAATACTATCATCTCACTTCAGACTACGTAAAGACTGAGACATTTGAAGGCCGCGACATGCTTGTNGTNGANCCCGANGCTCTNACCGTTCTNGCCCGTCAGGCNACCCACGANAANGCTTTCATGCTCCGCCGCGAGCACAACGANATGGTGGCTAAGATTCTGCGCGACCCCGAAGCGAGCGACAACGACAAGTTTGTGGCTCTCACAATGCTCCGCAATGCCGAAGTGGCTTCAAAAGGCCAGCTTCCCTTCTGCCAGGACACCGGCACCGCTATCGTGATCGGCAAGAAAGGACAGCAGGTGTTTACCGGCGCCAACGATGAGGAATATCTCTCAAAGGGTGTCTACCTCACCTACACCACCGACAACCTGCGCTACTCGCAGAACGCCCCCCTCAACATGTATGACGAGGTCAACACCGGCTGCAACCTCCCCGCTCAGATNGANCTCTATGCCACNCAGGGCGACGAATACAAATTCCTCTTCGTGGCNAAAGGNGGCGGCTCGGCCAACAAGACCTATCTCTATCAGGAAACCAAAGCCCTCATCAANCCCAAGACTCTCATTCCCTTCCTCGTTGAGAAAATGAAGAGCCTCGGCACCGCAGCCTGTCCCCCCTACCACATCGCAATCGTGGTTGGCGGTACATCGGCCGAGATGAACCTCGCCACCGTAAAGAAAGCTTCGGTGAAATATTACGACAACCTGCCCGACCACGGCAACGAGCTCGGCCACGCTTTCCGCGACAAGGAGCTTGAGCAGCAGCTTCTCAAAGAGGCTCAGAACATCGGCCTCGGTGCTCAGTTTGGCGGCAAATATTTCGCTCACGACATCCGCGTGATCCGTCTCCCCCGCCACGGCGCCTCATGTCCCGTGGGCATCGGCGTGAGCTGCTCGGCCGACCGCAACGTCAAGGCCAAGATCAACCGCGAAGGCCTCTGGATCGAAAAGCTCGATTCTAACCCCGGCGAGCTCATCCCCGAGGAAATGCGCAAGGAAACCGAGGGCAACGTGGTGAAAATCGACCTCAACCGCCCCATGAGCGAAATTCTCAAGGAGCTTTCAAAATATCCCGTATCTACCCGCCTGAGTCTCAACGGCACCATCATCGTGGGCCGCGACATTGCCCACGCCAAGATCAAGGAGCGTCTCGACAAGGGTGAGCCCATGCCCGAATATCTCAAGAANCATCCTATCTATTATGCCGGCCCCGCCAAAACTCCCGAAGGAATGCCCTCAGGCTCATTCGGCCCCACTACCGCAGGCCGCATGGACAGCTATGTCGACCAGTTCCAGGCTGCCGGNGGNTCAATGNTNATGATNGCCAAAGGCAANCGCTCNAAGCANGTNACCGACGCNTGNCANAAGCANGGNGGTTTCTATCTCGGCTCTATCGGCGGTCCCGCCGCTATCCTTGCCCAGAACTCAATCAAGAAGGTTGAACTTCTCGAATATCCCGAGCTCGGCATGGAAGCCATCTGGAAAATCGAAGTTGAAGATTTCCCCGCCTTTATCCTCGTTGACGACAAGGGTCACGATTTCTTCACCGAGATTACCAAAAAATGTGCCAACTGCGGATTGGCTAAATAATTTCCAAACTCTGAAATCATGAGGTCGCCGGAGCCGACACCCGACTATGGTCAGGCCCGGCGACCTTTTCACACTTAAATCATCAAAACCATAGAAATGACTGTTGTAGACAGGTTTTTGCAATATGTGAAGTTTGACACTCAAAGTGACGAACTCACCAACCTCACTCCCTCCACTCCCGGCCAGATGGTGTTTGCCCAACATCTCGAGGAGGAACTNCGTCAGCTCGGCCTCACCGAAATCACCCTCGACGATAACGGCTATCTCATGGCCACCCTCCCCGCCAATCTCCCCGCCGGAGTGTCGGCCGACAGTGTNCCCGTNGTAGGTTTCATCGCCCACCTCGACACCTCCCCCGACATGTCGGGNCGCCATGTCTCACCCCGCATCATCGAAAACTATCAGGGTGGCGACATCATTCTCAACCAGGCCGAAAACATCGTGCTCTCCCCCTCTGAATTTCCCGAGCTGCTCAACTATCTGGGTCAGAGCCTCATCGTGACCGACGGCACAACCCTGCTCGGCGCTGACGACAAGGCCGGTGTGGCCGAGATAATCACCGCTATTGACTATCTCAAGCAGCATCCCGAAATTCACCACGGCAAGATACGCATCGCCTTCAATCCCGATGAAGAGATCGGTCAGGGCGCGCATAAGTTTGACGTTAAGCTCTTTGGCGCCGACTGGGCCTATACAATGGACGGCGGCGAAATCGGCGAGCTCGAATATGAGAACTTCAACGCCGCAGTTGCCAAAGTAACCTTCAAGGGCCGAAACGTTCACCCCGGTTATGCCAAGCATAAGATGGTCAACTCTATCCGCATAGCCAACCAGTTTATCATCATGCTCCCCAGGTGGGAGACCCCCGAACACACCGAAGGCTATGAGGGTTTCTATCACCTCACCTCGATCGAAGGCACTGTTGAGTCGACCACCCTCACCTATATTATCCGCGACCATGACCGCGACCGCTTTGAGCGCCGCAAAAAGGAGCTCGAACACCTCGCCCGCAAGACCAACCATGAGTATCCCGACGTGTGTACCCTCGAGATTCGCGACCAGTATTACAACATGCGCGAAAAAATCGAACCTGTGATGCATGTGGTTGAAATCGCCGAAGAGGCCATGCGCCGCGCCGACATCACTCCCCGCGTGGTGCCCATCAGAGGCGGCACAGACGGCGCGCAGCTCTCATTCAAGGGTCTCCCCTGCCCCAACATCTTTGCCGGCGGTCTCAACTTCCACGGCCGCTATGAGTTTGTGCCCATCCCCTCGATGCAGAAAGCCTCAGATGTGATTGTGGAGATAGCCCGCCTCGTGGGCGAGCGCCGCAAGTAATTCCCCCGGCTAAACCTTCCCCTGCGATTGAACACGCTGATAGTCATAACCGGGCCGACGGCCTCGGGCAAAACGGGCCTCGCCGTTGAGCTGGCCCGCACTCTCGGTTGTGAGATAATCGGAGCCGACTCGCGCCAGATGTATCGCGACATTCCTGTCGTGACGGCCGCTCCCACCCCTGAGGAGCTTCAGGGTGTGACTCATCATTTCGTGGGCAATCTCAGCCTCACCGATTATTATTCCGCCGCCCGCTATGAAGACGACACGCTGTCGATGCTGCCGTCTCTGTTTGAGCGTGGCGGCGGAGTGGCGGTGATGTGCGGCGGCTCGATGATGTATGTCGACGCCGTGGTCAAAGGCATTGACACCTTGCCGACCATCTCCGACGNGGTGCGCGCNCNNGTGCTCGACCTCTATAACTCCGAGGGTCTCGCCACNGTTATGGCCCGGCTCAGGGAGCTTGACCCNGAATATGCCGCCATTGTCGACCCCTCCAACCACCGGCGCATTGTTCACGCCCTCGAGATATGCCTCGAAGCNGGATGCAGCTACTCATCGCTACGCACGGGAGAGGTTAAGACGCGTCCCTTTAATATCCTCAAATTTGCCATCGACCTCCCCCGCCCCGAGCTTTTCGGGCGCATCAACGCCCGCGTGGAGCAGATGGCCGCCTCCGGACTGGTGGAGGAAGCCCGCAGGGTCTATCCCCTCAAGGGCCTCAACTCGCTCAACACCGTGGGGCTCAAAGAGATGTTCGCCTATTTCGAAGGGCAGTTCACACTCCGTCAGGCCCTCGACCGCATGGCCAAGAATACCCGCGTGTATGCAAAAAAACAGCTCACATGGCTCAAACGCGACAGCGACATCATTACCCTCACCTCCCCCGATCCTCAGCCTGTGATCTCCGCTCTCAATTCGCTTAGGGAAAGCGAAAGGTAAGGTCCGGCGCTCCCCTCGGGAAAATAATATTGGTCAGTTGACCGAAAAATGATGTTTTTTGTGTAACTTTGCCATGAAAAGCGGCGGAACCATTCTGTCGCTCACACATCAACGAACCTAAATTTCACAATCTTATATGTTAAGCTCCATTGTCTGGAACGTAGACCCGGTATTTTTTTCCATCGGCCCGCTGACCGTGAGGTGGTATGGCCTGATGTTTGCCCTNGNTTTTCTGANCGGCTATGANTTGGTNGGCAGAATGTTCCGCCATGAAGGCGCNCCCGAAAGCTGNCTNCCCAAGCTGCTCATCTATGTGCTCATTGCCACGATCATCGGCGCCCGCCTCGGCCATGTGTTCTTCTATGAATGGAGCTATTATTCGCAACACCCCCTCGACATCCTCAAGATATGGGAGGGAGGTCTGGCGAGCCACGGCGGCACAATAGCCATCATCATCGCCGTGATTATCTATTCGATATGCGTCACAAAGCGCTCCCCGCTCTGGACCTTCGACCGCCTTGTCATTGCCATCGCCCTCGTGGGCGGCATGATACGCATAGGCAATCTCATGAACTCCGAGATATTCGGCATCGCCACCGATCTCCCCTGGGGATTTATGTTCGTAAGGTCACGCGAATGGCACACTCTCTATGAAGGTGTGCCCTGCCACCCCACTCAGCTCTATGAGGCNCTCTGCTATTTCGCCCTCTTNGCGCTNCTGATGTGGATGTANTGGAAGAAAAATGCTGAAGAACGCCCCGGCCTCATTCTCGGAGTGTTTTTTATCGGAATATTCCTGCCCAGAATCTTAATCGAATTTATCAAAAACGACCAGGTTGCCTTTGAAGCCGACATGACTCTCAACATGGGCCAGCTGCTAAGCATCCCCTTTGTGTTGCTCGGCATCGGGCTGGTGATCTACGCCATGATTCGCCCCAAAGTCAAGCTTACTTTCCCCAACCGTTATGCAGATGAGCAAACAAAATCNGCCCGTTAAGTTCGCCACTCCCCCGGTGCTCTTTGTCACCGGCATAGACACCGATGCCGGCAAGACCTTTGCCTCGGCCTGGCTGATGAGAAAACTTCTCGCCGCCGGCGTCTCGGCCATAACACAGAAATTCATTCAGACAGGTTGTGAAGACTCCTCTGAGGATATCGAGGTCCACCGCAAGCTCTGCGGCATTGACCTCACCGACTTCGACCGCGCGGGTGTAACGGCGCCGATCATCTTCCCCTATCCCGCCTCGGCTCAGCTTGCCGCACGGTTGGCAGGCCGCAAAATCGACCTCTCGCTNATCGNCAATTCCACCTCGATTCTCTCTCAGCACTTCAACACGGTGATTATCGAGGGCGCCGGCGGACTGATGGTGCCCATCACCGACTCCTATTTCACTATCGACTATATCGCCTCGCGCAATATTCCCGTGGCGCTGGTGACCAACTCGCGCCTCGGCTCGATCAACCACACTATTCTCGCGCTCGAAGCCATCGCCGCGCGCCATATTCCTCTCCACTCGCTCATCTATAACGCCCACTTCGACAAGCTCGACCCTCAGATTGCCTCCGACACCAAAGGTTTTCTGAAGCGTTACCTCCACACCTTCTTCCCGGGCGTGCCCTTCATCACCGTTCCCTCGATGAGAGCGCCCCGCAAACGCAACATCGCCCCCGACGATCCGCTGCTCACCCCCTACGTCAAGCCGACCGCTCCCGCCGAGAGCCCCTCCTTTAAGATTTCTATCTCCAAAGATCANCTCAGGGATATGCCCACCCTCTCCTATAGCGACAANATAACCCTCGTTGANAANGAGGCCAAGCTGTCGGAAGCCATTGCCGAGCTNCGCAAATCTAAGGTCGTGGGNTTTGACACCGAGACCAAACCGAGCTTCAAGAAAGGTGTGTCAAACACTGTAGCTCTCATGCAGGTCTACAACGGCGAGCGCTGCTACCTCATCCGCATCAACAAAACCGGCCTAACCGACGAGCTGATCGACTGGCTCGGCGACCCCTCGCTCATCAAGGTAGGCCTGTCGCNCNANGANNNCTTTCATCAGCTCCACAAACGCCGCGAGTTCAACCCCNACGGTTTCGTAGAGCTCCAGACCATGGTGCGCGACTTCGGCATCAACGACGCCTCGCTCCAGAAAATCTATGCCATTATCTTCGGCAAACGAATTAGCAAGAGCCAGCGCCTCACCAACTGGGAAGCCGCCGAACTCACCCAGCCTCAGCAGCGTTATGCCGCCCTCGACGCCAAAGCCTGCCTTGAGATCTACAACGCCCTCGAAAGCGGCGCCTTCGACCCCACCCGCTCCCCCTACATCCTCCCTGACACCCCCACCGAATAATCCCCTCGGTTATTACGGGCACCATAAATAAACGGCATGACACCCTAAATGTACGGCGCCGCCATGGCTACAAAAGCACACGCGGCATATCTTACTAAACGGCAAACAATTACAACCTACCCTTCGTGCTTGAAAATGGTAAAACTTGCAATTATTAAAAATAATCCAAGTATAAGATTAAGGTAAGCCACAAGATTGCGCTTACTTCCATTCTTTTTCACAGAGCCGCAAAAGATTGCAATATTGCAGCAGCCAATAATCAAAAAGGTTGTATTCATCAGATAAGTCTTTATAAATTCAGACGCAAATTTACGAAATAATTTGACTTATCCCGCGCCATAAAATCTCATCGCGCCAACCTCTTCACCCGATTTTTTGCGGGGATAGTGAACCTTTCGTGTGGGGAGGGCGTTGTAATAGATGAAAACGGTATTTTTCTGGCTTCATGAAAAAAGCCCTACAACTGATTATATGTTGCCGATTTTCAACAATGTCCCGCGTCGATACCCCATTGGCGCGGGCTTTTTTCAATATATTTGAAAAAAAATAATTGCATTTGTAATACAATTACACTAACTTTGCATTATAAAATAATATCGATATGGATATAGCATTAAAGAAAAACCAAAGTTTCAGGCTTTCAGTGGAACTCATTGACAGATTGAAGCAGCTTGCCAAGCGACAGAACCGCAGCCTCAACAACTATGTGGAGACCGTTCTTCTTGACGCAGCTTTTCACGAGCCCAACTCGGTAACTCTTGCCGCAATGAAAGAGGCTGAGAGCGAGGCTATGAAAAATCAACCGGCTCTTGATATGTCCTCGATTGAGGCAATGGAAAAATCAATGGGTTTATGAAAGAGCTAAAGCCCACGTCTCAATACAAAAAGGATTATAAACGATTCCGCAACAATCCAGCTAAGCTCAAGAAACTTTTTTAAATTCTGGAACTCCTCCGTCAAGAAAAGCCAATTCCCGCAAAAAATCGTCCGCACCCTCTTACAGGTGACTATGCCGGACACATGGAATGTCATATTGATGGAGATTTCCTTTTGATATGGTTTGATCCCAACAGCGAGATCATAAGCCTCGTGCGTCTTGGCTCTCACTCTGAACTATTCCGATAAAAATATTCCCCGCGTCAATACCCCATTGGCGCGGNCTTTTTTTACACCCAAAGCACCCCGCAATATCCAGCCATAACGTCATGAATTGCACGGCCATGGGGACGCCAAGGCCGT
>WFLX010006536.1_pt1 | contig 14387 bp, 17 predicted proteins | sample 4967041 | NCBI WGS metagenome assembly WFLX01 (sample SAMN12857096, study PRJNA449069) | gut metagenome | isolation source: stool from male and female vole | host: Microtus ochrogaster | place: USA:Florida | collected 2017
CATAAATTTTAGCTTTTTTGAGGGAATAATACATATCTTCCTTTATGAGGAAGATGGATACTCAGAGGTATAGATACTATAGCAAATAATTTCTATTTTCAGACCGGCTCAATATCTTCAATTTCAGGTGCTATGTCAAGGAGAGTCTTGCCGTTTATCTTGAAGTTTTCTACAAGAGCCATGGGAGAATCAAACACTTCTTAACGTTCAGAGAAGTGGCTATCCGAGACAATTCCTTCGCTTGTATTTAGAAGGAAGAAAGGTTCTCCCTTATAAGAAAACTCTACATCGTAACCCATAACACAGAAATCATAGAGGAGTATTCCCAAAGCTTTGTTTGAATATCCTTCAAATGAGTCTCTATATAATTCTCTGTTAGGAGGATATTTCTTGTTGAACGGAAAACCCAACATATTATACCCTATATAGGCTCGAGGGTCGTTCTCAGGAGTGACAAGAATTTTAGTTTCCATAATTTCTAACTTTTTCAAGTAGTGATTTTTTATATGAATCAAAATTATATGTAAAGTTTTCTTGATGTCCTTTATTGTTAATGAACGTTTTGGGATGACCATTTTCACATGGATGATAGTGTGGACCTAAGTTATTATGGTCGCGAGTATGGTAGACTTGCAAAGGATGGTAGAAAACCATTTCATTATCAGGTGCGTTATAACAACAAAAAAAATTATTATGACAAGAAAAGAACTCACAGACATTATCGCCTCAAAAGTGGACGATGTCATTAAGAACCCGGATTTTTTTGGAGAAGATCCTCAGATAAGTATCATCCCTACCACTCTATTGGTGGCAATAGAGCGTCATCATGATGCTGAAAGAGATATTGCATTCAGNGACTATGCGATAGAAGAAGATGCNGTGGAAGATGGAGATNATTCAGAAGNTGCCGCAGNNTTTCAGTCAGCTTCCGATCCCGACCTGTACCCGGTTGGATTATTGATTGATTATGCAAATAAGACACCTGATTTGAAGAAAATCAGCAAATTGGTAGATCAATACATTCCTGAGAAAGAGGAAAACCTTTATGCGGAGTAGGAGGGAGGTCAGATTCCAGAGGCCAGAGACCAGAGTCCAGATTATGGTGACTAAAGACACAGCGGGACGCATGCGGAGCATGCTTACTACCTAAGGGACGCGGTGTACCTCTGATAAATTATAATAGCCAAGCGATGTCCATTTCGCTTGGCTATTATCATAATTACTGTCTTAAAAAATGGTGTTTAATCTGTGCCGGTGTGACCGAAGGCACCTTTACCACGTTCTGTGGTGTCGATGCGCTTTACCGGCTCCCACTCTACGTGGACATATTCTTTGATTACCATCTGGGCTATTCGTTCGCCCGGTGTGATGGTATAGGGTTCGTTGGAAAGATTGATAATTATGATTCCGATGTCTCCTCGGAAGTCAGCGTCCACTGTACCAGGAGTATTGACAATTGATAGTCCATGGTTGAGTGCAAGTCCTGAACGAGGACGGATCTGACATTCGTAGCCCTGAGGCAGCTGCATGCGCAGTCCTGTAGGAATCAGTTTTCGCTCAAGAGGTCCAAGAGTTATTGGTTCTGTTATATTGGCTCGGATATCCATTCCGGCAGCTGAGTGGGTCTCGTAAGCCGGCAACTCGTAAGGAGAGTCATTGATGATTTTAACTTTGATATGTTCCATTTTTGATGATTATTAATGCATAATTCATAATTCATAATTGTCTGTCGGTGACATCCAATTGGAATTGCATTTATGATGATATACTGATAATTTTTTTTCTTATGAAATGTTAACAATTGAGAGAAACTTACGGTTCAGAAAATATAATCGTGTAAATCAAATTTCTCATATAAAAAATGTTTGATTATTTGCCAGTCTTACGAATATTTCCTAATTTTGGAGATTATGAACAATCCATTTGATTACATACCTGATCCGGAATGTGAAAAGGCATTTCAAGAATTGACAGAGAGAATAGATATCCTGAAGCAGAGTGAACGACCGGAGGATAGGAATTTCTGCAGTGAACTTGAGGCAGGGAAGATGCTCGGTATGCTCATTGCGGAGGATGCGGAGGGCACGCGTCAGACCCTGTATGCTTTCTCAGGGCAATTGGGCGACGGAGGTTTCCACTTTCCGAGATTCGTCGGTCCGGTATTCGATTATCTTCAGCCTGACGGATATTTCAAGACAAAAGAGGCTGATATTTCCCGACAGAATATTGAGATAGATCAATATGAAAAAAATTATCTCGCAGGAATCAAAAAGGAATTTGAGAGCACTAAAAAACGACTGGATACCGAAGTTGAGGAATACAAAGAAAAGTGCCGACTTTCGAAATTGGAAAGAGATGTAAAGAGAGCGTCAGGCCCGTTGAATGAGGATGAATTGAAAGCCTTGGTGCGCCAGAGTCAATTTGAGAAAGCCGAACTTCACCGTCTCAAAAAGAGTACGGCGAAGAATCTCGAACCATATTTGACTAAACTGAATGATGCTCAATCTCAACTTAATGCAATGAAGGAGAAGCGTCGGTTGGATTCCGAAGCATTGCAAAATTGGCTATTCGATAATTTTTGGGTTCTCAATGCTCTTGGTGAAAGCCGTAGCTTAAATGAAATTTTTTCAGAGACATCCTTGAAAATTCCACCTTCCGGTGCCGGAGAGTGTTGTGCTCCGAAACTTTTACAGACAGCCTATAAGCAAGGATTACATCCGATATCAATGGCTGAATATTGGTATGGAAAGCCAAAAGGAGGTGAAGTGCGCATACATGGAGCCCATTATCCTGCATGCCGAGGGAAATGTCTTCCAGTTCTGACTTGGATGCTCCAAGGTCTTGACATTAATCCTGCGTTGGAAAGCGAATACCAGTCAAAATGGACGCAATATCCGGAAATTATCTACGAGAACCAATGGTTTTGCGTAGTCAATAAGCCGAGTGGGATGCTATCCGTGCCAGGGAAAGGATCGGCAATATCCGTCGAAGAATGGCTTCAAGAGAAATATGGGGAGGGNCAATTTGTAAAGATGGCGCATCGGCTTGACCAGGACACATCTGGGTTGGTAGTTGCGGCTTTAAGTCCGCTTTCATTTAAAGTGTTGCAGAGCCTGTTTGCAAGAGGTAGGGTTAAAAAGACATATATAGCTGACTTGGAGGGAGACTATGAATCGCTCGGCCTTCAACCTCGGGGGCGAATTGAATTGCCACTCTCTCCCGATTGGCTCGATCGGCCTCGGCAACGAATCGATGTAGAGAAAGGTAAGGAGGCAGTTACAGATTATGAATTTATTGGNGTTTCGGGAGAGAGAAGCCGAATCATATTCTACCCTCAGACCGGACGGACGCATCAGCTTCGAGTACATGCCGCTTCTTCGGAGGGTCTTGGCATGCCGATAGTCGGGGATCGCCTTTATGGGAAGAGTCCATGCAGCAGTGTGGAACGTCTTCATTTGCATGCGTATAAGATAGAGTTTGAGTTTCCTATTGAAAGGAAATTTTATAGGTTTGAATTGGGGGAGGGATTTTGATAAATGTATAAGAAGTGCTACCCCTCCGGGGTAGCAGATGGGAAGACAGATCATTTCTCTGGGCTTAAGCCCAGGGTTAACAAGATAATCAGCCCTCCGGGCTGAGACAGTGCGCATGAAAAAATTGCTACGTAAAATGGATTTTTATGCAAAAATTTTGTTTTTCTTAAAAAAATGCTTAATTTTGTGATTTGTTGTTAACAACTAACAGAAACTAATAATTTACTTATATGGCTCGTACTAAACTTATCGCCAAGTATGCTGCTCTTGACACACCAGATCTTGCCGAGCGCATCTTCAACACGATCACTACTTACATTGCTGAAAATGGCATCGAAAACCTACCACATCTTGAACTTAACGGACGTTGGACCGGCACACTCTCCGTTACCGACGGAGGGTGGAGAGGAGATTTCGACTTCCTCTATCCAATTCTCAGCATGTGCAAAGTAGACCGTGAAGGGAATGTCACTGCAGACATGACAAAAATTCAAAAGAGAGTTGCTAATTGGAGGGAAATGCTCCATACTCCTAACGAAGATGATAAATATCTCGGTGTTTGTGACGACTCATTCGAACACGACAGCTATCTCGAAGATGATGCCAATGATTTCTATTCAGCAGCTTACAGGAGCGAATTGGATTCATTTCTCAAATCTGATAATCCCGATATGCTTGAGCATGACAAAGCCCTGACAGAAATAGACAATCTTTTCAGGGGTGAACAGAAACCGGCAGAAACGCAGCGTGTCTTCGGCGAAGGGTTTGCGGTGCAACGTATAGACAATGCTGAAGATTTCCGTAAACTGATGGAAGCAATTGAGGCAGATGTCGCAGCCGGCGGAGGAACCTCCTGGATCAACCCGGATTTTGATATGGACAATATCGAGGAAATGTTTGCCGATGATGCCGATAAAGGTCAAGACTGGATGAATTGGATCGACGACCTACGTAACGGTCGCTTTGGAGAACTCCCGGAAGATTTTGATGGTCTATGCGAAGAAGAGGAATGATAAACTGTAGGCATAAGAACATAGATTCAAGTATCACGCCTTAAATATAGTTTGTATCCTATTCCGCGCACATTCAGAATGTCAAGTGATGAAGGAGCAAGATACTTACGTAGTTTATAGATAAATCCATGCAGGCGGTTGAGATTATTGTAATCGTCATTTTGCCAGATTCTATACATGAGTGTGCGAGCTTCTACAACTTCATTTGGATGGTGAAAGAATTCGTCCAGAATTACAGCTTCTGTATGTGAGAGTTCTCTTGAATAGCCGTTGATTATAAGTTTCTGCATAGCAAAATCGAGTTTGCAATCAGCGACTGTAATTACGGAATCTTCTACTTGTGCGTTCGTTCGGCGGAGCAATGCCTTTATACGGACTACGAGTTCCGCGATTTGGAAAGGCTTGCGTATATAGTCATTGGCGCCGATTTCAAATCCGTGGACTACATCTTCCAATGCTGTGCGTGCTGTGAGAAAAAGCACAGGTGTATTGGGAGATTTGAGGCGCATGAGTTTCACCATTTCAAAACCATCCATTTTCGGCATCATTACATCAGCAACCACAATGTCGGACTGTATTTCCTCAAATCTTCTCAGTCCGACCTCTCCATTTTTAGCGGTTGACACTTCAAAACCTTCACGGTGTAAAGCGTCTTCTACGATATATGATAGAGTAGAATCATCTTCTACTAATAGAACTTTATCTTTTTTCATCGCTATTAAACTTTATTGTGAAAGTTGTACCTTTATTTTCCTCGCTTGTCACGGAAATGTTCCATCCTTGCATTTCCACTATCTGCTTCACATAATATAATCCCAACCCATAACCGCCTACCTCATAACGGTCGCCATCCGTGACTCTATAGAACTTATCGAAGATATAGGGTAAGTTTCCTTTAGCTATTCCTATTCCGTTATCCGAAATGGATAATTCGTGTTTGCTTCCGTAAATCTTTATTTTACAAGTTTCACCCGAATATTTCACTGCATTGTCAAGAAGATTAGATATGACATTTCCGAAGTGCAAGGTATCTGTAGATATTTCCGTATTTTCAGCAATGTCGATCTCTATTTCCACAGGTTTGTCTGCTTTCATTTCAATCATGCCAACAACGTCCTCCACAATCGGCTTGAGTTGCGTCCTTTCAATATTGAGCTTCATTGTATTGAACCGTTCCATACTCATTGAGAGGATATTTTCAACCAATCCACTAAGGAAATTCAGACGTTGCATGATGATCATAAGGAACTTTTTGTTTCTTTGCTCATCACTTTGATTATAATATCTCAGCATAGAGTCAGCCGCTGAATAGGCGACGGCTATCGGTGTTTTCAATTCATGGGTCATATTATGGGTGAAATCATCCTTCATTCTTTCCAATGTCTTTAGATTCTTGATGAATCTCATAAGATACATAGCAAGAAATGAAAAGATTGATATGACAATGCAGAAAGGGATTATGATACCCCACAGGTGGGAGAGAACTTTGCCGGGCATCGGCGATACATATACATCGTATCTCGTTGATTGGCTAACGGGATTAATTCTATATTGAGTTTTCCAACAGGAAGACTGATTATTAGACTCGGATCCGGAAGGAAGAATTTCAACAAAAGCAGGATATAGGTGATGACGGTTCAACTCGACTCTGAAAATACTGTCAAGCTTGTAAAAGTCCGTTTTATTTTTTCCTTCTGAGAATTCGAGGCCATATCTTAAGACGCCCGAGAGTGAAGTCTTGACTGAATCAGATTTTGCAATCCTTCCATCTTTAGCTTGTGAAAATTCAAGGTATGAATTAAGCCTGACAAAAGATTGGGGAGCCTTTTCACTACTCTCCATCCTGCTTACTATTTCCAGGATATCAGCATTCTCTGCACATTGCCTTACAATTTCCATTGTCTTCTCCTTTTCATAGAAATATAGCCGCACAAGGAAGTATGTAGCGGCAACAATTGCTATAAAAGCAAGAGTCAATCCTATTGTCATTATCAATTTCAGTCTTTTCATGACGCAAATATAGTGATTTTTTCTCAATAACTCCAATAAACTAAGACTAACTAAGACTAAAGGAGGATTAACTAAGACTATTAGAATGGTCTGGTTTGTAATTTTGTATTAGAAACCAATATTTCTAAGAGCAAAATAGTTTGAAAACGAATAAATATGCGTAAATTATTAATTTTAACTTCATTGGTAGTGCATACGATTGCCGCTGCTCAATCAGTCAGAGGACTTGTTATGGATGAGGAACACTCACCCATTCCTTTTGCAAATGTTATCTTGTTGCAAGATAGCTTATATGTAGATGGCACCATAACAAACGGGGAAGGGCTATTCTTATTTGAAAACGTCTCCCCTAAGGCTAAAATCATTAAAATTACTATCACCGGATATGATGATTACGTCTCTGCAATTCCGGCATCCGGTGATTTTGGTACTATCACTCTCATACCTTCATCTATTATACTTGGAGAGGTTGTTGTAAAAGGTGAATTGCCTAAAACACAGCTTAATGGCAATTCAATGATTACAGATGTTCAAAACACCGTGTTATCTAAGATGGGTACTGCTTATGATGTCCTGTCTCATATACCGTTGGTGACCGGTTCAAATGGAGAACTGGAGGTTTTTGGACGAGGTACTCCAACTGTCTATGTCAATGGTCGGGAAGTCAGAAATCAGAACGAACTGCAACAACATAAATCAGACGAGATACGTTCTGTTGAACTTATAACGAATCCCGGCGCAGCCTATGCCTCCAATGTCCATTCTGTAATAAGAATAAAAACCAAACCAGCCAAAGGGGACGGATTTGGTTTTGACATATCAAATTCTTTGAGATTTTGGACTTATGCCCGAAACACAACCGATATGAATATACGCTATCGATATAACAATCTGGATATTTTCGGCAATTTGTATATCAATGAAGGAAAGCGAAAAAACGAAGACATAAGTGAATTGGTGACATACGGAAATAATACTTTCTCCCAAACTATATTCAATTCCGGTTATTCAACATCTAATGACTTGTTTGGAAAGGTTGGATTTAATTATGAGTTGAACGAAAACCATTATATCGGGGCATATTACCGTTTTGGCAGGGCTAAAGGTTCAGGAAAAGGATTGATAGAAACAAACAGTGATCTTTTAACAAATGGTGCTATTTCTTATAAAGAAGAACTACGAGCGGATTATCGTCTGAAATCCGACAATTATCCATCTCAAGAGGCTAACATCTACTATAATGGAAATATCGGAAATGTATCACTGGATTTTAATGCTGACTTCATGCAAAATCGGACAACTAATGAAGATTGGCAAAATGAATATCTATTATCCATAAATGAGGGGCAAGATGTAATTGCAAATGGATTGAACACCAATAGACTATTTGCGGAAAAATTTGTTATTTCATTTCCTTTATGGTATGGTAGTATTGAGATAGGAGAAGAATATACGAATTCAAAACTGGCATATAAATATGTGTACAAAGGGGCACATATCAAAGATTCGTTCACGGAGATACTGGAAAACAACGTGGCTGGATTCACCAGTATTACACAATCTTTTGGTAAGTGGAATGTGTCACTTGGCTTGCGCCATGAGCACGCCTCTTATAAATATTACGAAGATGGAACTTTTGACAAGTCTCCCTCACGGATATACAACAACCTTTTTCCGTCGTTGTCTATAAATACAAAAATCAATAGAGTTCGATTATCTTTGGATTTTANCAATAAAATGAATCGTCCTTCATACCGTAAATTAGATGGTGGCATTTCTTATGTGAATAAATATGTTTATCAGAGTGGAAATCCATTGTTAAAGCCTACCAAAATATATAACTTACAAGCAATGACAATGTGGAGATTTTTCTACGGAGTCGCAATGTATAGTTATGAAAAGAATTCAATATTCAACACCACGAGGCTTTATGAAGAAGATCCTATGATAAAAGTGATGACGTATAGTAATGTGCCACACTATCAGAATCTTCAAGTGCTTCTTGGTGCACAACCCTCAATTGGATGTTGGCAGACGACTCCGGAATTTGGCTTTCTCAAGCAATTCTGCAATTTGGAATACCGGGGACAAAATATAAGTCTCAACAAGCCGATGTATTCATTTACATGGGAGAACATTATTACATTACCTCAAAATTGGCAATTGGGTGCTGACTTATATTTATATAGTTCCGCAAACAGTAGGAATAGTTATGTAAAGGCAACCCAACAGCTTAGTTTTAGCGTGATAAAATCATTTTTTAATGAAAGTCTGATACTTCAGTTAAGGGCAATTGACGTGCTTGATAGAGGAAGTGATAAGGTGACTATTTACAGCGTAGATATTCAAAACTACATGTATAATCATCACCAGCCTCGGAATATTGTGTTATCAGTTCGATATGTCTTAAATAAAGCTCGCTCAAAATATAAAGGCGAAGGAGCCGGCAAGAATGAAAAACGGCGTATGTAACCATTGATTTTTATTTTTTCTTAATAAGGTAATAATTATTGTCTTTAAATTGTTATATAATATATAATTTGAAAAATTGAGAAATTATGGGTAGCCTATTAAACAAAAAATCAAGAGACTTAAATATTAAAAGAAGAAAGAATCTTTCAAAAGGTCAGAAACTTGGTTGGAAACATAAATCAGACTTTGAGCAAGTTAGTTTAAGTAGCATTTCTTCTCATGGTCAGAAACTTTGTCCATACTCAGTAGGTCCTTTTTCAATAAATAAGCTTGTGCCCTAAGATGATCCCATATCTTCTTCGTTTCATTCAGATTGATAGGATGGGAGACGTTTCAAAAGGGGATCCCGAATTAACTCTTATATATTCTTTTTTTGCAGAATCTTCAAAATATAAATCTCTTTTCAAATATATTGTAAGAGCCGAAAAATATGAAGATTGCTTTGCTATAAAATACTATTGTTCCAGATGTAAGCACTCAGAATACAAATATTCAAGGGTGCTTAATCTATTTAATGCTGTAGAAACAAAAAGAATAATGGAGACATGTGCTTCTGTCATTCCAGATATATTGCGACAATACTCTGAGTCTTCTTTTGCATTCAATGGCTCACGTACCTTCGACAGTGCTAATTATATTGAAGGTCCTCATAATACTCAACGATATAGAATATATATGGAGTTAGTCAAGCGGTTATTCGGAGACAAGATATTTGAGATTGTATTTTATGATGAAGCAAGCTCATGTATATTTGTAAATCGCTATGCTAATCCAGATACAGAATATACTCAAAAGAGAATTTTTGACATGTTCGCCAATATTTATCAGATTTTCATTTAAATTCTTATAGACATCATAATCGAAGCAACTATATCTTTTTTGCACTTACNTACTAAGACTAACTAAGACTAAAGGAGGATCGGCTAAGACTATCGGGATGGATTCTGAGGTAACTTTGCAACATAATCAAACAACCACTACAATTATGAAGCTAATCATTAGTATTCTTTTAGCAGGATTAATCTTGGTCCTCATGAACAGTTGCAGTTTCTTGAAGCCTGTGAAATACGCCAACAGAGAGTGGCATATAAGTGGCTCATTCGGTCAGATCATCGATAAAGACACTACTTATCGTATGACTTTTGGGAAAGTTCTTATGGCAGTTGACCAACCAATAATTTCGTGTTCTGATTCAGCTGCAAAATATCCCGGAATGGAAAAATTTATTTCGGATATTATGTACACTGCAGGGTTAGAAAATGATGAGTTGCTTTTTTATTCACCTGAGCATGGAAGGATGTTTGTTCGATTGATTGACGAGCGTCCCCCATTGAGACCCTCATCATTGACTGCCAATATGCCGGCATTGATGTTGAACAATGAAAATGAACAGCCATACACTTGTTGGATTTATCAAGATGATATAGAACCATGGTTTCGCAAACCAGAAGAAATGTATACATATACTTATTTCGACAAAAAGAAACAATGTATATTAGTAGTCGATTTTTATGATTACGGAGATACTCCAATCGCAGAAATATTCGTTTATCAGTCAAGAAACAAGATGACTGATAGAATAAAACTCCCGGTATGCTTATGGACTTTCTCAAAGCATAATCTCAAAGATTACAAACGGGATATAGAATTTTGGTCATACGTTGTCAATGCACACAGAAAGAATGCTTTTGAAAATTATAAAATTGGTCAGGAACAACTAAAGAAAAAGAAATGAAAACGCTCATATTATCTATACTGTTCGTATCGACGTATGCAANTNTAATGGCAAAAAATATCAAGGGAAGGGTTCTGGATTCGGAGAGTCAACCCATAGAAAGTCGGAGAGAATCTGCACATATCAGCCTCTNCGTAATATTTTAAAAGTTTGCGTAAGGTGCGTAGTTATATGAGATTTTTAATTTCCTCGAAGCTAAGTCCGGTCATCTCATGAATAAAGTCTGCAGTCACACCGGCTTTCAACATTTTTAGCGCAGACTCACGCAACCCTTCAGCGCGTCCCTCAGCATATCNTACCTCTTTACCCTCTTCACGTGNGCGGTCAGCGGCAAACAGAATTCCTTTCTGAAAATGGAACTTCCGCGAAACACTGACCTTTCTTCTCATGGTCATGGATTAGGTCTAAAATGGCTTAATTGATTTTTGAAAAACAAAATATTATAATGAAAACTTTTATATTTCAAAATTTGTTATTATTTTTGTAAAAAAATAGTGTATGCACGTAATCTCTCATAGGAAGCTTAAAGAATTTTATGAATCCCCTGGACGGGAAGATTCTAAAGTCGCATTGGAAAAGTGGTATGATGATACTATACAAGCAGACTGGAAGAACTTTTCTGATCTGAGAAGAGATTTCCCATCGGCCGACTATGTGGGAAACCAGCATTACGTTTTCAATATAAGAGGTAACAAGTATCGCTTAATCGTGGTGGTAAAGTTCACCATTGGAAGAGTCTTCATTCGATTTGTAGGTACACACATAGAATACGATGAAATAAAAGACTGCTCATTAATATAAAAATTGCTCATTAGTAAAAAGTTAAGCTATGGAAATTACAAAAGAACAATACGAATTTGCTCTCAACCGAATTGAGGAGTTATTGCCATTGGTGACTGAGGAGACTCCGGCAGATGATAAGAACGCCGTTGAGTTGTCATTGGTGTCTGATGTAGTAGAAGCATACGAAAAGATACATTATCCAATTGGAAAACCGACAATAGGGGAATTAATAGATCTCTATTTGGAGAATCTTGGGATTACTAAAAAGGAATTTGCAAATAGAATTGGTGTCAGTCCTTCTCGAGTCAGCGACTATATATCAGGGAGGGCTGAGCCAACTCTTAAAGTAGCAAGAGTGCTTTGCACTAATCTTGGAATGACTCCGGCTCAAGTCCTTGGAATATGATATCTGGTGAATTTCTGCTCGTTCTTCAGCAAAATTCTCCCAGTTCCCATTTTTATGTCATCGCCCTTATCCACACAAGTTTTAGTTAAAAGTAACTGATCGTGACACGCACGCAATGAGTATTCCCCAGCTCCTCAAATCCTCCCTTACCAAGATTTCCTTCCTCCCCAAAAATCTATTCCAAAGAATAGAAATTCACTTAAAAAGTAATATTTCCTCAATTCCCAACCTAAACATCCATCATTTTTTCTTAACTTTACAGCCCAAACGCGATTCTACTATGAACACTAACAAAGTCAAAGGATTTTTCTATCCCGGTAGTGCGGTGAGTGGCGAACCTGATTATAGGATTGCAGAGTATTTTGTGCCTTCTGCCAAGCCTTTGCCAATCCTACTTACTGGAGTGTCTATATCATAGACTATTACCATAAGAGTTTCCTATGCTCCCTTGATTATGGTAAATATAGTAAACCGCTCGAAGACATGAATTGGAAGATATGGGATTCGACAAAAGTTATAAGTAGAAGCGAAGATAGATTTTCTTGAAACCGACTATCACAAATAAAAAACTAATTAAATAGTTGTACATCTAAGAATTTAGTTGTATCTTTGCAAACTAAATCATATATTAATATATTACATAAGAATACAAGGAAATATGAAAAGACTTTTCTTAGCAGTATCATTAGCCATATCTCTTTCACTTTCTTCATTGTCTGAAGAGAGACCTCATGTATTCTTAAAAGCGCAGTATAACCATATTGCCAAATGGAAGATTATAGAAAATGGAGACACTATAGCAAAAAAGAATGATTTTATTCTTCAAATTGCAAAAGGTAAGTCATTATTTTATGATCCTCAGCAAAATTATGTTGACTCTCTGCTATCCGATCCTAAAGGTCGTCAAATGTATGATGAAATCTACGAAAAAGTATTATTCATGGAAGGCAATTGGATTGAGAATAAAATAAATGCAGGCATATATGGCGGTTCAAATCTGATTCTTTAGTGAATAAGATTCTCAAAAAATCTGTTTGTAGGCAATACCAAGATATACTTTAACCCTACTATCACAAATGAAATAGATTATTCAAAATTTAACTCGCAAAAGACAATGACACCAAAATCATTCATAATTATAATTATTGCTTTCTTTGCCAAATTTGATGTTTCGGCGAAGAAGAAAAAAGAGTTTCCTCGCGCTGAGATTAAGGTTAGTTATGACTATCCGCACAAGCATCTTAAAACCGATGCTAAAGCATACGACACGGAACATAAAATGATGCTGCTTGCAAACAACGGATATTCAAAGTTCTTTAGTCCTCGCACGGAATTCCTGGATTCTCTTAAATCCACTCCATCCGGAGAAGCAATATATAATAAGATGATGAGAGTAGGGGTTAAAAAATACATTGAAACTCAAGACGATAGTGCTATTCCGAGGAGTCAAGGATGGTTGTGTGTATTTAAGATTAGGAGTGATTCAGTTGTCAACGTGTATGATCAGGCGGGGATGCTTGAAAGAGGATATTATTCCGAACCACTTGCTGAGATGGTATGGGAAATCGGAGATTCAGTAAAGACTGTGTTGGGATATGAATGCATTATGGCTGACACTGATTATCATGGGCGACACTGGACAGTATGGTTCACGCCGGATATCCCGATTCAGGATGGACCGTGGAAACTGTGCGGTTTGCCAGGACTGATTCTTGAGGCAAGCGAGACTTCAGGACAGCATAAGTTTATTGCCACGGGTATTGAATCGAGTAATCAGGAAATTGCGCCGATTTATAACCCGAAAAAGTATGACAAGATGAAGCGAAAAGACATGCTTAGGGGTACGCGCCAATATCTTACAAATGGAGCTACAATGGTCAATGCTTTTATAAGCAATACTCCAAGTGGAGAAAAAATTGAGATAAAGAATGAAGTCAATGATGCACCCGACCTTCATATAGACTTCCTTGAAACCGACTATCATTGATAAAATCGAGATATTTATGAAAAGACTACTGACAAATTTGATTTTATCATCTGCTGCTATAGTAGCAAATGCCGACAATTGGGTTAGGGACACAGAGCCGGCTATACTTGAGGTATTCTATACGAGAACTGAGGTTACAGATACTACTAAACGAGAATCTCATTTTTTCAATGAGGAAACAATGTTGCGCATTGGAAAAGGAATGTCGCTCTATTGTTCAGTGCCAAGAATAAATAGAGATAGTCTNNTGTATTGTGCTCCGGACTTATACTGGCAGATGGAAAAAGCATCATTCGAAAAGGATCCGAAAGAACATGATAGAACAACTCTCGAACGTAGCGGNNGATATGGCAGATTCACATATAANAACTATCCGGAAGGNAAGGTGACTGAAACGGATTATTTTGATANGCAGTCGTGGCAATATGAAGAAGATTGGGAGAAGCCC
>WFLX010019073.1_pt1 | contig 14386 bp, 9 predicted proteins | sample 4967041 | NCBI WGS metagenome assembly WFLX01 (sample SAMN12857096, study PRJNA449069) | gut metagenome | isolation source: stool from male and female vole | host: Microtus ochrogaster | place: USA:Florida | collected 2017
GTCACGTAGTTGCCTTCTATGAAATAGCGTGAGCAGAGGCCGCGCAGGGCCTCGTTGTTGTAGTCGCCCGAGCTGCCCACCGACACTTCCGTCACTGTGGTCTTGTTTTTCGTTCCGGGGGCGGTCCTCTAGTAGTTGTTTCCCATCTTCATATAGCCGCCGCCGGGGCCGCCGTAGCATCCGTTGCCGTTGCCCCAGTTGTAGATCACATTGTTGCGGAAGTCCACACGCTCCGCATCCACGGTGTTTTCAAACCGGAGTCTGTTCCATCCGTCCCATTCATATCGGGCACCGTTGAATCTGGGGGCGCGGTTCTGTATGTGTGAGATATAATTGTGATGGAAAGATGCTTCCTTTCCTCCCCATATTCCGCCGTAGCTGTGTGCGCCTTTCGAGTGGCCGGGATTGGCGAGGCCCTCGGCTATGGTGCACCATTGCATGGTGAACTTGCAGTTGTCATAGAAAGAGGCCACCTCGTCGATGCTCCATGAGAAGGAGCAATGGTCGAGTATGATATTGTCGCGGCGGCGTCCCCAAGTGGCGTCGGCGNCGTCNTTCACGTCTTTNANCTGCGAGCGTCGGCTGCGTATGAAGCGCACTATCACGTTGTCGCATTTTCCGAAGTAGAGGGTGTAGTANNGCANGGTGANTCCGTCGCCGGGGGNNGTCTGTCCGGCGATGGTGGTGTTCGAGGTCACGTCGAGCTGGCTCTTGAGGTCGATGTAGCCGCCCACGTCAAAGACGATGGTTTTCGGCCCCGACTGGTTGAGCGCCCAGCGCAGCGAGCCCTCGCCGCTGTCGTTGAGGTTGGTGACGTGGATTATCTTGCCTCCGCGTCCGCCGGTGGTGAAACGTCCGTGGCCCTCTGCTCCCGGGAAGGCGGGTGCCTGATCCTGTGCGAAAAGTGAGGTGCCGAGCAGGAGCGCTCCCGCCAAGAGTAGATTTTTTTTCATGAGGTATAGGTTTATTGTTATTAGTCTATTTTTTATAATATATATGCCGTATGATATATATAAGGTGCAAATTTAGCTAAAAATCCCGTGATGTGCAAGCATGGGGCGGCTTTTTTCTACATTATTAACTTTTCGGTAGGTCGCATCGGGACTCCCGGGGATTAAAATTTTTAAAAAAATCCCCAAAATATTTGGCGGTTTTGTAAAAAAATCATAATTTTGTGTGCTAAACCTTAAATTGGGCGCTGAAGAGGGTGCTTCCGGCTCCTCTGATGCGCGCAGACAGATGTGATCACTACAAACATCATAAATACATATTATGACCAAAACTAAACTAACATCCAGCCGACAGGCATCGGGAGCTTTCTCTTTTCTGAGGAAGATGTTCCTGACTCTGATCGCCGTTTGCATGGCGTTTCCTGTCTTGGCTCAGACCGTAAACCTGTCAGGACAGGTTACGGACGAAGCAGGTGAACCCCTGATCGGTGCCTCCGTGAGGGTGCAGGGCACAAAACTCGGCGCTGCCACCGACTTCGACGGAAATTATTCAATTCCGAACGCGCCCGCTATGGGAACGCTGGAGGTGTCTTACATCGGCTACACCACTCAGCAGATTCCTATCAACGGACAGTTTAACATCAATGTCGTTCTTCAGGAAGACACCCAGACGCTCGACGACCTCGTGGTGGTGGGCTACGGCACAATGAAGAAAAACGACGTGACCGGTTCCGTATCGACCGTAGGCACCGACAAGCTGAACGCGAAGGGTGCCGCTTCGGTGCTCGAGAACCTTCAGGGTACAGTGCCCGGCGTTAATATCACAAAGTCTACCGGACGTACTAACGGCGGTCTGGAAGTGGAGATTCGCGGTAAGTCGTCAATCAACTCCAGCACGAAGCCTGTCTACGTGGTGGATGGTGTCATCACCAGCGATATCGACTTCCTCAATCCCCGCGACATCGAGCGTATCGACGTGCTGAAGGATGCATCTTCTACCGCTATCTATGGTTCGCGCGCTACTGCGGGCGTTGTGCTCGTCACCACAAAGGGTGCTCTCGGCGTGAAACTTGAGCAGGCGCCTTCTATCAGCTACGACGGCTATTTCGGCGTCTCCAAGGTGGCTCACCTCCCCAACTTCATGAGCGGTCAGGAATTCTACAACTATCGTCTGATGATGAGTTCACAGGCTCTGACCGAGTTGGCAACAATCGAACCGATGTATTCTGCTCAGAACGTTTTCGGATACTTCCGCAAAGGCACCGGCGGTCTTGACTGGGCGCTCCTCAAGCAAAGTTCCAATGATCCCTCCTCTCCCTTCCTGCTTCAGGAAATGCTTGCCAGCGGAGAGCTGTATAACTGGCGCGACCTCGTGCTTCAGGATGGAATCCAGCAGAACCATTATGTATCGGTAAATGGCGGCTCGAAGAACACCACTTATAACTTCGGTGTCGGCATCAACAACGAGAAAGGTGTATATCAGGGTGATAAGTCTACCACCTTCAGCTTCAAGGGCTCTCTCGACGTGCGCATCAACAAAGTGATCAGCGCCGGCTTCAATGTGAACGGTGCAGTGATCGACAACGGCTATGCCGACGACAATGCGGTGAACAAAGCGTGGTATATGAACCCCTTCATGCGTCCTTACAACGATGAGGGTGACATAATCCTTTATCCCGGTAACAAGGTATCGTTAGGCACAGACGACTATCAGTTCTCCGATGCTGTCAGCCCTCTGGCCCTGCGCAAGAATTCATATCACAGCCGCATGACCTACCGCCTGCTCGGTAACGCTTACCTGAAACTTGATCTGCTGAAAGGCCTTAGCATCAAGTCTACTTTCGCTCCCTCATATTCTTCTTATCGTGACGGCGTATTCAACGGTTATGAGAATCCCTTCACTCCCGGCAAGACATGGAAGGGAGATAATCTTGACACAGCTACGGCAACCGTGACCAATCAGACCTCCATCGGCTGGATCTGGGACAACTTGATCAACTATACCCGTACTTTCGGCGAAGACCACAGCCTCAATGCCATGGGTCTTATCTCTGCCGAGAAAGGTGTGACTGAAAACTATAAATGGGTGGCTACCAGTGTTCTTGAAAACACCGACTGGTGGAACATGGGCTCGGGCGAAACTAACAATAAAGATTCTTCGTCAAGCTACTCCAAGACCACGATGATGTCTTACGCCCTCCGTGCTAACTACGGCTACAAGAACCGCTATCTTATCACTGCTACCATGCGCTGGGACGGCAGCTCGAAACTGGCTACCGGACACGAGTGGAAATCGTTCCCCTCTGTGGCTCTTGCATGGGTGCTCACTGAGGAAGACTTCATGGAGAGATACCGCAACACTCTGAGCAACCTCAAATTGCGTCTCAGCTACGGTATCACCGGTAACAATACAGGTGTGAAGGCTTATCAGACAATGGTGGGTCTCACCAGCCCGAAATATTATCCCTTCTACGGATACCCCTACGCTTACGGCTATGCTGCCAGCGGCATTGTAGACAAGAATCTTACTTGGGAAACTTCACGCGAGTTTAACGTGGGTGTGGATTTCGGTTTCCTCCGCAACCGCATCACCGGTACGATCGACTGGTATCTGAAGAATTCCCGCGAGCTGCTCTATGAGGTGGGTCTGCCTCTCGAAGCCGGCGGCGGCAAGATGATGACAAATATCGGTAAGGTTCGCAACACCGGTATAGAAATCAGCCTTAACACAATCAATATAGAGACACGCGACTGGAACTGGCAGACCACCTTCACATTCGCACACAACAGCAACAAGGTGAAGCAGATCAACGGCGTCTCGGATGAGGTGAACACCAGCGGCGCCACAGGCGGCCTTTTCGTAGGATATCCCGTGAACAACATCTATACTTATGAGTGGGACGGCATCGTTTCTGACAAGAATATGATTGTTCCTGACCATCAGGTTGCAAAAGACCATGGTTTCGTTCCCGGCTCTACAGTTCGCGTTTGCGATTACTATAATGCCTGCTACAACCTCTATGAGGGCTGCCCGATTGTAAGGGATCTTGACGGCGACGGCCAGATCAATACTGATGACCGTGTGCTGATGAGCAGCGAACCGAAATGGACCGGAAGCTTCACTTCCAACCTGTCTTACAAACTTCCCAAGAAGGGAGGTATGCTCGACTTCTCATTCTCGATCTACTGCAAGCAGGGAGGCAAGACATTCTCGCCCTTCATGGCCGGTGACCTCTTCAAGATCGGCGACCGTGGTTGGGAAAAGATCATGGTTGACTATTATCTCCCTGCCGGAACTCTTATCAACTGCGACGGCATGAGGGAAGACGGTACATATATCAATCCTGTATATCAGACAGAGACTCACTACGGAACATGGCCTCATTTCCACGGNGGCGACGGCAATNGCGCCGGCAGCACAGCGAGTCNCTCGGGCGCATGGAGCCAGNCTAAGCAGGTGGTGGATNCTTCATACGTNAAGGTGAAAAATATTTCATTGGGCTATACATTCCACAAGGACGTGCTGAAGCACATCGGATGCAAGGATGCCCGCATCTATGTGAACATCACCAACCCGTTTGTCTTCACAAAATATATGGGCTTCGATCCTGAATGGGCAGGAGCCGCCGGCAAGAACGACGGCCCGAGCACTATCAACTATCAGATCGGTGCAAGCATCAAGTTCTAACTTCTTCAGAATCTAAAAATATGAAAATCAATAAATATATTGCTCTCGTCGGGCTGTTGGCGCTTCCTTTCGCAAGTTGCAGCGACTTCCTTGAGAAAGACAACAAGTCGAGCGCGAACGTAGACGGCAACAAATATCTGTCTGAGCATCCCGATGCCTTGCGTGCGGCTGTCTATGAGTCGCTGCGCAGCAACATGCTCAACATCGACATGCAGGATCTGGCGGCAGACCTCTTTACGTCGCCCCGTGGAACAAACGATGGTGATTTCTCGCAATTCTCAATCATCAGCGACAACAGTACAGTCACCAATTTCTATAAGAACAACTGCAACTCAATCAATCTGGCAAATGCGCTGATACAGTTCAGCGGTGAGGGTACGGATAACGCCTATCAGGGACGCTTCATCAGAGATTACTGCTACTATTACCAGACCCAGCAGTTCGGCGCGGTGCCTTACGTGACTCACTACGTTGAGGACTCAAACCGCGACTATCCCAAGATGCCGCTCGATCAGCTCTATGCAGCTCTTGTGGAAGACCTGACAGATCTCTACAACAACTCCACGCTTCCGGCCACAAACCGTTTCGGAGAGGTGAGCAAGCAGGCTGTGGCAGCCCTTTGCGCCCGCATCTGCCTCGCGGCAGGATGGGATCTTGAGACTACTCTCACTGATGCTGCAGCGGGTACTTACTCCATTGTAGGCAAAAATTACTTCGAGCTTGCTGCCCAGTGGGCAGAGAAGGCTATCAACGGAACGCAGCTCACCATGAGTTTTGAAGACAAATGGTCGCCGTTCAACGAGGGCAACGATGAGGTGATCTGGTCAAACCAGTATCGTCGCGACGGATATCCCGGCGACGTGAACACCGGTGGCCACAGCCTCCAGAACAATTACTGCGCTTTCTTCGGCAACATCAACCAGTCCGGACAGAAAGGCGACAACAGCGGCGGCCGCAACATGTATAATGCCAAGGCTATCAGGCTCTTCACAGAGGGTGACTCACGCTTTGACGGCACTTTCATGAGCCTTATGTATAACTCTCCCATCACAGACGGGGTTGCTGAGTGGGGCACTCAGGGATATTATGCTTACTACAATGTGGATGCAGCCGGGCAGGCCAAGTTGCCTATCGCTGCTAAGTTCTTCCCCTGGTACACCACAGAGGCTGAAGTGATAGCATGGCTTGATGCCCACAAGTCTCAGACCAAGCAGTTCGAGCAAAATACATACGGATGTAATAAGCCGTTTGCTTGCATCCTCGATGCTGACAATGTGATTCTGTTCTACTTCCAGCCTGATGGCAGTTATAAGAGGGAGGTCACTCCTTACGTTGAATTTGTCAGCAACGGCTTCAATGGCATGGACGTGAAGAAATTCGACGACCCGCAGTCGATCCAGTCTACCGGCAATAACGACTATCGCAATGTAGTGGCCTTCCACGTGAGCGAGATGTATCTCGTTGCAGCCGAGGCCTACATGATGGCCGGCGACGATGCCAAGTCTCTCGAGAAGATCAACGCCGTGCGCCACCGTGCCGGTGCCGCTCCCATCTCCTCGTTTGCCGCATACCCCGCAATGGTTGAGTATGACATCCCGGTATCTCTCGGACAGATCACCAAGATCGACTGCATCCTCGACGAGTATGCACGCGAAATGTATGCCGAGCGCACCCGCTGGTATGACCTCCGCCGCACCCGTCAGCTCGTGAGATATAATCTTTCTTTCTCCCGCAGCATCTACACCATCTCCCAGATGTCGAATGCCAAGGGTGAGGTGAAGTGGTATCGCCCGATTCCTCTCGATGAGATAAGCAATAACACAGCCATGACTTCTGAAGATCAGAACCCCGGCTATTAATAACCATAACTGTATAGAAAAATGAAAAATATAATAAAGACCCTGTTTATGGCGCTTGTCATGGTGTGCTGCCTGCCGGCATGCCGCGACAATGCCGAGATACCCGACCATGGGCCTGTGGTTCAGCCGCAGGAAGAAGCTAAGGGTATTTACAACGGAGAGTGGACAAGGACAGATGTGAAAACCGGCGTTGTGGTGACCGGTGCCGGAACTCTGGAAATCACCCCTTCGGAGTATAATTACGTGGCTAATATAAGTGTGAAATGCGATGACATGAAACTCGATCGGTCTGCGCCTGCCAACATCACTCCCGGCGGCCAGGGCTATCAGTTCTCGAACCCTGAAGCCAGCAATTCTTTAGGAAATATCTTTATCGGTGATATAAAGAAGAGCGACATGAGCGCCTTTATGACATTCAAGATCACTGTAAAGGAAGGCAGAGCGTCGAACACTTACCTGTATGTGTTTAACGGCAAACGCCAGTAAATTGAATAAATAATGGAGGGTCCGGCATGATCCGGACTCTCCACTCCCAAATAACTTTTTTAATCAATCAAATTATTTTTTCAGAATGAAGAAAATTTTACTCNGTATGGCTGCCCTCACAGTTGCAGCCGCAGCTTCCGCTCAGGTGGAAGTAGGTTTGATGGANGCTGACAACCTGCTCAACGTAGTGGCAACTCCCGGTGTGAANGACGATGGCAAGGAGACCAAGAACCTCGCATCAGGCACAGTTCTTGCAGAGACTGCCAGCGTAACAATGGTGTATCCCAATGGTGATGCCATCTCAAAGCAGAACGCAGCCTTCAACGGCATCAAGACTCTCGTCGTAAACGGCACTGAAGTTGCTCTCGGCGACGGTATCGGCGGTACTAACAACGGTAAGGGTGACCTCAACGGCCCTCAGAGCGGCTGTATGTATCAGTTCAACGTTAAGAAAGACGGCTGGCTGATCGTGCCCAGCAAGATCTCTTCCAACAAGCCTTTCTATGTGTTCGAAGGTCTTCAGGGTGCTGACCCCACAGCTCTCGCTTACACACTCGGTATGGACATCCAGAGCGGTGACTATCCCAACATCAAAGAGATCGTCTACACTCTTCCCGCAGATGCTGACGGCTATGTAAACCGTGAGGCTGCTGACATCGACAAGTACACTTTCGGCACAGACGCTATCGGCTGGCCTATCCGCATCGCAACTCAGGATGCTGAAGCTGCTACTGCAGGCAACGGTACAGGTGCACTCGTATTCCCCGTTTACGCTGAGGCTGAGAACTATCTCGTGCTCGCTACCGGTTCGAAGATGAACACTTGCGGTTTCGTATTCGTTGAAAGCGATCCCGCCGGCGCTGCTCCCAACGTGGCTGTAAAGGGTGTATACAAAGACACCGAAGATGAGAAGGTAATTGTGATCACCGGCGAATATACAGGTTCTGTATCCGCTATCGAGGCTGCTCTCGACGAGAACGCTCCCATCTACAANGCTCAGGGNATCCGCGTAAANGCTGACGCCAAGGGTCTTCTCATCCAGNACGGCAAGAAGNTCATCCGCAAGTAATACGGTNCNACCTCNAACTGNTATGCCNGGCNGCTCCTGNACGGGAGTCGCCCGCTGACATATCCATAGAAATTTTCAGATGAAAAGATACCTCGTAGCCATCGCGGCATCGCTCTTAGCCATCTTTACGTCGACAGCCCAGCCACTCGCGCATCCCTGGCAGGGCAAGACCGTGGCATATTTCGGCGATTCCATCACCGATCCGCGCAATAAGGCGAGTGGAGATAAATATTGGAGTCAGCTTCAGAAACTTCTGGGAATCACGCCCTACGTATATGCAGTGAGCGGGCGGGAATGGAACGATATCCCCCGGCAGACCGATATGCTGCTGCAGGAGCATGGTCACGATTTCGACGCCATCCTGATCTTCATGGGCACAAACGACTATAATAATGCCGTGCCGCTCGGCCGGTGGTATGACGAGAAGATGGAGCCGGTGGTCTACGGCCACGGCTATGAGAAGCGTGAGGAACAGCGCCTGCGCCGGATTCCCTCGATGGATGCCGACACATATCGCGGACGCATCAATATCGCCCTCGACTCGCTCAAGCGCACTTTTCCCGAGAAGCAGATAGTGCTTCTCACGCCGATTCACCNCGCCGGTTTCTATGCCAANGACAAGAACTGGCAGGTGCCCGAAGATTATGCCAACCGGTGTGGCGAGTTTCTTGACGCATACGTCGATGCCGTGGTGGAGGCGGGGCGCATTTGGTCAGTGCCCGTGATTGACCTCAACGCCCTCTGCGGCCTTTATCCCCTTCATGATGAGCACGGCCAATATTTCCGCAACTCCGACACCGATCGCCTGCATCCCAACGATGCCGGCCACACTCGCATGGCGCAGACCCTCTATTGGCAGCTGCTGACCCTTCCCTGCACATTCTGACATCACTAAAAATCCATAACTATGCCCAACGTCATCACCGAAATCACCCCGCTTTCCGACAAGGACTGCTTCTATATCACAGAGCGCACCAAGCAATGCTTCGATTATCCGCTGCATCATCACAAGGAATATGAGATCAATTTCGTGTCGCGCGGACACGGCGCGCGCCGCATTGTAGGCGACTCCATAGAGTCGATCGGCGAGCTCGACCTCGTGCTTGTGGGCCCTGATCTGGAGCACGTCTGGGAGCAGCATGAATGCGACTCGTCAGACATTTATGAGATCACGCTCCACTTCACCGGCGACATCTTCAGCCAGCAACTTCTCTCGCGCACACAGCTCGCTCCGCTGAAGGCGCTGCTTGAGGAAGCGAGGCTGGGGGTCTGCTTCGACGTGCACACCATCCTCACCGCGTATTCGCGCATCGAGAGGCTGCTGAAGGAGGAATCGGGCTTTCACCGTTTCATCCATTTTCTCGAGTTGCTGCATCATCTCGCCACTTCGGGCGGCCACAGGGTGCTGGCGTCGTCTTCTTTCGCAAAACTCAGCGACTCGGCCGAGTCGCGCAGGGTGCAGAAGGTGAAGGCTTTCATCGATGAGCATTATGCCGAAGACATATCGCTCGAGCGGCTTGCGGCCCTTGCCTCGATGTCGCCCACGGCATTCTCACGCTTCTTCAAGATGCGCACCGGCACCACAATCTCCGATTATCTGATGCACCAGCGGCTGGGCCATGTGGTGCGTATGCTCGTAGACACCACCATGTCGGTGGCGGAGATATGCTTTCAATGCGGATTCAACAACGTGTCGAATTTCAACCGCCTCTTCAAGCGCGAGAAGGGTTGCACGCCCAAGGAGTTCAGGGAGGCATACCGGAAGAATACGATTCTGGTGTGAGAATTAATTGAGAATTTAGAATTGGGAATTTAGAATTGGGAATTATTTAATTTTGTCTTTGGGTGGGGCTGGTCGTGGTGTTTTATTGCCTATTACTTGTTAAAATTTGCACAGTTGTTGGAGAGTTGATGATTTTTTGATAATTTTGCTTATCATGAAAAATCAAACCGCTAACCTTAACTTCAAAGAAATGAGCATACTTTGCCGCGCGAAAGCGTTGCGCGGGCCGCGCTCGGCCGCGATTGCGTTACTCACAGTATTGATAAGCCTGCTTGCGCCGGCAGCCGGCGCTACAATCATTCTTCCCTCGGTAATCGGCGACGGAATGGTGCTTCAGCAGTCAACCGATGCCCTGCTATGGGGCTTTGCCGAGCCCGGCAGCAAAATCAGCGTCACACCCTCGTGGAGCGACAAAAAAATCACTGCCGTCACCAATTCCGACGGACGCTGGGAAGTGCGCGTGGCCACCCCCGCGGCGTCGTTCACACCCTACAGCATACGCATTCAGGGCGACGGGTCAGACATCACGCTCTCCGACGTGCTTAGCGGCGAGGTCTGGCTCTGCTCCGGCCAGAGCAACATGGAGATGCCCCTCCGCGGTTTCGGCATACAGCCCATAGAGAATGCCGACCGCGCTATAGCCTACGCCGGCAAATATCCGGGCATCAGGGTTCACACCACTCCCAAACTTGCCTCCTACAAGGTTGAGGCCGATGCCCCGGGCAGCGGCTGGAAAGTGTCGAATCCGGAGAATGCCCCTGAATTCTCAGCCTGCGCCTACTTCTTCGCGCGCAGCCTCTCCGACATCCTCAACGTGCCTGTGGGCCTCGTGGTAAACGCCTACGGCGGCAGCAAGGTGGAAGGATGGATGCCCGAAGAGATGGTGAGGCAGTTCCCCGATTTTGACATTGATAAGGAGAAGGCCGATCCCGACTTCAACGAGTGGGAGAGGGCCACGGTGATGTATAACGCCATGCTGCGCCCCCTCGCCGGCTACACCGTGAAGGGATTCCTCTGGAACCAGGGCGAGAGCAACGTGGGGCGCCACGATACCTATCCGGAGCGCATGGAGATGATGATATCTCACTGGCGCGACCTCTGGGGCGATCAGAAACTCCCGTTCTATTTCGTGGAGATACCCGGTTGGAACTACGACAATCCCGAAGCCGACAATGCGGCCCGTCTGCGCGAGGCGCAGCATCTCACCGCCGCCATGATACCCGACTGTGACATAGTCTGCACGTCCGACCTCGTCTATCCCTACGAGGTAGACGATATCCACGCCCGCCAGAAGGAGCCCCTCGGCGAGCGCCTTGCGTTTCTCGCAGCATCGAAAACCTACGGCATTCCCGGCATCCACGTAGATTATCCGCGCATCAAGGATGTAAACTATCAGGGCCCGAAGGCCGTGCTCACATTCCATAACCGTTATGGCGGGTTCACCCCCAATCAGCTGCTGCCGGGCTTCGAGGTGGCCGGCACAGACCGCAAGTTCTATCCGGCGCGCGCCGAGCAGGACTGGAACACCTACAAGGTGACGGTGAGCAGCGACAGCGTTCCCGAAATCGCCGCCGTGCGCTATTGCTTCAAGAATTTTGCCCGGGGCGAGGTTCACGACATGCTCGGACTCCCCCTCGTGCCCTTCCGCACCGACAAATGGGACAACACACCTGATAAGGACAAATTCGTGACCGTGGCCGATGGAAAATTCATGATCGGCGACAAGGAATATAAGTATGTGGGCGCCAACTTCTGGTATGGCGGCATACTCGGGAGCACCGGCGAAGGTGGCGACCGCGACCGCCTCGAGCGCGAGCTCGACGCCATGCAGGCCGCCGGCATCGACAATGTCCGCGTCATGGTGGGCGGCGATGGCCGCGAGGGTATTCCCTCACACGTCTCTCCGGTGCTTCAGACGGCCCCCGGCGTCTATAATGATGCTCTTCTCGACGGCCTCGACTGGCTGATGATGCGCCTCGAGGAGCGGGGCATGAAGGCTGTGCTTTTCCTCAACAACGCCTGGGAATGGAGCGGCGGCTACGGCTCCTATCTCGAGTGGGCCGGGCTGGGTAAGGCCCCCGTGCCTTCAGAGACAAGTTATCCGGAATACATGCAGTTTGTGAGCCAGTTCCCGGTGAATGACACCGCAAAACAGTTGAGTTATAACCATGTGCGCAACATAGTGGGGCGCACCAACCGCTACACCGGGCGTCCCTATTCCGAGTCGCCGGCCATCATGTCGTGGCAGGTGGCCAACGAGCCCCGCGCCTTCTCGGAAGACCCTGCTGCGAAAGCCGCTTTTGAAGACTGGGTGCTCACCACGGCCCGCATCATTAAGGAGATGGATCCCAACCATCTTGTCAGCACCGGCAGCGAAGGCAAACACGGCTGCGAGGGCGATCTCGACCTCTGGACACGCATCCACACCTCGCCCTATATCGACTACGGCATCATCCATCTCTGGCCCTACAACTGGGGATGGGTCAATGAGGAGAATCTGGTAGACAACGTGCCGGTGGCCTGCACAAAGACTGAGGAATACATACGTCCGCACTATGAGGCTATGGCGGCAGCCGGGCGCCCGCTCGTGCTTGAGGAATTCGGCTATCCGCGCGACGGCTTCAAATTCTCGAAAGACACTCCCACCTCAGGCCGCGACCGATTCTATGAATACGTCTTCGGCCTTATCCGCGACAGCGGCATGATTCAGGGTTGCAACATCTGGGCATGGGGCGGCGAGGCAGAGCCGCAGCATCTGTCATGGCAGCCCGGCGACCCCTACACCGGCGACCCCGCGCAGGAGCAGCAGGGTCTCAACTCGGTGTTCACCTCCGATAAGTCCACAATCGATGTCATAACCCGGATGGCCGAGCAAATTCGCAAATAATTTAGAATTTTATATATCATATAAGTCATATATATCTTATAAACCATATCTAAATCCATACCATGAATACCAAAGCCATAATCATAGCCCTTGCCCTCCCGGCAGCCGCTTCGCTTCAGGCTGAAAATCTCCGCATCGAGGTTCCGGTAGAGCACTCCTGGTGGTGGAACGCCCCGGAGACTCCCGAAATCACGGTAAATGTCACCGACACGGCCGGCAATCAGTCGCCCTCTACCCTGCGCGTGGCGCTCGCCCCTGATCTCGACAGGAATAATCCGGTCATCGTCCTCACGCAGGAAGTGAATCCGGCCAAAGACAGGACTCAGAAGCTCAAATTCTCCTTCCCTACGCTTCAGCCCGGCTTCTATCTCTGCTCCATCTCTGACGGCGATAACCCCGGCAAACAGTTCTGGATTGGTTACGAGCCTCAGAACGTGGTCTCGCTGCCCGACTCGCAGCCCGACATCGACGCTTTCTGGCAGAGGGCCAACGAGGAGCTCGCGCAGGTGCCGGTGGAGTATAAGCTCACCGAGATTGCTGAGAAAAGCGGCAAGAAACGCAAAATGTATCAGGTGGATATTCTTTCGTTGGGAGGTGACACCATCAGGGGCTATATCGCCATGCCTGTGAAGAAAGGGAAATATCCCGTGCAAATCTACTACAACGGCTATGGCGCCGAGCCCTGGATGATGGGTGCCGACGACCGTCCCGACTGGATCGAGCTCANCATCTTCGCGCGTGGCCAGGGCCTCGACAAGCCCGTGAATAAATATGGCGACTGGATTCAGTACGGCCTTGATAATCCGGAGAATTACTACTATCGAGGCGCCTTTATGGACTGCGTGCGCGCGCTCGACTTCGTGGAGGCCCTTCCGCAGGCCGACACCTCCAACATCTTTGCCGAGGGTGGCAGCCAGGGCGGCGCTTTCACGCTCGCCGCTGCCGCGCTCGACCCCAAGAAGCGTCTGCGCGCCATCGCCCCCTACATCCCCTTCCTCAGCGACTATCCGCACTATTTCGCCATCGTAGACTGGCCCGCATGGCCGGTGAAGAACAAGGCCGCCGAACTCGGAATGTCGCCCGAGCAGATGTATCGCAACCTGAGCTACTTCGACCTCAAGAATCTTGCCCGCCACATCGAGGCTCCCGTGCTCATGGGAGTAGGGCTTCAGGATCCCACCTGCCCTCCCCACATCAACTTCTCGAGCTTCAATCTTATCAATTCCGACAAGCAATTCGTGATCTATCCCGAATGTGGTCACACAGTTATGTATGACGACTGGAATCCGCGGAGAGAGGCGTTTTTTAACAAACATCGCGCGAAATGAATACTTTTTGCTAAAATANTATTANTCGCNTAACGTGATTCGCGCTAACTTTGTTNTTTGNATTTNTTAACAACTTTTTTGACATTTTTGAATGGAATTAGCCTCTCTGCGCGCACCTGATGAAACAAAACCATATAGTATGTGGCATGATTCACGATGCACGATTCATGATGCACGATGCACGATTCACGATGCACGATTCACGATGCACGATTCATGATGCACAATTCATGATTCACAATGCACGATGCTCAATTCTAAATTCTAAATTCAAAATTCTAAATTATAGAAGATAACCATATATAACATTTTATGAACCCAAAATCAAAAAAAGCC
>WFLX010292221.1_pt1 | contig 14385 bp, 12 predicted proteins | sample 4967041 | NCBI WGS metagenome assembly WFLX01 (sample SAMN12857096, study PRJNA449069) | gut metagenome | isolation source: stool from male and female vole | host: Microtus ochrogaster | place: USA:Florida | collected 2017
GATTGATTATGGATATTGATAAGATTATTGAACCTTTTAACGACGAAAAAACAGCGTGTATGTTTGATTACAATGACGTTCAGCAGAATAAAGTTGCGGCAGTAGTTCCGTATTTGATTCCGGTTCTGTTTTTTCTTCCGCTGATTATGGATAAAAATTCTGCTTTCTGTAAATTTCATGCCAATCAGCAGTTTACATGGTTTTTGCTGACGGCTGTTCTCGTAATAGTTAAAAATATAATAGGCATTATTCCGATTATCGGCGGAATTGCAAACACTGTTCTGAACATTGCACAATTAGCGGTTGCAGTCGCTCTTATGTATGGTGCATCAAAAGGAAAAGCGCTCCGTTTGCCTTTTGTGGGCGAGCTGATAAAGATATTTTAATTTACGGCAAGCTTTATACTTCCGCCGTCCTCACTGTATATCATTGAGGCTATGGCTGTATCGTTGCAGACAAGAAGTTCCGCAAGCATTTTCTTGTTTTCGGGTTTGTAATTTTTTACTTCATAAACGTAAATACGGGCGTTTTTTCCTGCATATTCACGCAGGGGCATACCTTGTCTGTCCTGAAAAACTGCGTATTCCTCGTAAGCTTCCGAAAAATCCGATGGCACAGTTATGTCTTTTCCTGCTATTTCCTCGACTTCCCAGCCGTGCGATGCAAAATAGTCTATACGTTCGCTGACCGTTGAAGCCGAAACTGTCGGTTTTTCCGAAGTTTCCGGTTCGGGACTGTTTTTTTCAGGAATGAGAAATATTGCCGTATAAATTATAATGGCTATAAGTATGAGTATGAATATTTTCTTTTTTTTCATGCTGTGCAGTACCTCCGTATTAAAAAATTTATAAATTACAGTGGGAATGAATATGACACTTGACAAATTGTTGAATCGCATAAAACAAAGAGCAGGAGCATTTCTTGGCAATGACAAAGACCTGAAATCCTTGTTTCACTTTATCAGCGGTTTTTTGTTTGCTGAAATTAATTCCGGAATTTCTGACCCGTATGGACAGATTTTCTGGTGTGAGTTCAGAAAATTCATTGTTTCTGAAACAGGTCATGATAGTATTTTATGGTATGAAATATTGGAATCTGTTTACGGCAGTGAAGCATGGGATAAATTTTTTGAATTTATTTTATGATAAATTCCGTGAAAAGAATTTTTCGGACAAAAACCCCGTTGATAAATAATATAGCCGTGATTTGAAATTTATTCCGGAAGGAGAGAAATATGCCCACGATTCGTCTTGATAAATTTATTTCTGAACGCACAGAATATTCACGCAGTCAGATAAAACAGCTTGCAGGCAAAAAAATGATATCCCTTGACGGACAGTTTGTAAAATCGGCTGATGTGAAGATTGACCCTGATTCAGCCGTCGTGACAGTCTGCGGAAATCCTGTAAAAAATCAACGCTACAGATATATACTTCTCAACAAACCGGCAGGTTATGTGTGTTCCACTTCTGAAAACGACGGTGAAAGTGTTATGAAACTTATCCCCCCCGATATGAGAACAAAGGGAATGTTTCCGGCAGGCAGACTGGACAAGGACTCACTCGGTGCGTTGCTTCTCACTGACGACGGTGAACTTGCTCACCGTATGCTCTCGCCAAAGCGTCATATATCAAAAATATATATTGTGAAACTTGACAGACCCTTTGAAAATAAATATATTGATTTATTCAAAAATGGTTTACAATTAGCTGACGGAGAAGTGTGTCTGCCGGCTGATGTCAGAGGGTGCGAAATCTCCGAAAAACTGGCTTTTATACAGATTTTTGAAGGGAAATATCATCAGGTTAAACGAATGTTTTCAGCCGTCGGAAATTATGTACAAATTTTGATGCGAGTTTCTCTCGGTAGTCTGATTCTTCCCGAAAAACTGGGATTTGGAGAGTGTATGGAATTATTGCACAAAGATGTANGTAANANTTNTTNGATGAGCCGGATTTTGATGATTTTTGCCGTCGTTTTTTTGGCGTTTTTTCGGCAAATCTAATAAACAAATAACCTCAACTTTGTCAATTTAGCATCTTGAAAAATTTTGCAAAGTTTGGTATTATATTATTAGGGCTGATTTTTATCGGCAAAAATTTTGAACTGGAGGACTGGATTAAATGGCAGGTTTAAGTCTTAAACAAATAAAAAAAATATATCCCGGCGGAGTTGAGGCTGNTCACANCACAACTTTNGANATAAGAGATAANGAATTNATCNTANTCGTAGGACCTTCCGNNTGCGGAAAGNCTACAACACTTCGTATGATTGCGGGTCTTGAAGAAATTTCAGAAGGAGAGCTTTACATCGGCGACCGTCTCGTAAACGNCGTTGCTCCTAAGGACAGAGATATTGCGATGGTTTTCCAGAACTACGCTCTCTATCCGCATATGACAGTTTTTGAAAACATGGCTTTCGGACTTAAGCTCCGTAAAGTTCCTAAGGACGAAATCGAAAGAAAAGTTAATGAAGCTGCTAAGATTCTTGACCTTTCACATCTCCTCGACAGAAAGCCGAGAGCGATGTCAGGCGGTCAGTGTCAGCGTGTGGCACTCGGTCGTGCTATCGTTCGTTCACCTAAGGTATTCCTTCTTGACGAGCCTCTTTCTAACCTCGACGCTAAGCTCCGTGCTCAGATGAGAACTGAAATCTCAAAGATTCACAAGAGACTCGGTACAACTTTCATTTACGTAACTCATGACCAGACTGAAGCTATGACAATGGGCGACAGAATCGTTTGTATGAAGGACGGCTGGATTCAGCAGATTGATACTCCTCAGAAGCTTTATGACCAGCCTGTAAACAAGTTTGTTGCCGGATTCCTCGGTTCACCTATGATGAACTTTGTTGACTCTGTTCTTAAGGAAGAATATGGTCAGTTTATCGTTGAATTTGGTTCAAACAATTCAAGAGGTCAGAGATATCAGATTATCGTGCCTGAATCAAAGGTTACACCTGAACTCGGCAATTATGTAGGCAAGGAAATTATTCTCGGCGTTCGTCCGGAGAGCATTCACGATGNAGAAATGTATCTCTCAAATGCTACAACAGGCGTTATTGACTGTCAGGTAGAAATTACTGAAATGATGGGTGCTGAAATTTATCTCTATCTCCTTTGTGAAGGTATTCCGCTTACTGCAAGAGTAAGCTCAAGGTCAACTGTAAGGTCAGGCGACGAAGTTAAGGTTGCTATTGACCCCAACAGAATCCATATCTTTGACAAGGAAACAGAGAAGGCAATTGTAAACTGATAACATTCTTTTCATATTTATCCTTTCTTTCTTTATTGTAACCTGTCGTAAGGCGGCAGGTTATGCACGGAAAACCGCAGTGCAATACTGCGGTTTTTTGTATCTGTATACGGAGGTTGATTATTATGACTGAAATAAGAAGATACCTTGAAGAACACCGTGAGGAAATGATTGATTTTCTTGCGGAACTTGTAGCAGTAAGAAGCGTGAAAAATGAAGCAAACGGAAATTGTCCTTTCGGAAAAAAGCCTGCAAAGGCTCTGGAACGTATGCTCAGAAAGTGCAGAGAATCAGGTTTTAACGTTGAAAATGTGGAAAACTACGTCGGTTCAGCGGATTTCAATGAACTTGAACCGTCACTTGCAATTCTGACGCATCTTGACGTTGTGCCGGAGGGAACAGGCTGGAGCAGTGACCCGTATGTGCTGAAACGCTCTGAGGGGCGTTTAACAGGGCGTGGAACGTGCGACGACAAAGGACCTGCTGTAGCTGCCTTGTTCGCTCTGAAAGCTGTCAGAGAGCTTGCTGTACCACTTAAAAGAGGTGTGAGATTAATATTCGGTACAGACGAGGAAAACGGTTCTTCCGACCTTGCATATTACCGGACAAAAAGAAGTTTACCGCCTATGGTTTTTACTCCGGACGGTGAATATCCTGTAATCAATGCAGAAAAAGGTATGATTAGAGTATATTTTTCCGCACCTTTTGACAGCATGATGTCCATAAACGCCGGAAAAGTTATCAATGCTGTTCCGGAACGCTGTGTTATGGGTATTGACTGGGAGGCGTTTTTTTATGAGGGAAAATCTGCCCATGCTTCCACTCCCGAAAAAGGCGACAACGCAATAACAAAGTTTCTTGAAGAATACAGCAGAGAATTTAAAAATCCTCTTTTATGCGGACTTGCAAGACTTTTTCCACATGGCGAAACTGACGGAAAGTCATGTGGTTTAGGATTTGAGGACGAAATTTCTGGTAAAATGACGTGTGTGCTTTCCATGCTGAATACCAGTGACGGCAGACTTAAAGGCGGTATAGATATACGTTTTCCGCTTGACAGGACATTGAATGAGATAAGCGGAATAATATGTAAATCGCTTGAAAATATCGGTTTTGAGGTTGATTCCTGTGAGGGAACAGAACCGCACGTCACCGACGAAAACAGTGAATTTGTGCAGTCGCTTTTGAGGGTATACGAGCGTGTTACGGGGGACAAAGGTCGCTGTATTGCGATAGGCGGAGGAACTTATGTACACGAGATAGACGGCGGTGTTGCTTTCGGTGCGGAATTTCCGGGCGAGGATGGCAATATGCACGGTGCAGACGAATTTATCACAGAAGAAAATCTGCTTAAAAATGCCGAGATAATGGCAGAGACTATAATTGAAATATGTGGATAAGTTTTCAACATCTCAACGTGCAAATGTTGAAAACTTTGTGGAAAAGGTGTATGAATACTGTTTAAAGGCATAAAAAAAGGGACTGTTAATTATATTTACAGTCCCTTTTAATATTAATCCTGATTATCGTTTTCACTGTCATCTGTGGTGTTTTCTTCACCGTCAAGTCCGTCAACTATATCACCAACGGCATTACCTGCACCGTCGATAATATCATCGGCAGCATTTCCGACACCGTCCACTACGTCCTTGCCTGCATTTTCCACGCCGTCAACAGCGTCGTCTGCATGGTCTTTAACGGAATTATTACTCCCAGTATCTACATTGCCGTCATTGTCGGTATCATAGTGGTCGTCATCATAGTAACGGTCATCACGCTTTTTGTCGTTATCATCGTCACGATTGTTTCTTTTTTCTGTGGTCTTTTCGTAATCAGTAGTAACCATATCGCCGTCTGAGGAATAGGAGTTGTCGTTATTTCCGCACGAGGCGAACGCCGTACACACGGTCAGTAATATGGAACACATTGCTAAAAGCTTCTTCATACAAATCAAATCCTTTACATGAAATTATTGCGTCTGGTTTTCCGCAACGTGTTTTTATTGTGTACGTAAATTGCTTGTTTATCCACGAAGTTTTCAACTTTTTAAATCTGAAATGTTGAAAGATTTAGAATTTGTTTCAGATATTGTTTTCAAAATAATGTTTCCACTCTGATTTATTTACGGAAAAATCAAGATATTCTGCAATATTTTTTATATATGTATCATTTGGAAAACAGTAATTGTAACATTCCATAAAATGATATATTAATTCGTCAGAAACCAGTTCAATAGGTTCGGGATACCATTCTACATTTTCAGATTCGTATGCTTTTCGGCTTGTAAATGCCACTGTGTCAATGATACAGTTCAAAACTGCCTGTTCTGAAATATCGTCTGTATTTTCAGCAAAAATTGTAATTCCGTCTTGTTCGTTCACTAATAATTCATACAGGAAGTCACCGTCAGGACTGCCATTATAAAGCCATTTCCAACAATATTCAATAGCTTTTTCTGTTATATTTCTTTGTTCGGCTTTATGCAGAAGTGAAACTGTTTTCATTGATAATCCAAGAAGAAATGCTATTTTTTTATCATCATTAAAACTAATAAAATTATTCATTATTTTTCCTTTGCAGATGTATTTTTAATAAAGTTTTCAACATAGTTTTCCACAGACTGTTGAAAACTATGTTGAAAACTATCTCCCTGCCTTTTTTTACAGCAGGGAGATGTTTTATTTATATCAGACCGGTAAATATTACTTTATGTCGGAATGATGTGCCTGAAGTGACTTAACACCAAAATGCTTGTTTTCCTTTATAGCCTTAATTCCCTCAGCACTTGCCTTAGCGGCTGCCATAGTGGTCATATATGGAACACGGTGTTTTATAGCAGCTTTTCTTATATAGCTGTCGTCGTGTGAACTTGTCTTACCTGCTGGAGTGTTGATAATAAGCTGGATTTCGCCGTTAGCGATTTCGTCGGCAATATTCGGGCGACCTTCGTAAATCTTAAAGATTTTTTCGCACGGAATACCTGCCTCTTTAATCATATTATAACTCTTTCCTGTAGCGAGAATACGGAAACCGAGTTCATTGAATGACTGTGCGATTTCAAGAAGTTCCGGCTTGTCACGGTCGCAGACGCTGAGAAGTACAGTTCCCTCTTCGGGCAGTCTTGTCTGAGTAGCTTCCTGAGCCTTGTAGTAAGCTTCACCGAACGAGTTGGATATACCGAGAACTTCACCTGTTGAACGCATTTCCGGACCAAGTACGGGGTCAACTTCCTGAAACATATTGAACGGGAATACAGCTTCTTTAACACCGTAATGAGTTATAACCTTGTCTGTGAGTTCCGGAACAGGTGAGGACTTGCCTGTAAGTTCAGCAGTGATAATTTCGGTTGCAATCTGAACCATGTTTATACTGCAAACTTTTGAAACGAGCGGTACAGTTCTTGATGCACGGGGATTGGCTTCGAGTACATAAACAGTATCATCTTCAATAGCATACTGCATATTCATAAGACCGCAGACATTCATTTCCACAGCAATTTTTCTGGTATATTCCTTGATAGTGTCAATCTGTTTCTGAGTGAGATTCTTTGCAGGTAGAATACAAGCGGAGTCACCAGAGTGAACGCCTGCAAGTTCGATGTGTTCCATAACGGCAGGAACAAAGCAGTTTGTACCATCGGAAATAGCGTCAGCCTCACATTCTGTAGCATGATGTAAGAATCTGTCAATGAGAATCGGTCTGTCAGGAGTTACGCCTACAGCAGCAGACATATAAACCCTCATCATTTCGTCGTCATGAACTATTTCCATACCACGACCGCCGAGAACATATGACGGACGAACCATAACGGGATAACCGATTTTATTAGCGATTTCAAGAGCCTCGTCAACGTTTACAGCCATACCAGCTTCCGGCATAGGAATACCGAGCTTGTCCATCATTGCACGGAAATGGTCACGGTCTTCTGCAAGGTCGATAGTTTCGGGAGTTGTACCGAGAATCTTAACGCCGTACTTTTTGAGGTCGTTAGCGAGATTGAGGGGAGTTTGTCCGCCGAACTGTGCGATAACACCGAGTGGCTTTTCCTTTTCGTGAATACTGAGAACGTCCTCAAGAGTAAGGGGTTCAAAATAGAGCTTGTCGGAAGTGTCGTAATCTGTCGAAACAGTTTCGGGGTTGCAGTTTACAATAATTGACTCAAAACCGAGTTTTTTGAGTGCAAGAGCGGCATGAACGCAACAGTAGTCAAATTCAATACCCTGTCCGATTCTGTTAGGACCACCGCCGAGAATCATAATTTTAGGCTTGTCACTTGCTGTGCTGGGGTCTTTGTCGAGATGATAAGTTGAGTAGTAGTATGCAGCATTTTCAGTACCGCTTACGTGAACGCCTTCCCATGCTTCTTTAATTTCGAAACCGATACGTGCGTTTCTGATTTCTTCTTCTGTAACTTCGAGGAGCGAACTTAAATATCTGTCTGAGAAACCGTCAAGCTTAGCCTGTTTCAGAACGTCTTTTTCCGGAACACTGCCCTTTAAAGTGAGGAGTTTTTCTTCTTCCTGAACGAGTTCGAGCATTTGTTCTAAGAACCAGTGTTTAATTTTTGTGAGTTCAAAAATTTCGTCAACAGTAGCACCCTTACGGAGAGCCTCATAAATTATAAACTGTCTTTCACTTGTCGGGAAACGGAGCTGATTAAGGAGTTCTTCCTTAGACTGTTCATTGAAGTTCTTAGCGAATCCTAAACCATAGCGACCCGTTTCAAGACTTCTGATAGCTTTCTGGAAAGCCTCTTTGTATGTCTTGCCTATGCTCATTACTTCGCCGACTGCTCTCATCTGAGTACCGAGCTTATCTTCTGAACCCTTGAACTTCTCAAATGCCCATCTTGCAAACTTGATAACTACATAGTCGCCGTCGGGGGTGTACTTGTCGAGAGTACCGTACTTACCGCACGGAATGTCCTTTAATGTAAGACCACAGGCAAGCATTGCAGAAACGAGGGCAATCGGGAAACCAGTAGCCTTTGAAGCAAGTGCGGAAGAACGTGAAGTACGTGGGTTAATTTCAATAACTATAATACGACCGCTTTCGGGGTCACGGGCAAACTGACAGTTACAGCCGCCGATAACTTCAATTGATTCAACAATGCTGTAAGCCTGTTTTTCAAGTTCTTTCTGAACGTCCTCCGGAATTGTGAGCATAGGAGCAGAACAGAAAGAGTCACCGGTATGAACGCCGATAGGGTCAATATTTTCAATAAAGCATACTGTAATGATGTTGTTTTCAGCGTCACGGACTACTTCGAGTTCAAGTTCTTCCCAACCGCTGACACATTCTTCAACGAGAACCTGTCCGACAAGTGAAGCCTGCAAACCTCTTGCACATACAACTTTAAGTTCGTCAACATTATAGACCATGCCGCCGCCTGCACCGCCCATTGTGTAGGCAGGACGGAGAACAACCGGATATTTAAGCTGTTCAGCAATTTTTACAGCCTCGTCAACCGAGTAGGCAACTTCACTGCGTGCCATTTCAATACCGAGTTTGTCCATAGTGTGCTTGAACTCAATACGGTCTTCACCACGTTCGATAGCGTCAACCTGCACGCCGATTACCTGCACGCCGTATTTCTTTAAAACACCTGTCTTGTCGAGTTCAGAACAGAGATTAAGTCCGGACTGTCCGCCGAGATTAGGAAGCAGAGCGTCAGGGCGTTCCTTGTCGATAATCTGAGTAAGTCTTACGACGTTAAGGGGTTCAATATAGGTTATGTCGGCAACATCGGGGTCTGTCATGATAGTGGCAGGGNTAGAGTTCANAAGNACGATTTCGTAACCNAGATTTTTAAGAGCCTTACAAGCCTGAGTACCCGAATAGTCAAATTNACACGCCTGACCGATAATAANAGGACCAGAGNNNATAANCANANTTTNGTTGATATGCCTGNCTTTTNGGCNTACCATTTCTCCCAACCCGTACATAAAAGCTGTACGTAATAATATTTACCATATGTCATGGCATTCTTATTTTATATAATACCACAAAAAAGTCAGAAATGCAAGATTAATTTACAAAAAAATTCCCTCACCACAGGCAAGGGAAAAATATATCATATATGTTGTTTTATGTAGTCAACAACTTTGTCACGGGGAATATTGAGAGAATAGGCAAATTCGTCATAGAGCATATTTTCCGCATCTCTGAGGAATTTTTCATCTGTGGAACGTAGTTTCTTGCGTTTTTGACTCAGTTCAGTACTTTTTGTATAGAGGGTTTTTATAAGACGGACAAGTTCATGACGGTCGCCCTTATCAATAATTTTCCTGTATTCTTCTTTTCTGAGGAAGTCGTTTTCAATCCATATACAGCACTCGCCGTCCATTGTGCTTATAATCCTGTCTATTTCCTGACGTGAACAGATACTTTTCATTTTGTTTTTCAGAACAGAGTTTGAAGTGGGAACATAGAAAGTATTTTTATTGTCACCGACAGGGTGAAGAATATAGTACTCCACGTTTTCACCGCTGAAATCACGTTCTTCAATGGCACTTATCACACATACACCGTATGAAGCATATACAACTGCATCATTTATGTTATACATTTTAAAAGCCTCCTTTAATCAGTATATAATAATTATAACATATTTTCCGGAAAAATGTCATAGACACAACATACAAAAATTACGGACATATTTATGAGCATTGTTCACAAAAAAATCCCCGTTCACATGAACGGGGATAAAATATTATTTTTTCTTTTTCTTCTTTTTGTGATTATTTTTATTGCTGTTATTTTTATTCTTATTATTATTGTTGTTGTTTCCGGAAATTTTTTGTGNATTNTCAGACTTTTNCGGNTCANCAGTTCTGCCGGACTGTNCCTCATNGTTTTNAGAAGAATTTTCTTTCNCGTCGGAATTGCTTTCAGGTTTCTGATTCAAATCCTTTTCAGCAACAGCACCCTTTGACTTTATAATCTGAACGTTCTTTCTTTTAGCGGATTCAGCAGTTTCTTCAGGTGCAAGACCCAGTTTTCTTCTTTCCTTTTCTTTCTGAAGTTCGATAAGGACAGGATTGTTTTTTCTGTCATAGATATAGAACATAGCCATAACAGCAATACCGAGAATAAGTGTAAATATTCCGATATTGAATCCAGGCGGTGTATACTTCATTGTAATAGTGTGCTGACCTGCCGGAAGTTTAAGTCCTATAGTGGATTCAAGCATAATTATCTTGCCTGAATCAGCAGAGGAATCATTTGCGTAGTGGACTGTACCATCTTCATTTACGGTTTCAATTATGAGGTCATTAGCCTTTTTGCCGTCGATTTTGAGAGTCCAGCCGTCCTCATACGGAATAGTGGTAAACAGAATCTGTCCCTCATTGATGTTTACAGTACCTTCAAGATATCTGTCGTTTGATTTTTCCATATTTATTTCAAACTGATTCTGTTTGAGCTGATTTATATCTTCGTGGAAAGCATCATAGTCGAGATTGTAGAATTGCAGACCGCCGTTTTCCTTGAACATGAAGTGTTCATTTGAACCAACATAAGTGCTGCTTCCGTCAGTTTTAGTGATAGTGAATCTTACTTCAAGTTCAGTTCCGGCAGGATAAGAGCCAAGTCTTATAATAGGTCTGATATGGTCTTTAAGATAGTTGCCGTATTCCTGATGATTTGTGAAATTTCCGTTTTCGTCCTTGTCCTGAGAAACCCAGATATTAACGCCCTTGTAGAAATCACTGTCTATGTGCATATATACAACACCATCGTACTGAGTAGTGATGTGCATATTTACAACAGGGTCAATTGCATTCGGAAGTGCGTCATAAGCGTGATGAACCTTGCTTGCAACAACGTTTCCGTTTTCATCAGTAGGTGAATACATACTGTGGCGTACTTGATTGGGGTCAAATACAGAATTTCCCTCATATGCTTCGGGTTCAAGACGCTTGTAATATTCCTTGAAACCGTTTATTGTAATCGAACCGTTTTCTAATGTCTGAAAATCCGTATTACCTGTAAGAGTGCTGAGGAAAATATTCATGCTGTTGAACTGGTTGTCGTTTCCGAGATGACCGAGTTTAAGCATATCTGCACTGGCAGCATATGCGATTGCAAGAGCGTCTTTATTTTCGTATACATCAAGGGTTGTTTCGTTGTTTGCATTATTGATGTAACTTGTTTCAAAGATTTTTTCGTATATAGGTTCAAGAAGTGAACGGTTGCCGGAATTTCTGTTGGGGTCATCGATAATATACTTGATACCGAGAAGCGAGTCTGCAACAACGTTGTTTCCCTTGTACTGAGTTTCATAGCTTTGTGTGAAATATCCGAGAGCCTCAACAAAGTTTATAGCCTTTGCGTTCATTACTGAACTTGAGTGAGAAATACCCTTTAATCCGTATGCAAGGTTATCGTTTACGCATCGCTGGAAAGTCTTTTCAGAACGATAGAAACCGTTGTCATATTCTTCGAGAGCGTCAACAACAGCAGGAGCAGACATAATTTCCTCATATGTTGAACGGTCGGAGTAGGCAACTTCCTTGTTGACTTTCTTGAAAGTATCATAAGCATTGTAACCTGCTTCAAAGAATACAAGGAAAGCAACGGCAACTGTAAGAATATTTTTGCCTTTTTTGGTTTTTGAATGACTGTAGAAATAGATATAAATCAGGTATACAGCCGCAAGCATAACGCCTATAACGAGAGTACCGAGCCATAATTCCTCATGGGTATTACTGTGGTATGTTTCAGTCGTCTTGTACGGAACTGTCGCAACATACTGATACTTGTCCTGATTGTAGTTATATTTCGGCATTCTCTCATTGAAGAATGCAACAAGTACGGCAATGCCTGTGAATGTTCCGGCAACACTTCCGACAGAAAGCTTGTAACCGTCGAGATTCGAGAATATTTCTGCTGCCATTGAAACGAAAATAAATGAAAGCAGGAATGAATATCTGTAGGGAAGCCAGTTAGGGTCCTGACCGCCGTGCCAAAGCATATTTATGGGCTTTATATACATACTTGCAATCATTATTGCAGTAATAATACCGTAGCCGATTTTACGCTTTGATGTTACTTTCTTGTTCATAAAGAACAGAGGTAAAAGAGTGAGTGTAAGAACACCACAGTAAATTTCCGGTCGTCCGTACATTCTTGTACCTTCGTCAACATTTACTGAATAGTACTGGTTGGGGAGCAGGGTCGGAATAAGTTCAAGCAGTTCAAACATATGCTTATAGGTGTAATCAGGCTTTGAGAAATTGAACTTACCGTTTGAAAGACCGTTATAAACAGGCAGAATCATGAATATGCTGCACATGAGAACGACTATTGTTGATACAGCCATTCGTCCGAAAGTCTTGAAATACTCTCCTGAATTTTTGAACTTTCTTTTAGTACCGAAGAAAAGATAATAGAAGAAATAGATTGCCACGAATATTGCAATCATGTAGCCTATATAGAATTCAGCTACAAACATAACTGCAAGCGGAATAATATAATTGAGTTTTCTGCCGTCGTCAATAAGATATTCAACGCCTAAGATAATAAGCGGCAGGAAAACAGGTCCGTCAATCCACATTGGGTCAATGAGCTGAATAGCTACATAACTCATCATGGCGTACATAGTTGAGAAAAGTATTGACTGTAATGGCTTGACATTTTTTGATTTCTGAGCGTATATGCAGAACGTCAGACCGGCAGTACCCACTTTACACAACTGCATTATCATCATGGCTTCAAGAAGGAGACTTCTTGGCATGAGAATTACAATAAGTGTAAACGGGCTTGCGAGGTAGTAGCCGGTTATACCCATAAATTCGCCCGAGAGGTTACGGCTCCAGTTATAGAATATACTGCCGTCACCCCAGAAAGCGTCACGGATAGCCTCAAAGTAGTAGATATACTGACCATTGAGGTCAAGAGCGAGTACAGAACGCTCATTGAATGGATATATGCCGAAAANGGCATATGCGACAAGTGTAAGCAGAGCAGGTATCATAAATGCAGCCACATAATAAAGCGGTTGATACTTTACTTTTGTTTTTGCCGCTATGATATCCGATGCTGTAACTGGCGGCTTCTGCTTTGAGCCGATAGTTTTGGATTTAGACAATTTTTTTGTTCCTCCTTTTTTTAAGGGGTCGGCAAAAAGCCATAATCCCCGATTATATTAATAATTATTATACTATAATTTTTCTGATATTGCAAGAGAAATAAACAAATTTTCATAAAAGAGAATAAATTCACTATATTTGACGTTTATCAGCCTTGAAACTCTCAGTATTTTACAGAATAATTATCTGTTATCGGAAGCAGATATTAAAAGGTTAGTGGAAGTATTGACTTTTTATATGTTATGTGATATTATAGTCATAGGGCATATTGCCCACCGTCTGGAACAGGTCGGCAAACCTGAACCAGACACCAAAACAGAAGTTACCGTCAATAACTTTGTAATAGCTTGTGAACAATACGCCCTATGACTGTATCATTATATCATATAGGGTTTGTTTTGTCAAGGATTTTTCAATGTTGGTAACTTTTGTTGTCAACATTTTTTTATTTTAATGAAAATGTATGAACTCATTAACAGTGTACCCTTAAAAATTAAGGAGTACAACGGACAGTGTGTTGTAACTTTCAAGGATATCGACACTGTACACAACAGACCAGAGGGAACAGCAGGACGTAATTTCAGAACAAACAGAGAACACTTTATTGAGGGGGAGGATTTCTATAAAATAACGCCCGACGAATTTCGTCGAACGATTGGGTACATGGATTCAAGGCAATCTAACAATGTTATACTTGTAACGTTGAGTGGTTATCTTATGCTTGTGAAGTCTTTTACAGACGACCTTGCATGGAGTGTACAGCATCAGCTTGTTAACACTTATTTCAGAGTACAGGAAATAAATAATTTCTATGATGAGGATATATAGTTATTCTACTTATAAANGAAACNACAAGNANANANAAAAGNGAANNGTTTAAAGATAAGTGATAACGCANAAATGCTTTTATTCTACGTTTTAAANNGTACNAGTATNTTTCAATAGGATACATTTGAGTGGTATGTGGTGGAAGAATAATAAGGTTCAAAACATACTTACTGCATATTTGATAACGCTGCTCTTTACGGTGAAAAGACGCA
>WFLX010005040.1_pt1 | contig 14383 bp, 11 predicted proteins | sample 4967041 | NCBI WGS metagenome assembly WFLX01 (sample SAMN12857096, study PRJNA449069) | gut metagenome | isolation source: stool from male and female vole | host: Microtus ochrogaster | place: USA:Florida | collected 2017
TGGCCTCCGTGACCCGCATCGATTACCACGACAAAGTCTTTCGGAAAACCTGCAAGGGTTCCCAAAACAACGATTGCCGCGATGGTCAATATGCGTATATAAAAGGTCATCCGTTATAATATCCGTTACAAAATTAAACATTTACAACGTAATTTTCACGTACCGACAGTGACATTTTACTTTAATTAAGAGAAAATCGTACTTAAAAAGCAGCAGGATTTATTCGAAAAGCATAAATTTGCGGCATGTATCAACGACTGGTTCTTTTTATAATTCTTATAATGGCCGTTACGGCCTGCAACGACAGCTACCGCACTCCGGACAAAATCACAATTGAACGTTTTGACCGCGATATACTCACGTACGCCTCGCTCGACAGCACGGCACGCGACAGCTTCAGGACACACTATGCCGAAGCGATCAAGGTGCTTGTCGGTACTGATGCCGACACCTCACTGACCAGATATTCCGAATCCAGAGCGGTGACAATGTTCACTCCCGACATCGACTCGCTGTTACCGCCGCTTGACGCGACCGAACAGTGCATTTCGGAAATTTACAGCCATTTTCAGCGCTATATGCCATCGCTGCCACTGCCGCGACTGATCGGCGTCGTATCCACCTACAATCAATCGGTGATAGCGGTCGACTCGACGCTTCTCATCGGGCTAAACCACTATCTCGGACCTGAATATGCAGCCTACTCGGTATTCCCGCCATACCAGCGTGCGGTTAAAGAGCTTTCTCTCCTACCCTATAATATCGCCGAGGCGATAATGGCCACCGACTGTCCGTATCAGACGACACCTCAGTCTACCGCACTGAGCCGCATGGTATATGAGGGCGCGCTGGTATATGTCATGATGCAAATTATCCCCGATGCAAGTCTGAGCAAGGCACTCGGAACAGGCGACGAGGAAGGCGCAATGATTTTAGAAAAAGAGGANGGTAATTTGNGGAGACTTATGATCGAGCGTAACGCTATATTCTCAACTGACCCTGCAGTTGCCGACAGGCTTGTACGTCTGGCTCCGGCCACCTCCATATTAGGGAGTGACACTCCGGCCAGAGCAGGACGATATTTCGGATACAGGATTGTCGATAAGTACATGCAGGGCCATAAGGATACCTCGATGGAGCATCTGCTTAAGCCCGCATTCTACAACTCCCCGTCGATACTTGTGGAGTCAGGCTACACTCCACGCTGATCAGGATACCGGTCAGTTAAGTATTATGCCTGAAAGATTGCCTGGAAGTTTAGGCTCACTCTTATATCCACGTGCAAACTGGCGTATTATATTGAGCGTCAATTTACTGGGTGACGGTTTTTCATTATTCTTTTCCGACGACACGGTGTAAGAGGTATTGGTTGGAGTAGACTTTCTATCCATAGGCACTTAAATGTTGATGACTATTATTGTAACGTTCCACAGTCGCCATTTATTGCAAACACCGGAAAATGGCATAACTTAAAATTCCATAATTTTTTGGCGGATACGAGCTAAGTCCTTATCTTTGCAAAAGATAATACCACTAATCCATAATTAAATACTAATTGCCTATACGCCTGACATTACTCTAACCAACCTACGTATAAGTAATGCTTACACTTACCAGCCTCAGTGACGAGGCTCTTGTAAAAGAATATTGTAACGGAAATAACAATGCTTTTGATACCTTGCTTACAAGGCATCAGGCACGCTTGTTTGCCTATATACTCCANATTGTAAAAGATACGGATGTGGCCAATGATATTTTTCANGACACATTTGTAAAGATCATCATGACCCTTANNCAGGGCCGATACACTGAANACGGAAAGTTTGCAGGGTGGCTGACCCGTATTGCCCATAATCTGATTATTGACTACTACCGTCAGGAAAAGAGCGCGATGACTGTATCGACCGACGACGAGGAGACTAACCTTCTCAACAGGCGCGACTTTTCGGAAGGCAACATCGAGGATGCTATGGTCAATGACCAGATAAAGGCTGACGTGCGCCGGCTTATCGAAGCCCTTCCCGAGCCCCAGCGCGAAGTNCTCATGATGCGTTATTACAACGATATGAGTTTCAAGGATATCGCCGAGACCACCGGAGTGAGTATCAACACCGCTCTCGGACGCATGCGCTATGCCATTTTGAATATGCGCCGCATAGCCGAAGAGCACAATATCGCACTTTCGGTATAATCAGTCAAGCATCAGGCTGATAAACGGNNTGACAGCCGGGAAGTTGANCAGACGTCGTGTAACATCATTACCGAACACGATCGACGTCAGCACCTCGATATCGACATCGTAGTCAANCTTTCCGGCATAATTATTATCTACACGACACTCTCCCCCGCTAACTATAAATATAGCGTTGTTATCCGGCAATAAACGGTCATGGACCTTTATTGCCGTTTCTATTTTCGGATAGGTCTTTGCGATAGAGCCAAGACATGCGGCGACATCCACAATCCTTACCATACCGCGCACTTCCTCNACNCCNTCATTTCGGTCATAGTAGCCGAGTACNGTAACNGGCATTCCGGCAAATGTCTCNCTTACNGCAGCCAGTGCAGCCGTACGTGCGTCTTCGGTTACGGCAAGCAGGTCTTTCACTACCACCGCACCGTCATCACCGGGTACTGCAAATGCCATGGCGGCAATGCCGTTTTCATCAGAAATCGCAATGACCTGACCACCGTCGACCGAATTATCCATAAGGATTTCGTCATACTGGCGCCGCGTATGCTGCACACAGCAATTNCGGGTCATCATCATNGCATTAAAGAAGTCNTACGCCTCATCCGAATCTATGGCCCCGTAACGTGCATATTCACCCTGGGGACGAAATACATGAGCCGACGTGTACCGTTCAGTCTCGACATAAAATGCAGGCGAGAAGCCAAACCGTTCATAATAACGGTAAAGCCAGTCATGAGCCGGGATAAGCGTGGCAAAGACATCACCCCGTTGCAACGATGCGTTGATCGCCTCACCCATCAGGTCGGCCATGTAGCCATGGCCTCTCATCGCACGGGTAGTCGCAGCACCACATATATAACTGACAGGCAGCGCTATGTCATGAAAATTCATGGCATAGCGCTGTAATAACATTCCACTTACAACATGTCCGTCCCGTTCAAGTACAAGCGCATCGTCATCACGATACACTGTCGAGAAAAACATGTCGACATACTGGTCGGAGTCGTCGAAACATTCGCGCCAGAGGCTCTTTATGGCATCCTTCGTTTTCATGCCATTATAACGCCTCCGGACAAACTAATGTTTTATAATTTTCAGCCCTGATGAGCCGGACGGAGCAGATCGTTGACGGTCTTAACGGGATTGAAGGTAGCGATGGGCACTTCTACAAACACCGTGTTCCAGTCACTCATTGCGCCATTCCAGAGACCGGGCAGCTCAAGAGCGCGGAGCTCCTTGCCATTCTTTGACTTAGATGAGATGAAGCCGGTGTCGGGATCAACGTATTGGGGCAGATTGAATTTCTTTCCGTCGACATCCTTGACATAGCATACCAGNTCNACCGGATTAAANTGAGTGGCCTGACTTACCATAGCCTTATACTCGGCATTGTCGGGATCGATCTGGGTGCTTTCAAGAATTTGAGGCGATGATGATCCNTCGGGATTGTAGGCGATATACGGACCACCGCCGGGTTCACCCTCATTGCGCACCATACCGCACACACGTACCGGACGGTTGAGCTTGGCCTTGATGTAAAGGGCAAGTTCGGCATCCTCAAGTGACTTCAGTTTCTCGTCGCGTATGCAAAGGGTGTCATGCATGAATGCGATCATCTCGCGCAGATCCTCGATTGTGTACTTACCGGTATTGAGCATGCCAAGATACTTTTCGATGCGGTCATGTACCTCGATAAGATAACCGGCAAGCACCTTCTTGTAGTCGATAGTTGCCTGGCGCTGCGAGTCGGGTACAACATTGTCGATATTTTTGATAAATACTACTGCGGAGTCGATATCATTGAGATTTTCGATGAGCGCGCCGTGACCGCCCGGACGGAACAACAGGTTGCCGTTGTCGCGGAACGGAGTATTGTCGGGATTTACAGCGACAGTATCAGTTGACTTCTTCTGCTCGGAAAGACTTATATTGTACTTTACGCCGAAACGTTTTTCAAGAGCGGGAACAGCCTCGGCTATCTTGGCTTCGAAAAGCGCACGATGTTCGGGAGACACTGTAAAGTGAAGATTTACCACACCATGACTGTTGGTTGCGGTCTGAGCGCCCTCAACAAGATGCTCTTCAAGCGGAGTGCGGGGACCTTCAGCGTATGCATGGAACTTAAGAAGACCTTTGGGCAGATTTCCGTAGTTGAGGCCATCCTTGCCGAGAAGAGCAGCCACTATGTCACGGTTGCGGCCGGCCTTTACAAGAGTATCAAGATCAGCGTCATATAATTTGCGCGCTACCTGATCAAGCTCTGCATAGAAAGCAAAGTCTGAAAGACGGTTTATGAACTGCTCAACAGGACTGCCGGGCTTAGGAGTATCGGTACCTCCGTCAACAAACTCAAAAAGAGCCTTGAACATACGAGAAGCAGCACCGGAAGCAGGCACNAATTTATACACCTGACCTCCATCGGCAAGGAATTTATCCCAGCGGCTTACGGCTTTGGCCATGCCATCTGCGTCAAGGCTTACAATACCGTTGCCTACGCGGGCTGAGTCCAGTATGCGGAGGTAGGGAAATCCTGTTTCAAAACGGCGTATCTGCGCCTCAAACTGCTCCGGGGTTATTCCCCTTTGCTCAAGTGTTTTCTGGTCGTCGGTTGTCATAATAAAAGTTGGTTAGAATAATTTTAGCAAACTTAGCAAAAATCATTCAATTTATCAACCTTACCGACGACTTTTATTTCACCGGACAATCTCTATCGTGAAATACGTTTCAACAAGTTATAACTCGGTATAATTCCGAGCTCACCGGCCTTGCTCAGGTCAGCCACACCGGCCTCACGGTTACCCAATTTCAGATAAAGATATCCGCGGTTGTAATATGCCTCTCCAAAATCAGGCTTCAGCTCTATGGCCTTGGTGTAAGCACTTATGGCTGAAGTGATGTCACCCATCTCTACAAGAAGATTACCCTTGTTGTAATGGGCAAAAGCCATACGCGGCGACAGCTCGATGACACGGTCAATGTCGGCCATTGCCTCTCTCTCGACTATCTGCTTGCCCGACTGACCGAGAGCACCCGGCAACGGACGTTTTCCGCCATCATCAGTCATATCGACCGCCTTGCTGTTGAGCAGGCGCGCGTTGGAGCGCAGGAAATAAGCCAGGGCAAAGTCAGGCGACAATTCTATAGCCCGGTCAAGATCAGCGATAGCAGCCTGATAGTTACGGAGTGTGAAATAATCCATNGCACGACCGAAATAGTCGATCGGACGTGGAGTATGGGCTGCCAGATACGAATTGTAATACTCGATCGAACGGAAATGCCGGTTAATGTCATCCTCATCACTCAGCTGCGGCGCACGATTGGTGGTCATCAGCAGGAACCTCAGCATGCGGGTGGCATTGACATCGTCAATCTCCTTTATGTAGTAAGGCGACTCCTTTATCTCAGATGAGGTAACATAGTATGACAGAGTGAATTCAGGCTCGATCTCGACTATGATGTTTCTGTCCTGAACACGCCCTTTTATTCCGGGGGTATTATACTCTTCGTGAATGTCAGCATTGTTCTGTACCGTCAGAAGAGTAGTGAGGCGTGCGGCTACATCATCATTTTCAGGCTGCCCTGCATCCGCCATATCAGCATTGTCATTACGCGGTGCCGGAGCCGTTTCATCATATTTTCCTGACTTGGCGGCCTCGCGGGTAAGTGTCATCGACTTGCGGTAGTCGCTCTCGGCAGCTGCCATATCTCCAAGCAACCGTTTATCTTCCGAGCGGATAAAGTAGGCACCGGAAAAGTCGGGGAATGCCTCCAACACGCGGTCAAGGTCAGCTATTGACGACTTATAGTCGGCAATATCCTTATAAAGCAACGCCCTGTTGTACAGCGCGTGATAATTGTCACGGTCAAGCTGTAGTACCTTGCTGAAATCATCGATCGCCTTGTTGTTGTCATGGACCTCGGCGCGGAGCAGACCGCGGTTAAACAGAGCGGCAACGTTCAGCGGCTCAAGCTGAAGGGCATAGTCATAGTCGGCCATTGCCCCGAAATAGTTGTTCAGGTTATACCGCAGGAACGCTCTGTTGATATAAAATCCCGCCACCTGGGGCTGCAGTTTTATCGCCTGATCCATGTCATCGAGAGCCGCCTGATGGTCACCTCTTTTCAGAGCGATATCCGCACGCATCACATAGGCGTTGGTATTGTTCTTATTGATCTCTATCGAGCGGTCTATATCGCTTACNGCTTTTACCGTGTCACCCATGGCGAGATACATCTGCGCACGTCCGGCAAAACCGTTGTCAAAATTGGGATAAAGCTTCAGCAGCCTGTCAAATGTCACCTCCGCACCTTCATAATCCTTCATGGATTCCTGAGCGAGGGCTTTGTTAAACAGTATGCTGCGGTTGTCAGGCAATGANTCCANNGCCTTGTCATAGTCGGCTATCGCCTCTTTCGACCGNCCCATATTCTGNCGGGCCACGCCACGCACCTCATAAGCACCGGTGATNAACGGATTTCTTTCAATGGCAAGAGAAGCATCCTCCTCAGCACCCCTGAAATCATCAAGACTCAGCTTGGCGATGGCTCGGTAGAAATAAGGCTGCGCCCAGTAGGGACGCGCCTCGGCGGCAAGATTGAAATACTGTATCGACAATATATAGTCTTCAAGATACAGCGAGTTCTGCCCTACCCTTAGAACTTGATCCACATTTATCTGACCGAAACTTTTGGCCGGAAAGAGTGAACATAGTATCGTAAATATGATTATAATAATATGGTGTCGCATAAATGAATGGTACCGGTGAATGACATTGGTATTTTTCAGTAAAGTTAATCCATAATTATTTATTAATCGGGATTTTTGTAAAAAATAACATATTATGAAAGAGCGTGTGGTTGTAATCGGCGGCGGTTTTGCCGGACTGAATTTCATAAAGCATATCGACAATGGCCGCTATGACGTGACATTGATCGACCGCAATAACTTTCACAGTTTTCCACCTTTGTTTTATCAGATTGCCTCTTCCGGACTTGAGCCGGCGAGTATCTCATTCCCGTTCCGACGCGAGATACGCCGCATGCGCAAACGTCCTGAATATCACATGGGTGACGTGAAGGCTATCGACGTGGCCCGCAAGGAGGTGATCACTTCACGTGACCGTATCCCTTACGACAAGCTCGTCATCGCAGCAGGCACAACCAACAACTTTTTCAACCTCACCGACCTCTACAAGCATGTCTACACCATCAAGACCACAGGTCAGGCCATAAGATGCCGCAACGAGATACTTAACCGGCTGGAATTAGCATGCAACTGCAAGGATTCCGACGAACGTCGACGTTTGCTCTCATTTGCCGTAATCGGCGGCGGTCCGTCAGGAGTCGAGGTGGCAGGAGCAATCGGCGAGATGAAACGCTACATCGTGCCACGGGAATATCCTGAAATAAATCCCGACGAGATGACCATTACCCTTGTAGAGGGTTCAGGAAAGTTACTCGGCACCATGAGCCCCAAAGCCTCCGCCTATACATTGAAAAGTATGCATGACCTTGACGTCAATGTAATGCTCAACCGCACGCTGACCGAATATGACGATAACGGNACCGTGACATTTGCCGACGGCACTACCCTGCATGCCGAAATGGTAATATGGACTGCCGGAGTGACCTCNGTNTCATTCAACCTGCAGGGCGGCGAACTGCCCATAGNACANGCAGGCCGCATAATGGTCGATGAATATAACCGCGTAGAGGGCCACGATGATATATATGCCATCGGNGANATATCCCTCCATACCGANGACAGCTATCCGCGCGGCTGCCCGCAGCTTGCACAGGTTGCCATACAGCAGGCCCGCACTCTCGCCGACAATCTTAACCACGGCTCCATGAGAAAGGCCTTCAAATACCGCGATAAGGGATCAATGGCCACGATAGGCCGTAACAGAGCGGTAGCCGACATAGGCAAGCTTCATCTTACCGGNTTCTTCGCATGGGCCGCATGGATGNTTGTCCATCTGATATCGCTCCTCGGAATGCGAAACAAGCTTGTAGTGCTTACCAATTGGGTATGGGCATATTTTTCATATCCTACATCCTTGCGCCTGCTGTTCAGAGCCTCGCGCTACCCGCTGCGCGACCATTCCTGATCTCAGGCCTCGAAATCACCGAGGCCCTGACGCACTATCTCAGGCGAGTTGCTGTCAGTGAGGTCCACAACGGTCGACGGCACTGTAAGCCCGTCACCACCGTCGATCACAAGATCGACACTCTCGCTGTAGGCGCCTGCAAGCGCCTCGGCCGAAACCACATCCCACTCATCATCCATCGCCACTGAGGTGGTAAGTAGCGGATTACCGAGACGTGTGGCGAGTTCCCGGGCTATCACATTGTCAGGAATACGTACGCCTACGACCTTACGCCCCTTGAATACCTTAGGCAAGCGGGATGATGCCGGGAGCAAAAAAGTATATGGGCCAGGGACGTATGCTTTCAGTATCTGGAACGCTTTATTGTCGATACGGGCATACTCCGAAGCCTGTGATATGTCACTGCATATTATCGACAGGTTGGTCTTGGCCGGATTTATTCCCTTTATATCGCATATACGCTCTATCGCGCGGTTGTCAAGTGCGTTACAGCCTATTGCATACAGCGAATCGGTCGGATATATTATTATCCCTCCGTCACGCAGGGTCTTGACTGCAATGTCAAGATAGTGACTGTTCAGACTCGTGGCATACATCTTCAGTATTGTCGTCATGGCAATAGTATTTAATAATGATCAGAATGGCTTGCGATATTTGTCAGGATTAGTGTCATCCATGATGCTAAGATAGGAGTTGTAGCGCGACTGGGCTATGCGGCTCTCTTCGAGAGCTGCCAGAACAGCGCATCCCGGTTCATGTGTATGAGTGCAGTTGTTGTATCTGCAGTCNTGCGATATCTCAAAAATCTCAGGGAAAAAGTGAGCTATCTCATTACGCTCAAAGTCAATGGTTCCAAAGCCTTTAACCCCCGGAGTATCTATTATCCAGCCTCCGCCGGGCACGGCAAACATTTCAGAAAATGTGGTGGTATGCATACCGGTGTCATGAATATCACTGATTGCCGATGTGCGGAGCTCCAATCCTGGAAGCAGTGCATTGATTACCGATGTCTTGCCTACACCTGAATTGCCTGAGAACAATGATACCTTGCCGGACAGTGCCTCGCGCAAGCCGTCAATTCCCGCTCCGGTCCGGGCCGATACCTGAAGCACCTCGTAGCCTATGCTGCTGTACAGGTAAGCCACCGCTTCACAGTACTCCTTATCNTCANCCTCGGTCAGCAGNTCGATCTTGTTTATGACTATTGTNGCCGGCACGCGATANGCCTCGGCNGTTGCAAGAAAGCGGTCGATGAATGTCGTGGATGTGACCGGATGCATCAGTGTGACCACCAGNTAGGCCCTGTCGACATTTGCCGCTATGATATGNGACTCTTTCGACAGGTTGCTCGCACGCCTTATGATATAATTCTCACGCGGTTCTATCGCCACGATAAAGGCGTTACCGTCAGGATTAATCAGGATGTCGACATGATCCCCTACCGCCACGGGATTGGTAGTGCGTATCCCTTTCAGGCGAAAATTGCCTTTCACCTTGCAGTTGATATCACGGCCGTCATCGGTTCTTACCACATACCAGCTGCCCGTATTCTTGATTACAAGTCCCTTCATCTGTACTTATTCTCCCATTACTGTTATCACGATATTGCGCGGACCTCCGTAATCCCGGAATTCACAGAGATAAATGCCCTGCCACGTACCGAGGTTCAATCGGCCTCCGGTTACCGGAAGTGTAAGCGACGGGCCCACAAGCACCGATTTTGCATGAGCCGGCATGTCATCGGCACCCTCCATTGTATGCAGATACCACGGCGCATTCTCGGGAACCATCCGGTCAAATATGGCGGCAAGATCCGCACGCACGTCCGGATCAGCGTTTTCATTGACAGCAAGCGCAGCCGAAGTATGCTTTATCAGTATGTTCACAATACCTTTTGAGGGCAATTGCGGCAACGCACGCATTACTTCAGCTGTCACGAGATGCACGCCACGGCGGCGTGCGGCAAGTGTAATTTCTTTTTGCTCGATCATCATAATGCAAATGTAATTAATATCCGTGAAACATATTGTCGCATACCGTCAAATTTTAAGTGCGGTCATAAAAAAGTCCGTGGATAATATCCCGTAGCAGGCATTATTCACGGACTTCCCGGAGACAGGGAACAGTGCAAACAATTATATCATTTCACGAGTGAATTGATATAGATTTCAATATTTGTGTAATGATTATGCAGAGTATTGAGCGAAGCATCGGCCGCATCACGTGGATTGAGCCCACGGGCTATCTCCCACTCATCGGGCATGCCGTCGCCATCGCTGTCGGCGACCGGAATGCCGGCTTTAAGTACCGGCCATCCGCCTACATCGCCCGGGGTATTGATGATGCCCTTATCGCCATGTTCACCGAGGCCCAGGGTCACCTGGCGTATCACTTCGCTGTCATAGGGATCACGGGCGTGGCTGCAACCGGATTCTGCAATGATACGTCGGTAGGCTTCTTCCGGGGTATCTTCATTTATAGGTTCATAAGGAAACGGTTGGTCGACGAGACATGTTTCCGTTGCTTCACCAGGCAGCGGTATGGCATCAGGCGATATACCGGAATCCAATGGAGCGCTTTTACGATGACGCACATACGGCTTACCCGGAAGGTCGCTTACACCGGCATGATTATCCGCNGTCACACGNTCATCGCCCACCATTACATTTCCAGCCACATAANAGCGNCCGGTAGCGTCNTCGGCNANGTCGAGAATACGCGTATGCTCCGACGCAGGGCCCNGCTTATAGTAGTTGGCAACCATNTTTATNTCACCGTGATGTCCACCGCCATAGGCTGTCTTAAAGCCCCAGTTGTACACCGCATTGTTTCGGAAATCAACCCATTTTGTACCGTCTACCGACGAGAAGCGGGGATTACGGCTCGCATGATTGGCAAGCAGATTGTGATGGAACGTAGCCTTGTAGCCGCCCCATATACCTCCGAAGCCATGACTTCCTTTGGTATGGACCGACTTATTGAGACTATGCGCCACCAGACACCACTGCACAGTCAGATTCTCAGTCTTGTATATCGACAGGCACTCGTCAATACTCCAGCTCACCGAGCAATGATCGATGATGACATTGCGCTGTCCGTAACGACCACCGCCGAGACCGTCGCTGTCAAGGGCACGCCGGTCACCGGGACGCACACGAAGATAACGCACNATGACCTCACTCGCATTTACAACGAGCGGATAGTCCTTAAGGCATATACCGTCGCCGGGCGCGGTCTGACCTGCAATCGTAATGCTGTCATTCTCTATCCTTAACGGTGACTGAAGCTCAATGGTCCCGTCGACATCAAAGGTGACAATTCTCGCCCCTTCAGCCTCGACAGCATCGCGCAGGCTGCCCGGGCCCGAGTCATTCAGGTTGGTCACTTTGATGACGCGTCCTCCCCTGCCGCCGCGGGTACACTTTCCGTATCCCTCGGCACTGGGAAAGGCAATCTCACCGGCTCCATGCATCGNCNTAACGCCGGCAGAAATCGCGGTGANTGCTAATAATACTCTACGAAACATATTTTACACAAATTACAGCGGCCGGCATTTTCTTGATCATATATGCCGGCCGCTTATATCGTAATGTCAGATATGATTAATATCCGGGCTGCTGCTGACCGGTAAGACCGGGATTGACATCGATAATTGACTTCTGGTCAAGCGGAGTACACTCGGTGTAAAGTTTCTTCAATCCGTAGAATACACCCTGCTTGCCAAGTATCCACTGGTTGGCATCAGAACGGCCCTCAACCTGTTCAACCGAGAGTTCGCCCTTGCTGTCGACCATAGTATGCTTGCTGAACATATTGAGAATTGTATATTCCACCTCCTTGGCCTCAACTCCGGCAGGAACCTCGTTTCTTGAGAAATAAACCTGATCGCCTACCTCGTAGAACTTAACCTTAAGCTCGCCTTCATCTTTCGAGTTGGTCACGTGGAGCTTCTCGATTTCTTCGGGAGTTGCTTCAAGACGTGCCAGATCAGCCTCGCTTACCGAGATATAAGGCAGTGCGATCGTCGGATCCTGGAACTGCGGCTTAAGATTTTTCTTATATGCGCGATACTGATCAACGTTGGCATACTTGCCTTCACGCTTACAGAGCTGTATCAGCTTGGCCTTCTCGTTCATCAGGTATTCATACTGGATGCCCCAGCGGGGAAGATCTGAACGGCGCAGACCTTCGTTGCTGAGCTCGAGCTTGCGCTCCTGGATGATAAAGTCACGGAATTCCTGATAGCCGGTAGGAATGTTGCCCACCTTGGCGGCATCGTTATTGAATGCGCGCATNCGNACTTCCTTCACNGCATTCACAGCCTCTCCGTTAGCGCCGTGGTTAACCTCGTTGAGAGCCTCGGCATACATCAGCAGTACATCGGAGTAGCGGAGAAGAGGCCATCCCATGTTCTTGCGGGCATCTGACGGGCCCTTGCCGGCTGCCCAGTTGAAGCGGTATTTACCTACACCCTGGCCGATGAAAGCATTCATTTCGAAAGTATCACCGCCATTGGCAGCACAACGGATACCATAGTTACATACCGAAACNTCACGACGCTGNTCACCNTCNTCAAACTCAAAATAGAATGTCGGGAAAGCAAACATCTGCGCACCGCTCTTTCCAAGATTACCGTTGGTTACGCCGGCAGTCGGGATAGAATTGGTNTAACCGGTGCGGACATCAGGAGCATCGGGACCTACGTTGGCATAAACCAGCAAAGTCTCCTTGTCATACTTCTGNGTGGCAAGGTTGCGGAATATCTCGTCATATTTGGGAAGCAGACCGTTCTCACCTTTTCTGATAACCTCGGCACATGCGTCGGCAGCTATCTGATAAAGCTCCTTGACACGTGCCTGATCATCACGCTGAGCTATGCGGAGCGAAGATTCAGGATAAGGCACTGNNGACANNTCCCAACGCAGAGAGTAACCGGCNGCATAAAGAGCCACACGGGCAAGAATACCGTAAGCAGCATTCTTTGTGAAGCGGTCAGGAGCGGCAAGATAGCTCTCGCTNAACCAGGGAAGCAGCTTCACAGCCTCCTGAAGGTCATCTATACAGTGATCATAGATCTCGTCACGGCTTACACGAGATGACTCAAAAGTGGTCAGCTCCGATGTAGGACGGTCAGAGTAAGGCACGTCACCGAAGAAACGCACGAGGTTCCAGTAGGCATAGGCACGTACACACAGAGCCTCACCCATAAGTCCGTCAAGCTTGATCTGCTCGGCTTCGCTTGATACATTTACCTTTGACAGATTGGCGATACATACGTTGGCATACTCGATAGCCTTGTACATAGAGTTGTAGGTACCGCTAAGTTTAGTGGTGGCATAGTCATAGTTCGCAAAGTAGAACTTACTGTTATTCTCCTTTGCCGCACATTCATCGGTACCCATNAGGAACTGATAACCGAGCTCCTGGGTGTGCAGATTCGAATAGCAGCCGCCTACTGTCATTTCGGCACGGTTCAGTGTCGAAAACACTGACTCACTGTCGGCTTTTGACTCCGATGGCAGGTCAAGCCAGTCCTCGCATGATGTAAGCGCCGGGACTATTGCTGCCGCTACCAGTACAGAAAATATTTTGTTCATAATATGATTTCTTGATGATTAGAAAGTAAGATTTAAGCCCACAACCCAACTCTTAGCACGCGGGAACGCTGAATTATCGATACCGGGAGTAAGAGGATTGGCATTTACAGAAACCTCGGGGTCATAGCCTGAATAGTTGGTGAATGTGTGGAGGTTGTTCACTGTACCATACACGCGCAGATTGCTGATCTTGGCCTTTGAAGTGATCTTCTTGGGGATAGTGTAGCCAAGGGTGATGTTGTTGATACGGAGGAACGAACCATCTTCAAGGAAGTAGCTGCTGTAGTCAGTGATGGCATTCTTGTTGTATTCGCTTACACTCCACATCATGTCACGCTGGTTGCCGGGGTTGAGCTCGGCAAGACGGGCGAGATCGGTGGTCTCCTTACCGGTAAGGGGATCTACGAGCTTGAAGCGGTTGGCCATTACCTGGATGGTATTCTCATTAGGCATGTAGGGACCGTAGAAACGCTCGTTGCTGA
>WFLX010004527.1_pt1 | contig 14382 bp, 15 predicted proteins | sample 4967041 | NCBI WGS metagenome assembly WFLX01 (sample SAMN12857096, study PRJNA449069) | gut metagenome | isolation source: stool from male and female vole | host: Microtus ochrogaster | place: USA:Florida | collected 2017
GACCGTACGCTGCTCGTGTATCTGTTCTCCGGATTCTCGGCCCGTACGATATGCACCGTGTGCGACATCGAGATCAAGACATTCTACATGAGACGTTACAGGCTCAAGAACAAGATTCTGGCCAGCGGGGCTCCCGACCGGGTATATTTTGTCGACCAAATGTAAGACGAGAATGCCGTATTACACTACCGGCATCCTCGTCTTCACCGATTCTCACTGTAGCTTGCATTCATCAATTGGGATTGGGGGTGAACGGGGTCATGTGGTAACCTAAGGCGTTGAGCTCCATGGCCATGCCTACCAGGTAGAGCTGATGTAGGGCTGCTATGTAACATCCTAAGGCGGTGGGTGTGCCGGGCTCTACATGTTCGTGGTTGAGGATGCTGTATACCCTGGCGGCACAGTCGGCCACCACCTCGGTGATCTTTTCGGCGGCTTCGCCGGTATAGCCGAGCATCTCCACCACGGCCTCATCCATATTGTCGTATCCTTTGAGGTCGCGCAGCTGCTGATACACCTCTTTTTCCTTGGAGTACTTCTCCCAATCGGTGTCCCAGTAGTAGGCCATCGACATGCCGATGAACATCATCCAACCCAGTGACACCACGGGATAATCCTGAAACTCGCGCGCTCCGTCGGGCAGATAGGCGCGGGCGATCTCGCCCCATTTCTCCTCAACGTCAGGACACTCGGGCACATGTTCGTCAAGAGCCTCCTTCTTATGTAGATACTCCAGCAGGTCGGTACGCACTTTCTCTTCAAATTTCTCGACAAGTTCTTTATTTTCTTCCATGATCGATACGCATTAATATTTACATTCAAAACAAAGAACCGCCCGAAAAGGTTGCGCCCCACCCTGATGTCGTATCCGCCACTCCCTAAACATTAGTCATGATAAAAGATGGCATACGACAGATTGAGCTTAACAAGCTGGTTGTATAGCAATAACCGTAACCCTATCCCATTTCTACACTTTTCGGGAGGGAATTTGCTGGATTTTAGCTAACTTTGCTTTGGGGTAAGCATACCTATCCCATAGATTGGACAGTAGCTAAACATTCATTTCCCTGATCATCTTCCCGCCCTTTTTGATAATGATTTTTCCAGGCTCGTCTCCTTGACCTCTCCTGGATTTGGGTACGACATACTCGTACGATTCATCGGTGAATGTTATTGCAGTGTCGTTATCATCAGTTTCACCTCCGGTCAGGACAAGTTCGGGTTCTCCAAGCATCGCGGCTGATTTATCCCAGCAAACATATCGATAAGTGCCGTCCTGCATTTCATCAATCCTTATCAGCTTGTCTTCAGTCTGATAGATACCCGACAGTCTCCTGAAGTCCCGTAACGACGGATTTAGCCAGAAGCCTCCGTCCGTTTTCTCATAACGCATCATTCCGTTAGCATATCTATATAGATCATACTTGTCGCTCATAGACATATCCTCATGAAACACAGGGACGTACAGCAATTGGTTTTCCTCATCAAAACTCATCACCCAATCCCAGCCAAGACCATCGGTCATGAAATACCAGTCGGGGATACAGTAAGTTACTTCCACGCGATCCTGCATTTCATCATTGGCATCGACAAACCGGCGTTTTATCAATTTACCATCAACGAGTTGAAGCGCGAATGCACTCGAACTCCCCTCCGCACTCGATGCCTTAAAATATGCCTCAACAACATATAACGGATTTTCTCCCTGTACATTCAGCTGATAAAGTTTGCCTATGTATGGACTGTCATATATGTCATATCCATCATTGATAAGATTACGGGCATCGACATATCGAGAGTCAGAATACGGATAGAATCGGTCTACTATAGTATCATTGCCAGCCACATACCGGATGTAAGAGGCATATTCCGGACTTGTGCCGCCCATTCCTGTATCCCATGTGTAGAAGCACACTTTTCCATCAGGCGATTTCAATTCTTTTGCTTCTTCAGGAATATCAATGGGCTTTTCATACCATTGTATCATATCACGGTAATCAATGAGCTGGATATCTCCGGNGTAAAGTCCAATACCGCTGGTCCAAGGCATCACGAGANAGTATGCCGGAGAANNTGATTCACCATACAGCGCATATATACCGTCCCTGACTCGCTTGACTTCCCTGATTGTCATNTCATNCGGAATTTGAATGAATTCNCGTTCGCCCAGATCGAACAATCTATATGACAAGGAGTAATCCGTGTGGGTATCGTCATAGATCCGCTCTTCGCAGCAGAGTATATTGTCATCACTTCCCTCAAGGATCGTAATCCAATTATATTTCATCGGAAGTATCTCTCCATATCTATCCCTTAGTCCATACCTTCCTTCATGATTGTCAATCACATAGAGTCCGTAATACGAACCGGTTTTTCTCAAATATGGTCTCGTATGACCTGCATCCAAGACAACGTAAGGATTCATCCCCATGATAAAAGGACAAAGAATCATTGCCGTGCCAAACGTCAACCCAATCCCACCCATAAAGCTGCCTCTCATCCTGATTATGCGCCAACCTATGACAACGAGGATAATTACGGCAAGAGAAAGAGCCGTAATCTTGTAGGCGTTGCAAAGGGTCGTGCTCCACCAATACAACCCACCGCAGATTGACATGGCAACCGTATCGTAGGTCGGAATATCCCGGACTCTTATGGCCTTGCAAATCAGAATATAGAATATCGAGGGCAAGACAAGGAATCCGGGAAACATCAGGGAATAGATGTTTCTCTGGCCTATCATCAAAGCCGTGATAAATACCGTAGCGAATCCGAGATACAACATCAGTGACCGGTCGCTCTGTACAACGTTGACAACCGAACACCTTCCGCCGTACTTAACAATCCAATAAACCGCCGGCAGACCGCATGTGATCATAATCCAATTTGCGAAGAGACGGTCGTTGATACCCCGGGCATCCAAGAATATTTGCGTCAAGGAATATAACACTNAANCGCTAATATTCAANCAACANCATTTTGGTNATTTGAAAAGATGNTTCCTNATANNCACCANTGATGNCAAAACGANGAGCNATAGTGCGAATACNCTCAATGCAGTATAACTGATNACTGAGTAAGCCGTCGAATCATATTGATACGACCAACTGACGGCCGCATCATTGTCTATCACATGATAGACATGATTTAATATTTGAGTTACCGTCTGCTGGAAATCACCGCAGTAGGAATTATTGGGAGTCATGAAATAGGCCAGTGCGAACGCCAGTGTTGAATAACCGGCCCAACGGGATTTCCCCCGGATCAGAAAACACAATGCAATCCGTGAAAGTATCACGACAATCATACAAGGTTCTATCTCAGGAGAGAATTTGATGGCACATAATGCCCAGATAGTGGTGATGAGCAGGTCGGCAATAAACATCTTATTACCATAGAGATTGCGTTTCATGACTGGAATATTACAGAAAATTACTTTGTGGTATTTATTTTATGAGACTTTTGGCCTTGGGGGTCATATATGGCATGATCTTCGCGTAAGGCACTATGAAGTGGTAAGCACCTGCGGCCCAACAGTCTATCTCGTAGGGCTGGAAGGAGAATATTATGCCGGATTCACACAACGCGCCATCCGGAAGGTCAAACTTGAATTCACCTCTTTGTTCCTCCCATTCCGTGCATTCGAGATCAGCATCAGGAGACTGCCATGCATCGATCAAATCCGCTATCTCTGACGCTGTGAACGTTCCGCGATGCCATTCAAGATATTTAGGATCTTTTGCCATTACTTCAAATAGTTTCATTTTAACCTTGTCGAGAGATTGAGATTTGAATATATCCTTATTTTTCAACTTCTTTCCGCTTGCTAAATCGAAAGTGTGAAACGTCTCCGTGTACATCCCATGCCCTGCGCCCACACGGTCGTATTCATACTTGCTTAAGGTCACGTATCTTTTGTTGGAAATACGCGGCCTGATTACCAAAGTCGCTTCACTTGACCCCATGCCAAAATCTCCGCCGCGCCTCCAATTCTCAAATGTCCTGTGCGCTAAAAAATCCGAGAGTCCCAGCATATCATCTGTATTTCCAGAATATACCCGTCTATATTTTTTTGTCTGGTCAATACCCGCGTACAACGCTGAGAGGCCTGGCACTTTTACCTTCTCACTCTCAGAGATTCCGGTAAGGTCACAGATAAACCGTTTTATCTTTCCTGCGTTCGCATTGCAACTGTCCGGACAATCGGTATCAAAGGAAAATCCACCCATATACCCGTCATAACCATATCCCTCATAATATATTGAGTCAAGACATTCTTCGTAATATTTGCTAAACCGCTTGAATCCGTCAATCGGATTCATGAAACGCTTAATCTTGTCGATGACTTCCGGATCGCCCAAGTCAACAATAATTTCGCTTGTCACAAGACTCAGCTTCAACAAAGAAGGGCCTACCGAGTCATACGTCAGCATCTGATCATNCCCGACACATACAGTATCAAGATACCATCCGCCCCACATTGATACATCCCCTCTGACTCCGAAGGCATGACCTTTGGCATACATCACGGTATCAATATACAGATTGATGCCTTCCTCCAATTCCGATTGATAATCAGAGACAGTATCCGTCACAGATTGTTGACCGGNAATGGTATCGGCAACAGATTGGAAAGATAATGGCCGGTCGGAATCTTTCCAATCTATCGCCATAAAAACAGCAATGGCTATTATGGATCCTATTATTATGGTCGGGAGATGTTTCATCAGTTTAATGATTTCTTAATGAATAACTATTGCACAAAGGATCAGTGTCACGAATAATCGCACCATTTTTATTTCAACAGGCTGAATGATACCGGAGTGCCATCTTTCCCTAAAACACCGTCAATGAATGATTGCTCCCCCCTATTGATTGCCTTGAACTCTCCTCTTTCATTCCAGGCGCTGAACGACGCGTTTCTGACTCTGATTTTACCCTTCTTATACACGTATAAGCTGACACATCCGCTTCCGGTATTGCATGTGATACTGCTAACGCCATCCTCATTGATAAAGAAATCTGTATGTCCACCATACGTAGAAAGGATCTTTCTCACATTACCGTTTTCTGAGGTATAGACCCACAAATCGATATCTGCTTCACAAGAGCCGCACTTTACCCATAATTCAGGTTCTCCGTCACCAGTTATGTCATAAAGAAAATACTCTACATGCACAAGTGGATCACCCGCAGCATTCAGTGTATCCAACACACATCGGAGTTGTATCAGACTGTCAGGCAACGCAACCGTCATCTCAGTTGAATCCATTTCCTCAACGGGTTGTATCAGTGCATCAACGGAGTCTGAATTGACTTGTTTCTTACTGTCGATTTCAGAACAACCGATACAACTTAAGACCAAAAACAAGCATAAAGGAATAATTAACCGCATAATAATCACTTAGTTTAGTTTATTTCATTTCTCTTGCTCGTCTTTCCGCTTCGGTCCGTTGTTTATTCATTTTCCGCCAGCTCTTTGCCTGGAAAGGTAAGACAACACGGGCTTTCCTGTCGATAAAGCCATAAAGTGCAGACTCATCATCATCCTCCATACCATATCCATCCTCATCCATAAAGTAATAGCCATCAGGATGAAGCGTCCATTTCACAAGTGCGACCCCGTTATTAAACCGCTCTACAGCGAATCTTTGATAATATGCTGAAAAGGTATAGGCGTTACCGTTGTTGTCAAGAGTCTTGACACCCTCCCAGTCCACATCACTTCTGGTGATAAAAGTCAGTTTGAGATTACGGTTCATCAACTGGTATGCCTCCTCTGACTGGTGATTGATAAGAAATCGCTCACGCCAGTAGCCATTAATTACCCCCTCAACGATCTCCATGCCTTCACCCTGGTCTTTCATCCTGGAATAAGGATAGTTGTCATACATTGGCTTCTGAACCTCCCTGTAAAGTTCTTTTGCATCCATAGTGGTATATTTAGTATTTGTAATCAATATATTTGACAGTCATATGGTAGGAAAGGCGATAGTGGGATAACCTTTTCTTCTGACAAAATTATAGAATTTTATAAAAGAGTTCTGCTGCGGATTTAATATTCTCAAGGATATGNTCAACCAGTGCGGAATAATCCTCATTGCCAGACACAATACGCTCATGAATCAGCCACACATCATCACCCATTATTGTAAATTTGCTCTCAGGCACTAACGAATTAGCGGTATTGACAGATTCCATAAGTTTCTCCCTTGACTTGATGCCGATGTTCGCCAACTTTGGTATGGCGAATCTTATTATACCTGATGATTTTTTCTTAGGAACATATAGTCCCTTGAGGCCTTTGTAATCAAAATCATATCCTACGTTATCGACCGGCTCCGGATTGCAACCCATTTGATATAGCGCTTCCCAGACATCATCTCCCGCCAGATCCCTTGTCATTCGGGCTAACGCCCACAAATCCGTGAGTGTCTTGATTTTTGATGTTACATCAGGTGTCAATGCGTTGGCAACGTCCACATCCGCCACATCGATACCGTTGTCCATATAACCGTTTTTATTCATAAAACTTGGTTTTTCATTATTGAGCATGAAACAGACCTGTTTCTATCAGTCAGCTATTATAAGTTTCGACGAACTGCACTATGGCGCGATGCTTGATGTTGTATATATTTGTATATATTCGTATATCATTGATAGCGTAACTGCACGATGAAAAAAAGGGGGATTTGATTACATCGTCATCGCCTCTTTTCAATCCGGATATATACTCGTTGTCGCTATATACCCTTGTCCTTTTGCTGAATCCGTTGAGTTCCATAAATGTTCGGTTTTGCCATTTATGAAACTCAGCGGGCGAAGGTAACCCATGTTGAGAAGAAAAAAATCGTTTTTTTTTCGACTTCATTCTATCAGTTCTTCAGCCTTTCTAACAATCAGATCATGAAGCTGAAGGGATGCGGTAAACTCTTCGGGGATCGCGTCATAGCCAAGGATCGCACCGATTATGTTTCCGGCTACCGCCCCGGTGGAGTCGCTGTCACCACCGTGATTGACAGCGCAAATCATACAGCCTTTGAAGTCATTGATATGACGGATCACACTGAATACGGATATAGCGAGTGTCTCTTCAGCGACCCATCCTCCACCAAGGCCATTCTCTATGATTTCCCAATCTTCTGACAGGTTATCCTCCGATCTCATCGCCTTTCGGATCAACCTGACAAAGTCTTCGAGCAGACAATCATATCCGGGATACATTTCCGGCAATCTGGCAATAGCATCTTCGACGGTCAACCTGAAGCTTTCAGAGTCTACAGTATACTCGGCAAGTATGCACGACTGAATGATCATAGCCAGGACAGCAGAAGCAAACGTACTCATCTTATGCTTATGGGTCAGCTCGGCCACTTCGCCGGCTATTTTACCGGTCTCTTCGAGCGACCAACCGTGGGTCGCCCCGTAAATACCGATTGGCGCAACCCTCATTATGCCGCCGCAACCTTTGCTCGTATTATGCGGCTCATGACCTTTATAGATGTCATTCAATGAAGTCAAGCACGTGTAGCCGGGCGCACGTCGCTGATTGAGCTCCTCGATTCTGGAAAATTTTGAGTCATAACTGATTCTTACTTTTCTCCCAGTTTGAGGTCCGTACCATGCGATGTAAGCATTGCAAATCGTAGGCAACAGGGATATTCCCCGGTCACGAGACTCTATCAATCCCTCAGCCGTGTAAAGAGTCATCTGTGTGTCGTCTGAAAACAAAGCCTTATGATATCTAAGATGCTCATCAAGCCAAGGATAGCTTTTGTCATACTCAGTTACACCTTCTTTTCCATATTTGGCCCGGATCTCCGCAAACGAGCTTACAAACTCAACGGGGTACCCTAAGGCATCGCCGATGGCGCCACCGATGAGTGAGCCGCGGCATCTATCCTGTAGTTGTCCTTTCGTCATAATTATATCTCTCTCATTTCATATTATTCGGTAAGTGTCTGTAATAGGTTGTCCGCTTGTTCTTGATAGTTACCTCCGCTATCAACCAAATCTCTCAAGCACTCCTTTGCTTCCTCGGTTTTGCCCAAAGCTATGAGAATATTGGCACGTCGCCAGTTGAGTTCATCCAGGCCTCCTTTACATGCTTCCAGTCTGTATTCCTCTTTTTCGGTTAATGAATCTTTCATTTCATATAGCTTCGACTCTTTGTCATAATCAAGAAGGAGTGAATCCACAAGCATAAGTGCTTGCTCATAATCCTCGACATAAAATAAAGAGTCTATAACGTCAATATTACTATCATCGCCACGATAATAAACATCATTGCCCGGAGTGGGCGGTACGAAATTGGATTTGGAAGCCGATGGCGGCAGCAGCAGCGGCAGCAACGCAAAAAAAACAACGGCGATACAAGCTGCGGCACCCATTCCGATAGACCAGCGGCGGATGCTGTTTCTCCGGCGGATCAGCCGCTCCTTAATCTCCTCTTCTTTGTCCCAGCGGGCCATCATGCTGAGTTTTTCCTTACGGTCGGCAATAGCGTTGGTGATTGCCTTTGTCACACGATACACCTGTGCAAGCTCCTCATCAGATTTCAGATCTCTCTCAAACTGAACACGGGATTCATTATCCATCTCACCACGCAGGTATGCATCAATTCTATCTTGATTATCTCTATACATGGCTTTATGGTTTTAAATGATGACGCTCAAATTCCTTAGTTATATTTCCTGTGAGTGTTTTCATACACTTTGACTTTCCCGTCTTCAGACCATCCTTACTCTGATTCTCTTTCCTTATTGCAAGAATCTCATCCAGAGTCTTACCGTCAAAGTAAAAGAGGGCGAGAATCTCCTTGCAACGCTGTGGCATATTATTGACACACTGCTGCACAATCCATTCCCTTAGAGTCACTACCGACTCCTCGTCAGCCACATAAGACACATCCGGCACATCCGTGCCCATACTGCCATATATCACCTCTTCCCGAATCACTTCAAGATTCCGGTATTTTGCTATTGCCATTAAATAAGTTTTGAGTGAAGCCGTCATCTTTCGCCCTTGACCAGACTTGTCAAAACGCCACGCATAGTTGTCACGCACATATATATGCCGTTGCTGAATCTCCTGCCACAATTTCAGAAAAGAATCTTGAAAGAGATCTTCCTCATCCTGAGCACCGCCCTTGAGGTCGAATACCCCTGAACGCCTGTCTCTGAAATACCTCTGGCAAGACAAATAGAATGATCGTTCAACAGCGACATCCTTATGTTGGATACCCTCTATAACCTCCTTGTCAGAAAGCTCCGGTTGTTTTTTATTTCGTGAAAATCCCATATTGTAAAACGACCGACAAGGAGCACCGCTATAAAAGACGGTGTCCCTTGTCATGTCATCATTTGTTTTGATAATCAATGATGCTTATTGTAAGCGTGACTACTGTTCTTGAAAACGCCGTCACATCCTACAATATTGTGCTGCAATCAATTTTTACCATTTTTTGAGGCCGTGTTTTTCAGGACCGTGACCACAGGTGTGCCCGTGACCATCGGTATTGGAACATGCGCCTTCGTATGTGCCGTTATCATGCTTGTAGCCCCAGTACCCTGAGCAGCTGCAATTAGACTTGGTGCATCTGTTCTTGGTTTTGACAAACCGCTTTGTGTTTGCCGAGGAGCTTGATGCCGCAGGAGTTGAAGTGAATGTGGGATCTGGTGCTGTGAATGACTGCACCATGAAGGCGATTGCCACAACGGCAACAATTGCCGCAAAAGCCTTTGTGATTCGTTTGATATTCATTTTTCTAAAGCTATTAGGGTTATTGAGGATAAAAGATCCTTATTCTTGATGTTGCCTGAGTTGTCAGCCCATTGAGCGATGATTTTATCTCCAGGCTTAAATCCGGCAGGAACAATCCATTTGCAGACAGGGTCAGCCTTGGTGACGATTTCCCTGCTACCATCCGGCATTGTAAAGCAGACGTTAGTTGTCAGTGCATCATCTTCAAAAGAAACCACGATATCCACTTCATTCCCCTCGATTACCGGAAGCTCGTTACTATTACATGACCCGGTGAATGTCTGAGACTCGCCATTTATTGCAACGGTCACACTGTAGTGTTTCAGCTCAACGTTTGCTCTGCCATAATAAGCAGTAAGTGGCTTGTCACCGGAAGCACTAACATTAGTAGCCTTAAACAAGGGGGCGGTATTGACCTGTATTAGATCATCGTTATCACAGCTCTGTACCGACAGACCAAGGACAGCGACAAGCGCTATCAGCAATGAGGTTAGTTTGAATTTCTGTCTCATAGTTATTTATTTAGTTTTATTTGTTGTTTGCCATTAATGCTCGAATATTGTCAGGCCTGACAATATTGACTTGGTTTGATGTTTATTTATTCTGTCTTCTGTGTAGCATGGCCACGCAGTCTAATATAAATTTGATTTATATTTCAATATAATTGGATTTCAGATTGTTCCAAGAGGTTTGTCAAGGTCTCGAATACTTCTATTGATGCGGTCAATATTGTTTTGGATCATAGCACGCTGTGCCGAATGAGATGTGTCGATGCTATCTAACAATCGCTGACAGTCATCCAATTGAGATTGATATTTGCTCATATGAGTATCATACTGACTTTGCGTCAATCCGCATGGTAGAACCTCTTCGCCTTTCCAAGTCATGGGAGCATCCATAGGCATGTCGGTACCGGGCATTCCGAAATCTGACATTCCATAGCTGTCCATAGGCATTCCTGCCATTTGGTCAGGTGCCATCGGGAAATCGGCATCCATATGGTTAGGCATCACGTCCCCGCTTAGAGGCACCGCTCTCCAATCCAAATTGGCAGTGTCAAATGCAGGGAATGTCGGCGTGTTAAACACGCCTTGTGGAATGAAATTCATCCAGAGGTTAGGGTCATTCAATTGAGTCTCAAGTTGATTCATATGCATCTTTGCTTGCATCGCCCTGGAAGTCATCCATGCCGGAGGTGTATTCGGGGTTATTGGTATGCCGTCAATGCAGACATTACCGTTCAAATCCATGGAAACAGGATTACATCCAAAGGAAGCGGGCGAGTAACCGCATGTTACAGGCATACCCATGCCGAATCCGCCATCAAAGGATGGAGTGAATCCGCCATTTAAGCCCATGTCGAAACTTGGGACCGGGAAACACCCTGTGCCATTAAACATTGAAATCCCAAATCCGCCACCTAAAGTATCGAATACCGGAGTCATTCCAAAACCTGTGTCAAAAGTATCGTAGTACATATTTTTAGTTTTTTCTATATTGAGTCTGTTGAGGAAGAAGAGTTATCACCACTAAAAAAATTTTTTTTGATGCCTTATTTAGCCATATAATCCAATTATTCGGCAATCTCTTCTGCTTAATCAGAGTAATCGTCCGGAAACTCTACCTCCACATAGTCGTATACTCCAGCTTCATTTAATAGTGATATCACCTTGTCATTATTCGGACGGATATATTCATATCCTCCTATAACATACTTTTCGCCATTGATATATTCAAATACATTGGACAATATCTATACTTCCCTTTTCCGCCTCAATATACTCAATTGCTTCTTCATGACTTTTATTACGCATTTTGAATATGAGATTATTAAGGAATATGACAGGTTGAGAAAACTCATCGTCATAGGATAAATCATTTATTGTCATCCAAAAATNTACATTTGAAAACCATATTTCTGCCGTATTCTGTTTTTCATATACGTCATCAGAAAAATCAGAACCAAGTAGGATGTACTGATACAAGGCATAAGAATAATATGGACTATTATTTAAGTGTGCATCAAGACACCTCATGCCATTACTGTAAAGATTTCCTCTAAATCCTGTAGAAAGTGCCATGATTGGTGACAGCAAGGTTATCATCAACAGCCAAATACCTAATACTATACGTTGAAATAAGCTCAACCATTTGGGTTCAGATTTACATAACTCCCATGTTGAGACCCCATTTCGCTTCAATTTTAAGAGTCCCCATAATATGGCTACACCTAATATCGTTGGAACTGAAAAACATACAAATTCCATATATTCATTGCAAATGGTAGGTAAGATAATAATAATAAACGATATTATCATTATTGATAACCCGGATTTTTCCCATTTGACAATTTTAGAAACACCTATGAAAGCGAAGGCAGACAAAAGGAGCCCTGGCATAAATCCTTTACCATATACCTCGATAAAAGACCAGCCGTCCTCATAGTAGTAGCCGAATGTTCTAATCACACCCGGGATTTGGATAACTGCAGCTAAGAATGATGCGAACAGTAGCAAATTAAGTACCAGATTTGTAAACGGATTGCGCTTATTAGCATCAACTTTGTATGATGATAAAAAACCTTTTTGGGGGGTTGGTGCAGGATGATTTTCCAAAAAGGTCATCGCTTCAGCCTTATGTAATGGCTGATATTTAGTTGCTCCGCCTAAGTTCTTAAAACGATTCAGATAATTATGGAAATCCTGATAGGTAGAACATTTACGAAACGNATANTCATCNTCATTCTGTAGTTGAGTNAGCAAGCTNTGATANCGTAGGTTTATTTCTTTCCATGATNAATCTTTATCATCGTGCTCAGTGAGAAACACGATACACTCATNANNGGTATAATCTTCTACTGTTTTANATCCTATCATAGNAATCTNAATAATTATGGTTGAATAATCTTATATTGTCAACGACTGCTCTGTAATGTTAGTCGTTGTTCAAAGGAGCAAATAGGACTACTTCCATCAGTATATCTCGAAATACAAACGTACACTGTGTTATTTCCAAGTCTACCTCGCCTTGCTGACGGTGTTAATCTAAATGTTCGATAACTTTCTAATCTCCGTTGACTTTCGTAAATGTCTTCATTCGTTTTGTACCAAACATAGTTGTTATTGTCGGAATAAATCTTCATTACTAAATAAAGATCTTCGTCTTTATAGCCTTGTAAATAATAGTCAACCTTAATCTGCAAGTCATCATATCCTCCACAATCAGGCCATGAAACAGATGTTATACCTGCATCCTTTTTATACTCACTTTGATAAACCGATATGTATTTTTCTATATTATCTGAGTATACTCTAAACGATGTGGAACGAGAATATGAGTCTNGATTTTCATCTACGCTAATGTTNATATATNAACCATCCNTNNATACNCTANGCCAGCTTTCAGAAGGNNTGTNCATGTCCCAATCAANNCCANCCGTTGATACATATACCCTTTCAGTATCACCTTCCGGAGAAAAAGATATATCATCTCTGTTTATATTAAGATATGATGTATGTCCATCTTCCTGTTCAACCTGGATACGACGCTGCTTCTTTAAAAAGTCGATAATCACACCATAAAATGTAGGATAAGCAGTGACGACTATCGTACCGTTTCTTGCATCGCCGTCATTCCTTGTTACTCTAATTTCTATGGAATCTTCATTCGTTGAAGTTATTATCCATGAATATGATTCTGAATCAAATAAGTCATAATATGGAGCGTCTGTCCCTATCTTCACCGCTCCATATCCGGATTCTTTAGAAAACTTGATGGACGATTTAGAGACAGAAAGATAGGAGACAGGACGATAACCAATAAAAATAATCAACGCTATCACAGCTACAATACCTGCAATTATTGAGATCCTCTTATTTCGCTGCTTCCTTCTGCGGATTCTTTTGTGTTCAAGGATTTTATTTTTAGCATGTTGAATATATATTGGTCTATAATTTTTTGCACCGTTCAAAGATGTGTATTTCTTCAAGTACTTCTCTAAAGATTCTACCGTATTACTGCTTGAGAAATCACGTTTTTCTTGATGCTTAAGTGAGTTAAGCAAGTCCTCGTATCGAGTCTGAAGTTCCGCATCAACTGGCGAACCTTCACTTTCGTGACGTTCAATACTATTGACACAGTCGTCAAAAGTAAATTCATCTATGGGTTTGAAGTCTACCATGGATCACTCAATTTAATATTCCAACTCTACTTGTCCACGCCCATTACATGCAGGACATGCACCGGAACCGCCACATGCATCACATACGCCACTTCCGCCACAAGCACTGCAATCAGTAAATCTTCCAGATCCAACCTCGTCGCCGTAAAAAACAGAGTAAATCTGACCGCTTCCACCACATCCGCCACAGCGTCCCAGTCCGGCACAAACGCTACAACGTCCGGTCTGACCGCAAGCCCAACAAGACATATATTGTTTTACCGGTTCCGGATCTGGCTCTATGGTAGTTTTTTCTGGCTCATTAATTTGTTCTGAATGTGAATGTGTAGTTTGCGGATTCTGATCATCTTGAGCGTTTTGTGAATTGGATGGTTGTACTACTATCACTTTAGTCGTTTCTTCTTTTTGTTTTTGCTGGTACTGGTAATATGAAATTCCAC
>WFLX010069389.1_pt1 | contig 14381 bp, 12 predicted proteins | sample 4967041 | NCBI WGS metagenome assembly WFLX01 (sample SAMN12857096, study PRJNA449069) | gut metagenome | isolation source: stool from male and female vole | host: Microtus ochrogaster | place: USA:Florida | collected 2017
TGCATCCTGTCATTCAGCACAGAACAAGTGAAAAAGCCAAACTTGAAAAGTGCTCCATATGCCCATACGATTCTCCCTGATATGATAATGGTACAGGGTACGGAAGTTATAATTCCCATCTGGCAGAATTTCGCATTCCATGATCTCCATGATTTTACGCCTCTTGTTCTCAAGCTGCTTTGTGAACACGATAATAGGAAACGCCTCTGTCACCAAGGACATCAGCGTTTCATCTTTAATGTCATATTTTCTTTTGCAAAGCGTACACATTCTGCGGTATGTGGACTCACAGCTGTTGCTATGGATAGTCGTAAGCACGGTATGCCCGGTACGGGCAGCTTCCTGAGCTGTATATGCCTCATAGCTTCTCATTTCTCCTACGCAGATGATTTCCGGATCAAAGCGCAGCGCCATATCCAAAAGCAGGTCCTGGTCGATGTTCTGCTTTTCGTTCTCTGATGCTCTGGTGATTGTATGAATAACGCTGTTGCATACTGCGCCATCGCGCTCCCTGACAAGATCAAGCTCACGGCTTCCGTTTTCTATTGTAAAAATACGCTTGCTGTCTGGTATCGTGCCAAGTAGCCAGCCGGTTACCGTTGTTTTTCCAGAACTTGTTGCTCCAGCCACACATATGCTGATTCCATAGCGAAGGCACTCCGAGAGGAAATCAAGCTCCTCCTCCGTCGCCGTCCCGCCTTTTACAAAGTCATCCTTTGTAAGCGACATCGGATTTACAATACGAATGGAAACTGCCACGCCCACATCTTCGTCAACTAGCGGTGTTTTTAAGACCGCGATGCGGATGTTCTTGCTCAAATGCCCCAAAACAGCAGGACTCGCATTATCCAACACCATTCCTGAAACATGCAGCATCCTCCTGATCACATTGATGGCATGTTCCGGCGATTCAAAATGCTCTTTCAGCTTCTCACAAGTTCCATCGGAATACTGTACCTCAATATCTCGCCATGAATTGACGTTTATCTCCTCTATACCGGTGCCGAAAATGTATTTTGTCAGGAAAGAAAACTCTGCCATTTCCGCATATATGGCATCTATCAGCTCCTCCTCCGTCATGCCTTTCACCAAAATCCGATAGTCCATGACATACTTGCCAATATAGCGCTTGATCTGTTGTTTTACCTCATCGTCGCCCCCTTCTAGTATCAGTGTGGAATATTTGCTTGATACGTATTCCTGCACATCCTTCAATACGGATTGGAAATCCTTTGTGTCCTCCGGTGAAAAGAAAAGCTCCTGTGTTCCTGATACGCTCTGGTTCATAACCCAAGCACCCCCTTCCCGATTGCATCAATGCCCACGCTGAAGTCCCTGCTCTCCTTCTGGGTAAGGTCATAAAACAAACGGCCCTCCAGGGTCTGCGTTTCTACTTCTGCACTATGCGGGATGGTGTACTCTACTTTCCCAAAAACCTGTTCCATATAGTTTGCCGCCTCATTCGGTCTGACATTGGAGATAATCCGTATCTGCTTGTCTGCATCCCACTTCTTATCTTTTAATAGCGGCAGCTGTGAAGATAAATAACTGATGGACTTTAAATTGCAGGTTACTAGGCGCAGTACATAGTCTGCCTCAATCAGGGATACGGCAGATAAAATGTCATACGCAATGTAGCTTCCACAGTCAATAATGACATAATCCGCCATCATCTTCAGGTTCCTTACCAATTCCTCTGCCTGCACCTGCGTATAGGGGGCATAAGTAAACACATTCTCCCCTTTTTTCATCCCAATCATCGTCAGGTATTTATATTTTTTATGGAAGACACAGTTTTCCTTTATCACTCCCTGTGTCACATGTGTTGCCGCAAGTATATTCCCAAGGGAATGTTCCTCCACCAGCTCGGACGGACTGCAAAGGCATGGCAGCGGTGGCGAAACCATATCACATAACAGCAGCACCACATTTTTCTTCCTTCTCGCAAGATAATGAGCCAACTTTACACTGACAGTCGTTTTACCGGATGAAGGGCTTCCCCATACAGCCAGCACATTTCCGCCTGGCAATGTCGCTTCCTCTTCCTGATGAAAGATGGAAGCTGGATTTATATTATACATTTCCTACTCCTCCTCGTTTATTTCTTCAGGACTACTGTTCTGCTTCTTTTTTCTCTGTACTTCCTAACTCGTCTTCTGCAGCCTTTATCTCATCAAGTATGGTATCCTGAGCTGCGATAAACTTAGCTGCATTCTCTGCGGTTCCTCTATATACAAGCGACAGGTGGATGCTTCCCTCTGATTCCAGCCATGCCAGAATCTTTGCCTGCTCCGGCCGCGCCAGAAGAGTAACCGTGGAAGGAAGCTCTTTTTCTTCGGTATCTTGTCCATTTTCCAGATTTGCATCATATCCAGATTTGGCTGTTACCGCAATCACCTCCATATACTGCAGTTCCTGCGGGATGACCGTCTCACGGCTTCCCATATAATTTGGTGCTATCACGGAAACCACATCCCCGCATTTGAGTTTTCCAGACAATCCCATTGCAAACTTGTCAATTGTAATGGATATTGCCTGTTTTTCGCCATTAAGGCGGTAAAGGTATGAATTTTCTTTTCCAGCATCTTCAGACACTTTTGCAGGGAACACATAATCCCCGACAACCATGTCTGCTGTTGCATACATCCCATTCACTTCCTCAATGGAGTGGTATATGTTCGTAGGCAGGTTATAATTTCCGACCTGTACTTCGGTCAGCATGCTCTTTGTCAGCTGCTCCCCTGCTTTAATATCACGGCTTACCCTGACTACCGTTGCCTTCTTTGACAATCCCACATTGATAAGAGGCGTAATCGCAAAGCATATAATAAGTGATATAACAATGCAGGTAATGCCCAATACCATTCGATTCTTAAATAATTTCATTGATTCCTCCAATCTTGTTATGTAACAATACTTCGCTTTCTATCTTTCAAGGCATCTGCAGCAAATATATGCTGATGATGCCTGCCGTTAAAAAAGGAATTAATGGATATGACTGTTTCCTCTGCATCTTTCCCATAAGCCAGCATCTGCCAAAGTGAAAAGTTATCATACCCAAAAGCCCGATTATCATTGCGGCTATTCCCGGAACAAGACCAATCACCATACCTGCGGCGCCCATGATTTTAATGTCCGCACCGCCTATCCCTCCCACGCTGATTGCTGCAATAAGAAAAGGAAGGCAGCAAAAAACGCCCCACAAGTTCTCAAAATGCGGGGCGCATAATGCCAACAAAACTAACATCATACTGTAAATATCCGGAATCTGCCGGGTTTTTATATCATGATAAGATGCCATAGCAAGCAACACAAGCAGGGCAGCGCCCTTTACCGCCCATGAGACCATGTCATCAGCCTGCGTAATTGAACATTTCTGTGATTCGCTGCTCTAGTGTCGGCATAACGACATCTCCAAAAAGGGCGTACAATCCGGCAAGCAAAAGAGCTCCGATAACGACTGCAATTAGGATTTTCACGCCAACATCCACATAATTCTCACCTGTCTTATCCTGCATTACATTTAAAATCCTGTTCTTTACGGACTGTCCCTTATTCTCAATCTTCTTCAAAACCTGTTTCATATTCGTTCTTCCTCCTTAAAATGAATTATTTTTCAAAAAAACCGACAAGCTCATTTGCCTGCCGGTTTTCATGGACTGCAGATATAGTGTTTTCACAATGCGGGCATAACACTCCCCGCAAACTACCTGTCCCCAGGAATTTTACTCTCATGGACAGTTCGCAATGACTGTCCCCTCGCAATAACAACAGTGATAATTATACGAAATATTTTGGGGGCTTGCAACTAGTGATTTGTACGGTTTGGTAGCTTTTCCTCTTAAAAAGCTTTTGTTGATATAACTTAGTATAACTTTTTCTTTTTTGATATATTTCGATATTTTTAGGCTTTATTGTCCTATTAAACCCAAAATATTTTCGTATCAGTTCATTTTAGTGAATACCATACATCGCCAAATATCTCATAAATTTGGTCAGCAGATGGATCTTCAAGCCTTATCAAAATACCCGTGAAAGATTCAAGCTCGACAATCTCTTCATGACCATCTATCTGCTTGATTCCATATAATACTTTTGAGGGGTAATCGAAGATAACTCCCCCTTCTTCTTTTATCTCAGAATCAGGGTTAACATAATATAATAATTCCGTACACTCTCTCAAGGTTTTATCATCAAAAAAATCCACCGTTTCAAATTCGTCATAATGTTCCAGAAGATAGGCGTATTCTTTTTCAATTGACTCAAATGGGTATTGATCATATAATCCATAGATATGTTTTTTCCCATTTCCATCAATAAAATAACCTTCTGTATACGGTTCTCCATATGAAGATATGGACATAATAAACACAATCTTTTGATCCATCAAAATTTGATCAATATCATATTTATCAGCCTTTGCACATCCTGAGATAGTTAACAGTCCCAATAGCATTATCAATGCCAATAATTTTGTTTTCATCGGAAACAACCTCCCAATATCATTTCCTTAAACTAATGAGTCTGGACCGAAGTACTTACTATATTAATCGGTTTTACTCTTCTTGTTTTTGAATCATATGCAAATACAGTCCAATATCTCCCGTTACCCGTAAGTGGAACTGCAAATGTATAAGCTGGTTCACTACTGTTACCATTGAAAACTTTTACTGTAGCACCAGATGACTGAATATCCGGGCTTCCAGACCAATTATAAACATAAAACACATACTCCCCTTCAATCGGGTTATAAATTGTAGTTGTTTCTGGTCCGTAACTGCTTGTGTCATCGAGGTCAAGGTCTGCTATCTTTACATTTGACTCAGAATATGATTTGGTGCCAAAATAAACATGAAAGGTACTGCCGCTTGATGTAGGACCGGTTAAATGAGAATCAAGATCCCTTGGCGAAGCTCCCCATTCCAATACAATCCTTACCTGATCCATAGCTAAAGTGGTTGATACGGTAGCATTCTGGTTTGCTACGGTTCTTCCTCCCAATACTTTAATGTTAAAATATGTTGAATAATATTTTTTCTGTCCGTCTTCCAATGTTCGTTTATCTACAACTTCAACACAATAATGTCCCGTATCCAAGGTAAGCTTATACATTCCAAGTTTTTCTGTTGTCGTCTGACTTACTACAGCTCCTGTTTTTGTATTCATACCACTTCGCACATTTAATGTTAATCCTTCAACTCCAGAACCTGTAACGGAATCCTTGATTACACCTGTTGCAACACCCGAGCCCCTATATGTTATTGGAATTAATTCTATTGTATCACAGTAATTTGTCAACTTAGCTGCTGTTAATGTGATGGTCTGTTCTGCAGGCCAATATTCTGCCATTGAAACATTTAATGTATATGTTCCCGGGCGTAAATCATAGAATTTAAAGGAACCATCCGCTACTGAAGTTGAAGAAATCGGAATTGATGTACCTTTACGTGTCATTGTAATCGTTGCACCACTCAAAGGAACATTATTTCCAGTGACCATATCAGCATCTGCGATCACTACTTTGCCAAATAATACATTTGTTCCTGTAATCACAGTTGCTGTAGGTCCGCTGATTCCGACCGTATCAAAAGCATCTTTAATAATCTCAATTTCCTGTCCTGACATACCCATAGCTTTAGCTGCTCGTAATACATTTACCCGAACATCGTCAAAAGAGGCATTTTTATCATAACCATATCTTAATGATGTATACCATAAATTTGCCAATCTTTCTTTATCTGATATACCATTATTCCACATTAAATAACAAGGATATGATATCACAGAATTGTTTGTATGTACCCCGCCATAGTCGTTATATTTAGTCGGGACTGTATTCCCAGGTGCTGTAAAATCATAATAGTTGGAGTCACCGACACTTGCAGGCATTTTTTTAGAACCAGGATTTGATAAGACACGTATAGGTTTTTTATGGTTATCCTCCCCATGCTCCCAATCTGGATCATTATCTCCTTCAGTAAAGTATCCAAAAATATCTGCATATCCTTCATTTATAGCACCAGGAGCATTACTGTAGTTTAATTCCAAATCAGTTTCATTAGCTACAACTGAATGTGTAAACTCATGTCCAACCGTATCAACTCCACCCTGAGCAGCTACAGTATAGGAACTTCCCGCCTGACCAAATACAATATTGTTTCCAGAAGATGATGAATAACTGTTGTTTTCGCCAAGGTTAATACTCATATGGAACTCTCCTCGGTTATTATCATATCCTTCTCGTCCCAAAGCATTATAGTAATAATCGTAGACTTTTTCCATACTTACGATTGCGCTGATTTCCTCTGCCGTCCATGAATTTGTATTTTTGATGATGTTAGGTCCCGGCCAGATATTATGATCTGCACTTCCATTTAAGTCATGGTATTTAATATTTCTCGAATAATCGTCTATGGTATACTGATTGTTCCCATTATTGGTATTATTAACAATCTCATTTACATGGAATGTTTGAGGATTTCCAAACACATCATTTCCTGTTTCTACGAGTACATTATCAGCAAGTGTCAGGAGGTTTACAAACATAATCTCTCCTGTATTTGCATTTACTAACACATTATACCCTAATCCATCCTTCTCACAGATTACATTATGCGCCAAATGAGCTTCATTGTCCATATAAACTACTAATCCATCTGATGATACGAAACTGTAGCCGTTACTCTCAACAGCTACTTTTATGTCTGCTTCTGAAATTACATTATTTAAATCAATGCATAAATCAGTTGCAAAAGAACTATGTAATGCAGTTGTTGTTCCTGCTAAATCTGTAGATACAACAATGCTTGTACCATAAACCGGAATACCATCAACTACCTGCTGGAATTTGTATGAGTAACCATACTTATCCTTACTTGTCTTTACCCATGCAAGCTGTTCTTTTGGATTTTCACATCCCATAAGTGACTTTATTTCATATAAAGCCAAAATAGCCTCTTCCGGGGATTCGACAATAATCTCGGAAAACTGACCATTTAATTCCTCAATATAACCCTCATCACTTAAGTATACCTCTAGGGCATCCGGGTCATCATTATAGATAAAAAGCAACTCCAATGAATCCATATCATATAAGAAATCCGTGTTATAGTTCTCATATGTATTTTTTACTACACGTACCTCAAAATCGATATCCTTGGAATAGTCATTGCTCTTAATAACCGCTTTCAATGTTACCATCTGCGTTTCATCTGAACGAGTAACAGAACCTGTCTCAGAGATAACTGCTGGTTTGTCACTAGTCCAGGTAATTGTAGCACCTTCGAGTTCAGAGCAAAGATATATATCGGATGTTACTGAATTCTTGTCATCTCCTTCAGCATAGCCAATATTAATCTTAGAATATGCATTCTGTACTATCTCCATATCAATGTTGCTATTATTTTCCACAACTTTATCTTTCTCTGAAGTATAAGAATATAATTGGCAATTGGAAGGTTCAGAGACTTCATCAGCGTAGCATCCCTGCATTCCTAAAAACACTACATCTCCGCTTAAAATAGTTGCATTGTATCCAGCATTTTTTACAACATAATGCCCTTCATCACTCGATACAATTACACCATTCCAAAGATTGGTAATATTCGCATTAAAATCAAATTCTAAAACCCAATCTTCTATAGCCTTGTCTGTGTTATTTGTAATAGTAATNTTTGCAATAAACCCACTTTCCCAATCGTTTGTTACTTCATAATTAACACTATAGTCATCAGTGTTCCGATTACTTATCTGCCCCAACATCTGATATGTGCTTGGAAAACCCACAAAGTCTCCCTGTCCGCTAATACCAAATTCAACACTTTGCCCTACGGCAATGTTCTGATTCCATCCGTCATTTTTCACAACAAATTTAGCCGCTTCCGAAGAATCAAGTACAGCATTCCATACATTGGCAATCTCTCCCTGATAGTCAAAACCAAGCATCCAATTTTCAATAGCTGCATCACTAGTATTCTCAATCTCTACATTGGCAATAAAACCACCACTCCAATAATCCTGAAGTTTAAAAGTTACATCAAATCCATTTCCCTCAAAAACAGATTCTGTAGTGACACCATCCCATCCATCACTGTTCTGAACCATGTCATTTGACGAAACAGATGCGGTTTGTGTATCCACCGTCTCAGCATTGTTGTTTGCTGCAAACACCTCAAGGTTTGTTCCCCCTAAAATCACACTAAGGGACAACATCATTGCAAGTGCCCTTTTCGTTCCTCTTTTTAACATCTATTCTCCTCCTGTTTTAAATATTTGCCATTATATTCATCCCAAAATGCATATAATGATACAAGGAATATTTGGGATATTACCCATCCACAAAATTTCCCGTTTACAAAGTTATTTTCTCAACTTTCACAGCGAAAATCGCAGAACAATGCTTGCAACGCAGTGGCTATATCCATGTCCTATATATCATATGGAACAAGAAAATAATGCGCCTTGGATCTTTTTGTCATTCTTGTTCCGTCGTATCCATTCCTAAATGATATATCTGGTAAATACGATTTCACCATTCGATAAACTTCAGTCTGTGTTTAACAGATACATTCTTATTTTTATTGCGGTTTCGTGCAAATATAATCATTACAGGCATTCCGTTTTTGGTAGTGAAAAAGGGAACCAAAGATATTCCCTGCATCTTCAAAGCGCACAAATTTCTGCAAGTCAGGCAAAGAATATGTCCTGATATACCATTTATAATGTTATTTTTTCTTGAACAACCAACCGACTATGCTGGTTGGAAAGTTGAGATATACATCTTCCTCCTTTAGATAAAAATATACAAAGCATTCTTAAATTTCAACCGTTTCGACATAATCCGTCATTTTACGACTTAATCAGTTTCTTTTTTATGAATGTAGCTCGAAAATAAAGCTAGATTCTCGTTTTGTATATGAATTTAATATTTTGAAAGTTCCTTCAAATTTTGTTGATTCTTTTTCCTTGTCAAAATACAATTTCTTCATTAACAATCTGTCTGATTCTATCTTCTCCTGATATGCGTTTTTGATTTAATACATCTCTTACACTTTGCTCTATATCTTGCTTAGTAATATTGTTCATATTGACCTCTTTTCATTAAAAAACTATTCTACTGCTATAACCATTGATAATACATTGGGCACATACTCTCTGTCTTTCAGAGCATCCCTACCTATCTACTACATCTTACGCCTTTCGCTGTCATACCGTTGCATTGCCTCTCGGACTTCTTTCTTCCTGTCCCTGCCCATTTCAAGGATGCTCCCATCCGTCAAATAGACTTCTCTATTTCCCACCTCCTGTATATATTCCTGATTAACCAAATAATTCTTATGAATGCGCAAAAAATTACAGCCATCCAATTCCTCTTCCATGGATTTCAAGCTGCCATACTTTTTCAAGTTGTCACCGCTAGTCTGCTTTATTACCAGACTGTGACCGCTGCCTTCAATATACAAAATATCCTTGATAAGAATCTCCCTGAACCCGAATTTCTCTTTCATGCGGTAGCTAATCTGCGAAGCTGCCGTGATTCGTAGATATTTTCTCAGCGCACGGAACATATCCCCTTCTAGATTCCCTTTTCGCACGAACCAAAGGGGAGAGTATTCTAGTGAATCAAAAACAAAACGGTCATGTACGGATACAAACACAATGTAAGTCAGCGGGCAATCCATGCAAAGTTTTTCTGCCAGCTCAAATCCGTCCATTCCCGGCATCTCAATATCAAGAAAGAGTAAATCAAACTTCTCCCTACGGGCAGCTGCATACAATTCCCTGCTATCCAGAAAAGATTTGCAGACCAAACACACCGACTGCCCTGTCTTTTCCAGCCCTTTTTCCAGAGCATCCTTAATCCGATTAATATCTTCCTCTTTTTCATCGTATATCGCTATTCTGCATTCCCCTTGTTCCATCCCGTTCTTTCCCTTGTTTTATCTATGTTCTGTATTGACCGCTGTTTTCCATCTTCTTTCATACAGCTTTATCACACTGAAAAACTACCTATTATCTTGCTATGTCGCAACCTCTGATGATACATATAATATGTACTCACATTACTTTTTCTTGATGGATATTCTCGATACTCTTTTGTCCCCAGATGCTTCGATTCACCACTTACGATTGATATATACAAATTGTCTTGTCCAAATGAACAACTCTAATTTCCGTAAAAACTCTAGGGATTTCATTATAATCTCTAGAATTTAAAGAAACAATATTTCTTGAACAATGTACAGTTTTCAGGCTTGATGTACAATATAGCAAATGAAAAAGCACATATCAGAAATCACTTTCTGGTATGTGCCTAGTCTTTGCAACCTTTATTCATCTATTTGTTTTAAGTATGTCCCCATAGCCATTAATAAATCCATTGCATTTCCACCATCTGCATATGGTATATTTGGAGTATCTTCTATATAATAAGCCCGATATCTGTCCATCACCTGNAACATATCCTNTTCCTTATTGTTCAAATCTGCTTCCGTTAGCTGAGACTCCCTCTCATTTTGAACAGCAATATNGNTTTCCCGCTCTTTNACGATGGCTGAAGGCGTATTNCTGACATCTTCGGCTAATTCCTGCACTAGTCCTTCTGTATCCTGCTTCTCCTTTTTGCCAATCCCTAGTAAACCCCTTTNCTTTCTTCNNCTCTCAAAATAATGCTGATATNGCTCATTCCCCTGCAACNTACAGGTNACGGTTCTCGGCAGGCTTNCCNCCAATACCCTNTTCTCTTTTNTGTTTAGCTGGGAAACCGCAAAACGGTACTTCTGGTCCACATCCTCTGCAAGCATTCCGGTCTCAACAAACTCCAAGTATGAGTTCAGACATTCCGTATTTACTGTATTATCCACTTTCTCCCGGTCGCGGGCTGTCTCTATTCCATAATACTTTCTGGCCTCAGCATTTGTTCTCCCCTTTTTCAACAGCGTTATGAACTTTCCGGAATCCACCTCGTCCAGAAACATGGCATCATATACCCCGCAGGCATACAGCATTTTTATATAGCTGTCCCCATAATGTGACCTATCTAAAAGGAAAATAATCCTGTTCCCGCCTATATCCGTAAGCTGCATAAGCTCCTCTTTTTCATATGGACTGCCGCTTTGAAGGTTTTCCTCCAAAATCAGCAATATGCCATCCGTCTGGTCTTTCGCATACTGATACACGCCATCCTTCCGATACCGGCATACGGTCTGTAAGCTTTTACCTTTCCGTTCCAGCTCCTGCTCCATAGGCTCCCTTAACTTTTCGCTGGTTTCCAGAGAGAGTCCATATAAAATTTTAATTTCTGAGTTCATTCCCATAATGAATTCCTTCCTATTATGTGTTCTCATCGGGATACAAGCTGTCAAACGGTGTGTGAAGATTGACCGGCAAGATGACCTTTCTGTTTTCGGCAATGTATGGCTGCATAATATCAATTCCCTTTCCCTTTATTGCAAGGGACTCTGTATATTCTGCAACTGCCTTGACATCCTCCTCATCCATGTCAGACAACATCTGCACTAATACTGTTGCGCTTTTCTTTTTCAGCTGCATATTCTTAGCGATATCCAATATGCTCTCCAGCCAAATTCCCTTTTGAGAAAACAGCTCTCCCCTGTCAGCGCCCTCAGCAAGCACTGCCTTGGCTGCATCCCTCAGAATCTGGCACTCCCGATATTGTATCTCAATTCTGTTATCGATATATCTCATGGTCTTTCTCCCTTCCTTTTTTCTCTATTTTAACTTGCATATATGGAAAGTGTCAAAATTCCATGCGATTTTTTTATTTTACCCTGCTTTCCATTTCTCCGCAATCTGCGGTAGGAGAACATTCTGTACAAAAAAGCCTGTTAAGAAATATACTGTCCCTTAAAAGGCAGAATTGTTAATATTTCCTCTGAATAATTACAGTTTCGATTTATTGCGACTTTTCCGTTATTTATGGTTGTTGCGACAGTCCGGTGTTTCCATTACGCTAGACCTATATGTTACTCGTAAAGGAGGCTTTTATATGCAAAAACAAGAATATCTCCCTGCCTGCTACCGATATATAAAGGAAGATAACCGTAGCCATATATTGTACACACTCGCTACCAAAAACACAAAGAAAGATGCTGCTTCTGCAGCTGAATTTCACTCTCTCTTATGCGCTGCAGGCTTATCATCTGTCGAGGAACCGCTTCCATTGCTGATTGAGGAGATATCCTGCTTTACCATAGTTTCCAATTATAAGTGCGGCTTCATTTGCAGCCTATGCCCCTATTCTGCCCGATATAAGAACAGGTTTGCCGCTGAGGAAGAAATGCTTTTGGCTTACAGCCTGAAAAACTACCACTGTTTCCAAAGCCTAAAGAAACAGGGATTAAACTCTAATGTCTTCCATTCGTTGTTTCTATTGAATGAGTTTCCTTCTGGAAAGATTGTCTCAACCTTGCCGTTATTAAAACTTTCGTACAATTTTCTGGAGCATACCGCAAAACCGAACACGGACTTTAGAAAGTACCCAGCTGCCATTGCCGAGGCGCTGGACCAGAACAACCACGAAAAGCTCTTACCACAGAATATACAGACCATACGCGAAGTTCTTACCAGACTACAGGGCGAATATGGTAATGCTAAAGAAGACGATATACAAAGAGTTTTGGAAATATGCCTTAAGCCCTCTGCTGCTATAATGCCCTCTTCGTTTCCACTGCCTGCAAAAAAAGAAGAGGTTACGCCCCAAAAACCGTCCATACCTGACAGTAATTCATCTACAAAATGCCTATCAGGACTGCTTCCAGATGCGGAGCAGAAAAAGGTCTCAGAAAACGCATCAAAGGACATTGCCATGTCTGCAGCCAATGTTTTACAGCTTCAGACTTCCAAAACCTCAAAACCGCTAAAAAACGATACAGAAAAGCAGACAAGAGAAAAAGAAGCAGACTCAGCTCTGTACCTTCCCCTATCCTTTTCCGTAAATGATGCGGAAAATACGGGGTATCCTTTTCGCATTTTGAACGGATGCTCAGAGGAACTTCATCAGTTTGAGGCTTTTCTGCTGTACAATCCCATTATGGGAGTAGAATTGGTTACAGACAGCGAAACCAGCGAAGATATGCTGCTGTTCTGTGCATCAAACTCATTTTACTATGTTCCTTTAGGAAATCCGTCCATTTTAGCACTGCTCCGCATATATTTTTCCAAAAGCAGTGTCCGGCAACAGGTCTGCCTAGAACCATACAGACTGTACTATTGCTTCAGACAACAGGAGCTTCCTTATGAGAATATCTATTCTTTGAGGACTTCTTATAAGGTATTGGCTGAGGCTCAGGGGAAAAATGGGATGAAACCTCTCCCAGGCATAATAAAGGAGCTTGCATCAAAGGAAAATTGCTACGATTTGCCCCCACATGTTTTTTCTATGCTTCACTATGCCAAAATGTACGAAGTACTAGAAAATAATCCTTTAATGCAGGATGCAAAGATAAGGAGTAAATTTGAGATACTTTCAGGGATTGATACCTTGATGGGCATTGCATACGAGCTAAAAGATGTTGCAGATTCCTCTGCTTCTCTATTTAGCAGAAACCAGAAAGGAGAAATTTGTTTTTCCTACCAGCCGGATATGATGATGAAACACGGAATCTGTTCCGTTACTTTTACCCTGTCAGCATCCGGTCCCATAAACAGCCTTGTGACTAACCTACTTTACCGTTTTGCCAAGCAGCATCTGACGGAAAAATTCGGATATCGGATGCTGCGCTTTACTTCCGACTCATTTACTATTGCCACTACAGAAGATAATTACGCCAATCTATGCGAGATTGTCGCAAATCTGTCTACATTCCTTGCGCAAAAGCAAGGACTTTTACCTTTGACAATTAAAGAAGAATTACATACATAAACAAAATGCTTAATTGCAAAAAAAGCAGGTGCATATTTTTGTTGACAAATGGATATACTTTGGATATACTAATGCTATAGGTTTATACATCGTATATACTTATGGAGCCAAAGAGCCAAGAGAGCCAAAGAGCCAAGAGAGCCAAGAAGAGCCAAGAGAGCCAAGAGAGCCAAAGAGCCAAGAGAGCAAAGAAGAGNCAAGAGANCNAANAANAGCNAAGAAAAGGAAAGTAAGTACGATGACAAAANAACAACAGAATGGAATGAACACATTTGTAACACAAACTATTATAAGGAGGTGGGGAAATAGCCAAGGAATTAGATTATCAAAAGAAGTACTATCACAGATGGATTTAAAGGAAGATGATACTATAGGGATAAGTATATATGATGGAAAAATGACTATTGAAAAAGTCAATAAGCCTAAATATCTTAATTTAGCAGAAAGGTTGGAGGCATTCTACAAAAGACCGATTGACGAAATTTATGTCGAAAGTACG
>WFLX010021169.1_pt1 | contig 14371 bp, 12 predicted proteins | sample 4967041 | NCBI WGS metagenome assembly WFLX01 (sample SAMN12857096, study PRJNA449069) | gut metagenome | isolation source: stool from male and female vole | host: Microtus ochrogaster | place: USA:Florida | collected 2017
ACAATTCAAGATTCTGAGTAGAATCTAAAATTTTGCGCCATTCGTCAATGAATTTAGTGCGGTCGGATTGCACTCTCGGCGACCACACCGCAGGACCCTTGGAGCGATTCAACATGCGAAATTGGATAGCTGTCAGATCAGCAACAATGCCCGTTTTACCACCCAAAGCATCAATTTCTCTCACAATCTGACCTTTGGCAATTCCTCCGATGGCAGGATTACATGACATTTGAGCCACACGATTCAAATCGGATGTTATCAATAGGGTAGACACTCCCATATTCGCAGCCGCAACGGCTGCTTCACATCCGGCATGTCCGGCACCAATCACTATGACATCATAATCAAATCTCATCGTATAACTTCAATGCGTCATTCTCTGCTTTTTCCATCTCCTCCCTTTCTCCGGGAGCCTTATCCTTAAGTCCACACAAATGCAGGACACCATGTGCGATAACCCTAAGCAATTCTCTGTCATAACTGACTCCCAATCCTTCGGCATTGGATTTGACAGTTTCAAGAGAAATCAACATATCGCCTCCTATTTTCTTTCCGAGAGTGTAATCAAAGGTAATAATGTCTGTGTAGTAATCATGTCCGAGAAATTCAAGATTGGCTTTCAAAATTATTTCGTCATTGCAAAAGCAATAACAAAGATTGCCGATTAATTTATCATAACCGGCAGCTACGGCTGTCAGCCATTTTGAAATACGCCCGGCGTCAATTTCGGGCATCTCAACTGAATCAACTTGAAATTCTATCATGATTATTTTTGTTATCACAACAAATTTACAAAATTTTTCTTACTCAAGTATAAAACACTCTATTTTTATTTTCAAGCGGCACTCGAGACTTTATTTAAATTGAATTAAAGAACACTTTGCAAAAGGTGCTATTTCATTATATATTAGTTTTTTAACTTACCTAAATCATTATTTTAAGCCTTTGAGGTTGAAATTAAATTCAGTTCCTAATGACTTCCCGGCAAATCTTCTTATCTCAGAAGCTTTAAAAATAAGTTTCTATTCGAGGCTTGCTCACTTAGTAGACCAATGAGTCAAATTTTTATTTTAAAAAAAATCTTAAAAAATATTTCCAATATAATAATTAGACAAAGGTTTTTCACTAACTTTACATATTGAAATTAAAATTTCTCATGGACGCGACTTCTGACAATTTTTCTTATCACACTCCGGTCTTATTTAATGAGGCTATCGAAGGGTTAAACATTCAGCCCGGAGGGATATATGTCGATGCTACTTTTGGAGGAGGAGGACATTCAAGAGGCATTATTGAAAAGCTTTCCGATTCCGGAAAACTGTATGGCTTTGACCAAGATTTGGATGCTATGAAAAACGCATTACGCGATGAACGCTTCACTTTCGTAAGGTCAAATTTCCAATATATACCCAACTTCATGCGCTTCTATGGAGTGGATAAGGTTGACGGCATATTAGCTGACCTCGGGGTATCCTCGCATCATTTTGATGAAGTGGAAAGAGGATTCACACTACGCGAAGATGCACCGCTGGATATGAGAATGAATCAGGCTTCTCTTTTGACGGCAGAAGAAATAGTCAATGAATATGATGAAGAGAATTTACGCAGACTCTTCATTGACGGTTCGGATATAGACAATACTTCCAAAGTGGTTCACGCTGTTCTGAAGGCACGGAATATCAAACGGATAAAGACAACAAACGATTTGATTAATATTGTTGCTCCACTCTATTCTCCTCAGACTGTGAAGAAAAGACTCGCTCAGATTTTCCAGGCAATTCGAATTGCCGTCAATCATGAACTTAGCGCACTTGATGAATTTTTAATTAATTCTTCTAAAATATTGAAGCCCGGCGGCAGACTTGCAGTCATAACATATCATTCCCTTGAAGACCGACCGGTTAAAAATTTCATGAAGTCAGGCAACCTTGATGGTGAAATACATAAGGACTTTTATGGGAACNCCNCCTCCAATTGGAAAATAATNNCTCGCAAGCCTATAACCCCTTCGGCTGAAGAGATAGAAAGAAACCCGCGTTCAAGGAGCGCAAAACTTCGCATTGCAGAATTAATATCCTCCTCATAATTATGACGAAAAATAAAGAAACTACGAAAAAAAATAAAAAGAAAACTTTTTCAAAAGAGAAAAAATTACTTGCCGATGCCGGTGAAAAATCATCCGCATTTGTAAGAGATATGAGATACGGACAATCCGTATCCCTCGACTTCTTTCAAAAAAATGCATGGTTGCTCATCGTCATTGTAGTGGTCATTATCTCATTAATAGGTCTGCGCTATAAGACAAAGACCAAAATGTTAGAGATTAAAACATTAACAAAAGAATTAAATATTTCACGTTCAAACAAACTTCAAGAAAAATCCGCTTATATGTCTTTAATTCGCGAAACCGAAATGAAGCGACTGACTCAAGAAAAGAATCTCGGACTTGTGTTTCAAGAGCAGCCGCTTTATGAAGTGGAAATGGCTGAATAAAAGATATTTTAAAACACATTCTCTCATCACATGGCTGCGGCAAAGAAAAATAATAAATCCAACATTTTGTTCCGCTATGGTCTGCTGACCGTGGGGTTCCTCCTTTTTGCTGTTATAATCGGTTTAAAACTATTCAACACAACCGTGATTCAGGCAAACGCCTGGAATGAACGCGCACGAAGGGATTTTAATAAAATTGACACACTCAAACCGGAGCGCGGAGACATTCTCGCAGATAATGGCAATATCCTGGCTTGCAATCTTAAAGTCTATGACATTAAGATTGATTTGCGCCACGATAAAGTAAAAAAGAAAAAATTAAATTGGGCTCAGATAGATTCCTTAGCTGATTCATTGGATGTTTATTATCCTCGCGTCAAAAACCTCCTCTCTCAACATCCCGACACGATTAAAAAATATTCCTGGCATACTAAATTAAAATCCGAGTATGAAAAAGACCCCAACAAACGTTCCCGTTCATTACGGTTTGTCAAGAAAGGATCCCTGCATGATTTTGAAGTGGTCAGAAACTTTCCATATATCCGTGACTTTAAAGGTAAGGGGTCGAGAATTCCCCTTTATAAAGAGGAGCGCAATGTCAGAATATATCCTTACGGCAAGATGGCATATAGAAGCATCGGGCGCGTAAATGAAAACGATAAAAGAGAATTTCACGGATATTCCGGACTTGAAGCCGACCTGGATTCTTTACTCTATGGCAAGGAGGGTTACGCAAAGAAAGTCACTCTGACTTCGGGTGTCTCAAATTGGGTTACCAAACCTTCTCAAAGAGGTTTTGACGTGCAGACCACAATCAACATTGACCTTCAGGATATGCTTGAAGAGCAATTGCTCGAAATTTGTCAGAATGCAAAAGCGGAATGGGGCACCGCTATACTTATGGAGGTCGCTACCGGGGAAATAAAAGCGATTGCCAATCTGGAATATCTCAAGGAGACCGGAGAATACGGAGAGGCGCTCAACAGAGCCGTAAGAGGATTTGAACCGGGCTCGGTTATGAAGCCAATATCAATGATGATAGCCTTTGAAGACGGGCTCGTAAAAAGCGTCAATGACATGATTGACTGCAGTCCTTTCCAACGCACTTCCGACCCGCACGCTCCGTCTGTAAAGTCTATGAAGCAGGTAATTGAAATGTCTTCCAATACCGGCATTTCCCGTGTTATTTTCAGAGGATATGCTCAAAACCCCGAGAAATTCCACGACCGACTTGCCTCAATTGGATTTTTCGAACCGATTCATTCAGGAATCGCCGCTGAAAATACTCCGATGGTACGCCGACTTGTTGATAAAGATTCAAAANGGANNAACATCACGATGANCGCACGTCATCTNGACTTNGCTCGCCAGNNATACNNCTATAATANCACCATCCCTCCCCTATNCACATTGNCTTATTATAATGCCATTGCCAATAAAGGGAAACTCGTGCGCCCTCATCTTATGAAAAGATTAATAGGAGATGGCATTGATTCCACTCTCCAAATCAGTTACATCCGCGAGCAAGTATGCTCTCCGGAGACTGCTGAAAAAGTCAAGGAGTGTCTCAAAGAGCCCGTATGGGGTCCTCACGGCACGGCAAGGGCAGTGCAAGATGATCGGGTGATGATAGCCGGCAAGACCGGCACCGCCTATCCGGTGCTCGAAGGAGGGGGCGGCTACGACCATTCCCGCAGACGATATGCTTTCGCAGGATTCTTCCCCTACGAGAATCCCAAATACAGTTGCATCTGCCTGATTCTGGCGCCCTCCGGGACTTCAGCCAATCGCACATCAGGTCAGGTAGTGAAAAATATGGCTCTTAAAATGTATTCAAGAGGGTTGCTGGATAATGTTTCCACTTATACTGAGAAACGTCCCGATTCAACTCCCATTGTGGCTGCTTCCCATAAGGCACGACCCAAAGAAGTGGCTAACACCGCACACGCATCAAAAGCAAAANCTANCAAGGTGGAGGATCCGAAACATAAAATTTCCATAAATGCAATGNCGANNGTGATGGGNTATGATGCCCCGACCGCTCTAAAAATATTGGAAGNGCAAGGGGTCAATNTNCGGCCNCGACGGCNGCGGNCGNGTAATNGCCCAANCCATCCCCCCCCGGAAGTGAAATTCGCCGGGGAAGCGTCATAACATTGACCTTAAGAAATATCTGAAAACATTAAAGAAATTACAATATGCTTAAATTAAAAAAACTTCTCGATGCCATAACTCCGTTGGAGATTATCGGAGACACGGATAAAAATATAGTCTCTCTTCAGNGCGATTCCAGAAAANCTGAAAAGGAGGGAATGTTTGTGGCTGTCAGAGGTGTAACTACTGACGNGCANAAATATATCCCGGTCGTGGCAAGTGCTCATGTCGGAGCCATCGTGTGTGAAGAATTTCCTGCCTCCTTCGAGCAAGGGGTCACATATATCAGAGTCGAAAATTCAGCGATAGCCTTAGGTCAATTGGCATCTGCATGGTATGGAAATCCCTCTTCCAAACTGAAACTTGTCGGAGTGACCGGCACCAACGGAAAGACCACTACAGCCACTCTCCTTTACGAAATGGCTCGAATGGAGGGATATAAGGCGGGACTACTCTCCACGGTCTGCAACTATATCGACAATAAGGTTGTGCCCTCCACTCACACCACTCCCGACCCCATTTCTCTGAATTCTCTGTTGGCTGAAANNNTGGAAATCNTNGTNGCGATTANGCCTTTATGGANNTATNNTCTCANGNTNCGGCACAACACNGAATTGCCGGGCTGAAATTCACANGAGGGATATTCTCAAACCTTACGCNNNACCACCTNNACTATNACCTTACCGTNNAAAACTACATAAATGCAAAAAAATCTTTCTTCGATATGCTTCCGGCTGATGCTTTCGCCTTAGTCAATGCCGATGACAAAACCGGAACCTATATGCTTCAAAACACAAAAGCCAGGAAATATACTTATTCTTTGCGCACCGATGCTGATTTCCGCGGACGAATACTCGAAACACGCCTTGACGGCACACTCCTTATGCTCAACGGCAAAGAGGTGGAAGTGCAATTCACCGGAAAGTTTAATGCATATAACCTCACCGCCGTCTACGGCGCAGCAATTCTCACCGGCTTTAATCCCGAGGAAGTATTGGTGAACATGAGCCGATTAGTGCCCGTGGCAGGAAGATTCCAAACTTTCAGAGGCGGGGAAGTGACAGCTATTGTGGATTACGCCCACANTCCCNACGCACTGATNAACGTNCTTGANACCATNCGCGAAATAATCGGAGCAAACGGTGANGTAACCACTGTAGTGGGATGCGGTGGCNATCGCGACNATGGCAAGAGACCCANGATGGCGCATGAAGCGGCATTCCGTTCCGACCTTCTTATCCTGACTTCCGATAATCCCCGGGATGAAGAACCGGAGGCTATCATAGAAGATATGAAAGCCGGGCTTAATCCCACCGATTCCCGCAAAACATTGAGTATCTCCGACCGTCGGGAAGCCATAAAAGCCGCAATTCGTATGGCGAAGCCCGGCTCCGTGGTTTTGATTGCCGGAAAAGGACATGAAACTTATCAAGAAATCAAAGGGGTGAGACATCATTTTGATGATAGGGAAGAGGTTGTAAAAGCACTCGGGGAACTTAACTGAAAACTAATCATATAGCCCATTTAAAATGTTTTATTCAATTTTTCAGAAATATCTCGAAGCCACAGATTTACCCGGCAGGCACCTGATGGACTTTATAACCTTCAGAGCCGGCATCGCTTTTGCTTTGGCACTTATCCTGGCGATGGCATTCGGACAGACCATCATTCACAAATTGCAGAAAATGCAAATAGGTGAAGAGATTCGCGACCTCGGACTTGCCGGTCAGATGGAAAAGAAAGGAACCCCCACGATGGGAGGGGTCATCATTATTCTTTCAATTCTCGTGCCATGCCTGCTATTGGGCAATTTGTCAAATATCTACATGATTTTGATGCTCGTTGCCACAATCTGGATGGGATGCATCGGCTTTCTTGATGATTTCAGAAAAATTAAATATCACAATAAGGATGGACTGAAAGGGAAATATAAGGTTGCCGGGCAAGTAGGACTCGGTCTCCTTGTCGGCTTGACAATGTGGTTTTCTCCCCAAATAGTGATGTGTGAGAATGTGGAAGTCATGAATCAGGATTCCCATGAAACACAGATAGTTCATTCTGTAGAAATGGAGAAAACTCCTCAAACAACAATACCGTTCATCAAAAATCATAATTTCAATTACGAATGGCTGACAGAATGGATGCCTGATAAAGAGACTGCAAAGACTGCAGGCTGGATAGCATTTGTTATTATCGTCATATTAGCAGTAACGGCAGTCAGCAACGGAGCGAATCTCACCGATGGACTTGATGGACTCTGCGCAGGCACTTCTGCAATTATAGCCGTCGCCTTGCTGATAATGGCATATCTTAGCGGCAACTTGATATATTCCGGATACCTGAACATCATGTATATTCCGGGAAGTGAGGAGATGGTGGTCTACGGAGCTGCATTTGTAGGCGCTCTGGTCGGCTTCTTATGGTATAACGCTCCTCCCGCTCAAGTATTTATGGGAGACACCGGCTCGCTGATGCTGGGTGGAGTAATAGCAGTCTTTGCTATTTTAATTCGCAAAGAATTGCTTATTNCTCTATTGTGTCTCATCTTCTTCCTGGNAGATNTCTCAGTGNTTNTTCANGTGGCTTATTTCAAGANAANTAANAAAATCTATNNCGAAGGACGCAGNATTTTCAAAATGACNNCGCTTGCATCATCATTTTCAGAAGGAAGCCCCCAAAGGCTCTCATGTCCTTTGGAATTATCCGCATATTCCGATGCCCGAATCCAAGATAGTAATCAGATTCTGGATCGTTGGAATCCTTTTGGCAGTATTGACATTCGTAACTCTCAAAATTCGTTAAATCTTTTTCATTCAATATGAATCCTTATAAAACATTGGTCGTGCTCGGAGGAGGCGAAAGTGGCGTAGGCGCTGCAATCCTCGGCAAAGCAAAAAATATGGAAGTTTTTGTCAGTGATTTCGGCTCAATCCCCGAAAAATATAAAGCTGAGCTGCAAAAACGTCAAATCAATTTCGAAGAGCAACATCATTCGGAAGAACGTATTTTGCAGGCTGACATCGTGGTGAAAAGCCCGGGCATACCACCCACAGCCCCGATAGTGAAAAAGATTATTGAAAAGGGGATTCCCGTCGTGTCGGAAATAGAATTTGCCGGATATTTCACAAATGCAAAGATGATTTGCATCACCGGGTCAAACGGAAAAACCACCACTACCCTACTGACATATCATATCCTGAAAAAANCCGGTTTAAATGNTGGTCTNGCAGGCAATGTCGGGTTCAGCCTGGCGCNTNAGGTGGCTGAAGACCCTAAAGAATATTATGTTATCGAACTTTCAAGTTTCCAACTTGAAAATATGTATGATTTCAAGGCTAACGTAGCAGTGATTATGAACATAACGCCCGACCATCTGGACCGCTATGAGCATAAGATGGAGTTATATACCGCAGCGAAATTCCGCATTCTTCAAAACCAGACAAAAGAGGATTATTTCATTTATTGGATGGATGACCCGATAATAGCCAATCAGATCAAAACGGTTCAGACTGAAGCACTCCATCTCCCTTTCAGCGAATTTAAATCCGAGAATGTGGCTGCCTGGACTGAAAACGGTATTGTCCATTTTAACACGCCTCGCGACGTGTGGGAAATTCCTCGCGACAAACTATCACTTACCGGCTTGCATAATCTTTACAACTCCATGGCAGCCGGATTGTCAGCCACTGTTCTGAATATCCAAAACAATGTCATTCGCGAAGCTCTTTCAGATTTCGAAGCTGTGGAACACCGATTGGAATTTGTGAGAGAAGTCGAAGGTGTTAAGTATATAAATGATTCCAAAGCCACAAATGTCAATTCCACTTGGTATGCTCTGGAAAGCATGACAACTCCCATCGTGTTAATCCTTGGCGGAAAGGATAAAGGGAACGATTATTCGGAAATTCTCCCTTTCGTCAAGGAGAAGGTTAAAGCNATCGTTTGCATGGGTGTGGATAATTCCAAANNACTNNATNANTTCGGTANTNAAGTCGCTGAAATCCGGGATACTCNCTCACTCNAGGATGCCGTTAAAGCATGCGTTGAGATAGCCTCTCCCGGTGACACTGTCTTACTCTCCCCTTGCTGCGCAAGTTTTGATCTTTTCTCTTCTTACGAAGACCGCGGCGAACAATTTAAAAACGCGGTGGCTGCATTATAGTCTTCCCCTCTACTCTAACTTTGAAAAGCTGCTCACAAATGGAAAATATTATAATCAATGAGACCATTGACGGACTCCCCGCCGNAACCCTTAATGAACGGCAAGAAAAAGATTCTGCTGAAAAGAGAAAAAGCAAATCTGCCACAAAAAATAAGAAGGCAGACCCTTTTATCTGGGGCATATACCTATTGCTTCTGCTCATTTCAGTCATAGAACTTTTCAGCGCTTCGTCATCTGAAATCACCACTTCAAACGTTTACGGACCCCTGATTAGACATTGCATATTCCTGTTTGGAGGATTCATTTGCGTATTGGGTCTGCAAAAAACTCACTACGGATATTTCAGTCGCTTTGCCTTTTTCTTCGCTATTCTTTCACTGGTCTTACTCGCTATTTCCACATTCTTCGGTGCAGAAATCAATGGTGCTCAAAGGGCAATTCTAATCGGAGGATTCACCATCCAACCCCCTGAAATTGCAAAGTTGGCAGTAGTGGTGCTCTTAGCCACAATTTTAGGGCGCAATCAGCAACCGGGAGGAGTGGCGACTTCAGNCGTAATTCAGNTAGCTGTGGTCGTGGTGGTTTTCGCCGCGTTCCTTTGGGTCAACGGATTGACCAACACCATTCTCCTTATGGGCATAAGCATCAGCATGTTCCTCATAGGAGGCATACAGGTGAGGAAACTATTGGTGGTATTTGCTGTTTATGCCATCTGCGGCGGCATACTTTTTGCCTTTAAATACGCTTCTCCGAAATCTGATGAATTCGACCAAGTGGCAGATGGCACTGAACTTGTCGCTTCAGGAAGCGGCGCCGGGCGTCAGGAGACTCATATCGGTCGCGTTGCACGTTTTTTGCAGGGTGTCAACCCGGATGATAAATTGGATGATATGAATCGCCAGGTCATTTTTGCCAATATGGCACAAGCCAACGGAGGATTGATGGGGAAAGGTCCCGGAAATTCGCGTGAAAACGCTCNCTNNCCACTCGCNTTTTCAGACTACATCTACTCCATTATCGTCGAAGACACCGGCTTTATCGGAGGAATCTGCCTGATGTTTCTGTATCTGTTTCTNCNTGCCCGNGCCGGACGNATCGCNTGGAAATGNAANCGCGCCTTCCCCGCTTTTTTGATTATGGGATGCGCAGTATTGATTGTCTTTCAGGCTTTGGTACACATGGCAATCGTCACGGGAGTTTTCCCTGTCAGCGGTCAGCCTCTCCCCTTTATTTCCAAAGGGGGAACATCAATAATAGTCATGTCGGTAGCCATAGGAATCATGCTTTCGGTGAGCCGGTTTGCAGCTGTTGATACCGACAAAAAAGCCAACAAAGAAGATCTCTCTCAACTTCCGGAAGACATGCGTGCCGCTAACATTTCTTCCCATACATCTTAAGTTTGGAAATTATAACCGGAATGGCATTGAATTAAATCTATCCCCAATAAAATTTATCCGAATATGCAAAAACAATATAAAATATTAATCTCCGGAGGAGGCACGGGGGGGCATATCTTCCCTGCCCTCTCTATCGCCAATGCTCTCAAAAAAAGATTGAATGCCGATATCCTTTTTGTCGGAGCGGAAAACAGAATGGAGATGCAGCGTGTGCCTGAAGCTGGCTATCCGATTAAGGGACTCCCCGTAGCAGGCTTCAACAGAAAAAATCTGCTGAAGAATTTTTCAGTGCTCCTGAAACTACGCAAGAGTATTAAAATGGCTCGGCAAATTATAGAAGACTTCAAACCCGACATAGCCGTCGGAGTCGGAGGTTATTGCTCCGGACCAACACTCAAAGCCGCTCAAAGAAAGGGGATACCGACACTTGTTCAAGAACAGAATTCATACGCCGGGGTGACCAATAAACTGCTGGCAGCCAAAGCTGACAGAATTTGTGTGGCTTATCAAGATATGGAGCGTTTCTTCCCGGCGGATAAAATAGTATTGACAGGCAATCCTATCCGCAAAGACTTGCTCAACAATAATCTTACTGCTGAAGAAGCCCGAAAACGTTTCGGTTTGGACGGCANTAAGCCTACACTTCTCNTAATCGGAGGTAGTCTGGGCGCACTGANAGTGAATGANAGTCTCGAAGCCGGAATTNAGAGATTGGTTGCCTCCGGCATTCAAGTGATATGGCAAACAGGTAAAAATTTTGGCGACCGCGCTAAAGTTGCCTCCAAAGGGTTAAAGGGGGTAGTGGTTACGCCTTTTATCTCCGATATGAGCGCAGCCTACGCCGCTGCCTCATTAGTTGCGGCACGCGCCGGAGCGGGGACTATATCTGAATTGGAAGTATTGGGACTCCCTGCCATTCTTATCCCCTCTCCTAATGTAGCGGAAGATCATCAAACCAAGAACGCTCTTGCTCTCTCTTCCCGTGGAGCCGCTATTCTGGTTAAAGATGCCGAAGCAAGAGAAAAACTTGTGTCGGAAATTCTTTCATTAATCTCTGATACAAAAAAATTAAATCAGATGAAAAAAGAGATTTCCGAACTCGCTTTGAGAGACAGTGATGAAAAAATCGTAGACCAAATAATTGAAATTCTCCAAAACAAACAATGAATTTTCCGGAAAAAATATATTTCGTAGGGGCGGGTGGCATAGGTATGGCTAATCTCGTGAGGTATTTTCTATCCAAAGGAGCGAAAGTCGCCGGTTATGACCGCACCCCCACTCAATTGACATCCGAATTGCAGGCTGAGGGTGCCGAACTGATTTTTGAAGATGACGACAACCTCATCCCACAATCTTTCCGCAATCCTCGGGAAACTCTTGTGGTCTACACTCCTGCTGTGAGCGAAGAGAATAAGATTCTCTCCTATTTTAGAAAAAACAATTTTGAAATAATTAAACGCGCAAAATTGCTCGGCATCATTACATGCCATTCCAAAGGAATTTGCATCGCAGGCTCTCATGGGAAAACCACCACCACTTCAATGATTGCAAACATTCTGCGCAATACTCCTGATGGAGTCAATGCTTTCTTAGGAGGAATATTGAGAAATGTGAATTCCAATCTTGTGCTCTCCGACAACGCTGAATACTCAGTAATTGAGGCTGATGAATACGACCGTTCTTTCCTCCGGCTCTCCCCTTTTATTGCAGTCATAACCTCCTGCGACCCCGACCATCTTGACATTTACGGAGATGAAGAACACTATCTTGAAGCTTTCAGCGAGTTCTCCTCTCTCATTCGCCCCGGGGGAAAACTGATCCTCCACACAGGATTGAAGATGCAACCCGATGTTGCGCCCGGCGTGGAGATTCAAACTTATTCAGCCACTGCAGGAGGGGATTGGCACGCTGAAGACATTACTTATGGCGAGGGAACCCTTTCATTCACACTTTGCGGACCCGGAAATCTGAAAATAAATGATATCTCCCTCGGAGTGCCGGTGGAAATAAATGTTGACAATGCTGTGGCTGCCGCCGCAGCGGCATTGACAGCAAGGGCGACTGAAGATAATGTCAGGAAAGGGCTTGCTGAATTTAAGGGCGCCAAAAGAAGATTTGAAATCTGGCTCTCCGGCAAAGATAACACTCCCGTTCTGATAGATGATTATGCTCACAGTCCGAATGAAATTAAAGCCTCGATAACATCTGTCCGCAAACTATATCCCGGCAAAAAAATCAGCGTTATTTTCCAGCCACACCTCTATACCCGCACACGCGATTTCGCTCCTGAATTTGCTGAAGCATTATCAGTCGCTGATGAAGTTATCCTTCCCGAAATTTATCCTGCTCGCGAAAAACCTATTCCGGGAATCGACAGTAATGTGATTCTCAAAGATGTGAAGTGTGAAAATAAAAAATATTGTCCGCGAAAAGATTTGCTGAATCTCATAAAAAATAGTAACTTTGAAATATTAATGACTTTAGGGGCAGCCGATCTGGATGTCTTGCTACCTGAAATCAATGAAATTTTGTCGACCCGAAGAGATTAGGTCTCGGGGTCGACTATTGACAATTATACCGACTCCTATAGCGAAAAAACGTGAATAAGTCTGCCAAAACAATACTGAAATGGGTCATATTGACTATCCTGCTTCTCTACGTAGTGGGGATGGCGGTATGGGCTCGCAGCGAAGCGGACCGTCACTCCTGTAAGTCAATCGTCATAACAATGGGTGAGCAAGGTCTCTCCGATACCATCACAGTCAGAGGAGTCAGACAAAAATTAATGAAATATCCCGGCAAAATAATCGGCGCACGGGCAAACACCATCAACACACTTGATGTGAGAAATTATCTGATGAGGCTCAATAATTTCGAAGATGTGGAGTGTTACATGTCGTCAGATGGCAAACTCCATGTAAGAATCTCTCCGATGGTGCCGGAAATTCGCGTATTTGAAGGGAATAAATCCTACTATGTCAATAAAAACGGGAAAAGAATCAACTCAAATGCCGATTTCTTCACTGATGTGCCTGTGGTGAGCGGAAATTTCAAGTCCACTCCCCCCGAAACAGTCCTACCGATTGTCAGATTCGTGGAAAAAGACCCGGAACTCAAGAAACTCATCGGGATGTATTATGTGATGGATAAGGATAATATTATTCTTGTGCCTCGAATTACCGGACATGTCATTAATTTCGGCGACACGACACGATTAAACGAGAAACGCAGAATGTTAATGACAGCCTATAAAAATATAATCCCTTACAAAGGATGGGATGAATATGACACTATCTCCGTGAGATTCCGCGGTCAGATAGTGGCAACCCGTCGGAATAAAGCTCCTCTTTATCCCTTTGAGGCGATTATTGAAGAAGCTGATCCGGAAGACGCTACTCTCCCCGATTCGAATTCTCCTGATTCAATCAATAATGTCAAACCCTCCCCACAGCATACTTAACATAATCTCTCCGATTACTACGCAAGAAGATCAGAATTTAAAATATAAAAACAAACCCCCATTTTCGAATGAGCGAAGAAAGATACATCGCTGCCATTGAAATCAGCAGCTCCAAAATCATAGGCGTCGTCGGACGCGTCCACCCCTCGGGTCAAGTTGACATCATCACGGTGGAGCAAGAAAAAAGCATTGAATGTGTGCGTTATGGCATTATTCAGAATCTGGAAGAGACAGCCGTCAGAATCGCCCGAATACTTGAAAAGATGGAGCGCCGCCCGAGTGTCGCTCCCAAAAAGATTAAGAGTCTCTTCGTCGGACTCTCCGGACGCTCGCTGAGAAGCATTCCTGCTTCTATAAAACTCAATCTGCCCGAAGAAACAGAAATCACTGATGAAATAATTGATAAATTGCGCAAAGACGCGTATGCCGTTGCCATCGACAACACATTGGAAATTGTGGATGTGGAGCCGCGCAAATATCACGTAGGCACTCTGGAGACGCTATCCCCCAAAGGAGCCATCGGCAATATGATTCAAGCCGATTATGATATTGTGGTGGGTCGCCCGGAATTAAAAAGAAAAATTCAACGAGTGCTTCAGGATAAAGTGGGAATCGATATTTGCGGATTCGTTGTGACTCCCCTTGNCACCGCTCACCTGATTCTGACCCCCGAGGAGAAACGCTTGGGTTGCATGCTGGTGGATA